>Ga0105104_10004017_pt1 | contig 10314 bp, 8 predicted proteins | sample PPLLaktember2015_3_FD_87034 | JGI IMG/M metagenome (GOLD analysis project Ga0105104, IMG submission 87034) | Freshwater sediment microbial communities from Prairie Pothole Lake near Jamestown, North Dakota, USA - PPLs Lake P7 Core (6) Depth... | ecosystem: Environmental > Aquatic > Freshwater >... | reverse complement strand
GAGGTCCCGAGTGTTTTCACATCCTGAAATAACACATTAGCCCTCTGAACATCCTGAGGATACAGGAACTTATAAAAGTAATTGCCCACCAGTTCTTCCTCGGTGTATCCGACGATTGACTGGAAGGCATAGTTTGTCTGCAAAATTCTGCCTTCCAGATTTAATACTTTGATGCCAACCGTGACAAATTCAAAGATCGAACGAAAACGCTCCTCGCTCACAGCCAGCGCCTGCTTTGCAGACAACCTTTCTGTGATCTCTGCATGCAGAGATTCGAACAGGCGGCAGTTTTCAATCGCGAGAGCCGCCCGATACGCAATATCAGTTAGAAACGACTGATCCTCCATATTGAATGGCTTACTGCCTCGATGGCGTGTTAAGCTTAGGGTTCCGACCACTCCAGTTCTGCCTGTCAGGGGAACAATCAGTACACTCTCCATTCCAATTTCATTGATATAGTCCCGCAAAGCGGGCAGTGTGACAGCCTGCAACTTTTCCGCGGCAATTAAAGGGATCAGTAGCGGCTCACCGGACCTGATCACACTACTCCCCAGGGTCTGGGAATGATCATATTCAAAACCCGGCACGAAAAGCTTCCGTAACAGGGCCTGTCCGGTGGAGTCTGTATCATGAAAAGCATCAATTCTCATATTATCACCGGCGGCATTTAACAAGCTGAGGACACTTAAATCACCGATTACTTCTGCAGTAAACTTAACCAGTAAACTCATGATCGCATGTAGATCATTACCGGCCTCGGCCACGGCACGGGAGAAACTGTAAAGTGCCTCCGTCCGCTTGACGTGCTTTTCCCGCGAGAGTTCAATTTGTTTACGATAGTTAATATCGCGCAGCAGGGCAACTGCTCCATCAACATTGCCATTTTCATCCCTGAGGATGTCTGCCGACATGGAAATCCAAATTCCCTTTTTATCTCCAGCTTTACGCAGAATGATCTCTTCGGCCTCTTCAACGGTCTCCCCTCGTAAAGCACGTACCAGGGGTAGTTTTTCCACGGGATATGGGATCAAGCCGTCGTCGAGATAAAGACCGAACCTTTGGGGCCATTCTTCAAGCTTGAGAAGTCCATCAGGTTCACCGAACATGGACTTCGCAGTCTTGTTCATATATTGAATCTGACCTTTCCAATCTACAGAGATGATCGCGAGGGGAAGCGCGTCAAAGACCTTCCTGGAAGGTATCACTTGCTGCTCAACAGGAACCGATAAGGGATGTATTGTATTTGGTTTTCTTTTCTTTGGCGTCGATTTACCAGACTTGGTCATAATCGGTTTCTCTTCCATCCGTATGTTCCTTCTCTCTGAATCAATAACAGACAAACAGCACGAGTATGCCCGGTATTTTCCAGAAATTTGAACAATGAAGAGATTGATGATCGATAGCAGTATTCCGGACTTCCCCTACGATATTACAATGATAACATTAAACTCAATTTAAGATAATCCAAATTCATAGCCTCCTTTAACACAAAACGCAATAGGAACTCGCCAGAGTAACTAAAGCATCCTAAAAAATCTGCGCAGAGATATGCTCTGCGCAGATTTTTAATGATCTACTTCGTTTTTGAAATGAGGCTCGATCAGGGAGTAGCTGTTGCGTCTGCTGCTCCGTTGCCTTGCCAGAAGCTATCGAACTCGCTATTCCAGCCAGACAGGCTCGTATCCGGGAACTCACCATCCTGGAAGAACGGCGCATTTTGAAGCATGGCTCCCTCGGCGTTGAGCATGAAACCACCCGTATCGGCATTCCATTGGAACATACCCAGCGGAACGGGGATCCAATGCTCACCATCGTCGAAGGTCGTATTGACGACGATATACATGATATCACCCGCGTCCGTATCCACGATCAAGTCTGCGATCGTGGCGCTCAAATTACCCTGGTCCATGGCACCTGCGTCAGCTGTCGCCGTAGCTTGATCTGTGCCCGTGCCTGGGGTTGCCGTTGCTGTATCACCACCGTCCGTACCCGGGACGGCTGTCACTTGACCCGTGCCAGTACCGTCCGTGCCCAGACCTGCTCCCAGCGTGATCGTCGAACCAAGCACCTCAGAGGCTAAGACTACACCCTGCAAAGCCTGTCCTTGACCAGCTCCCTGGCCCGCGTCGGCGGTAGCAGCACCTTCGGCTGTCGCAGCAGGCTCAGCCGTAGCCGTTGTAGCTTCGCCAGTGGCAGTCACCTCAGGCGCGGCAGTGGCATCGCCAGAGGGAGTGCTTGCAGCATCACCCGCGGCACCACCCTCCCAGTAACTACTGATATTGGCATCCCAATCACCAGCAGACTGACCCATCTGAGGCAGCGTGTTTAGATCAAATTCCGGCGCATTGTTGAAGGTTTCCTGGTCGATCTGGAGAATAAAGGCATTTTCCTGCGTCATACCAGCCCCCTGGCCCGCGTCGGCGGTAGCCGCACCTTCGGCGGTCGCAGCAGGCTCAGTTGTAGCCGTTGTAGCCGCGCCAGTGGCAGTCGCCTCAGGCGCGGCAGTGGCATCGTCAGAGGGAGTGCTCACAGCACCACCTGTACCGGCATTGTCAGTTTGTAGCGTCAGGGAATCCCAGGGCACAGCGATTGTCTTATCGCCAATATCCAGGAAGCCGCCGGTGCTCACAACTACATAGGCGACGCTGCGGTTATCCAGGTCCAAAACCATATCGTCCACTTCGCCGATCTGTTCGCCATCCTGGCTCAAGACCGGGAAGTCCAGCTGGTTGGACACGCGCGCAGGATTGACATCACCGGTCACCGGGACTCCGGGTTCTTCGGTCGCGGTCCCTACTTCGGTGGGCATCTCGGTGGCCGGCATGTCATCGGTCGCGTCAGCCGTAACTGGAGGAGGTGAACTCACAACATTCGTGCTGGTTGCACCGCCACCGCAGGCCGCAAGTACCATTGCAAACAGTACTAGCATTGATAACAATATGCTTGTTTTTCTCATTCTTACCGTACTCCTTTCAAAATACGAGGAATTGGGAGCCATCCCAAAAAAATACGCCACTCTGAAGAAGCAAATGTAATCACAGTCTTATTCTTTCTCAAAAGACTTTTCGCTCTGATCAGGGTGACGCGCTTGAGATGAGCTTTAGCCTTCTTGGCTATTCACTTGCTAAGCATATTCAATCCAGCGTGATAGGCAATGGGGGATATCCAAAAACAAAATTGGGGGATTCCTTTACTAAAGTTGTATCCTCTTTGCTCCAAATTAATTATTCTTTATACAAAAACTAATGAGTTATTCAGGAAGCCCCTAAACAGAACAGGCACTTCCCCCATTGTAGAGTTTCAAATTCCCAAGTAAATTGATGGCAGACGAATTTAACTCGTCTAGCTACTCGAAAAGCAATGAAAGGAGTTGAAATGGACCTTTTACAGTGGGCACTCATCGCCTTTGTGGTGGCGATTGTGGCAGGCTTGTTCGGATTTACCGGAGTGGCACAGGGTGCCGCTTCAGTAGGCCGGCTGCTATTTGGCCTGTTCATCGTGGTCGCCGTGGTGTTTCTGGTGCTGGCTCTCCTGGGCGTCAGCATCCTGGCCTAAGTTTGTGCGTTTGAGCCTGGGGGATTGACAGACACCCGTCTGATAGACGTCGAGGGATTTGCTGTCTCCTCCAGCAAATCCCTCGACGTCGCGCTGAACAAGCTCGCACTTACTGTCGTTAAACGAAGGATCGTTCAAAAGAAATTTTATTTATTCTTCTGCCAGTGGGTTAAACCCACGTCCCAAAATCTCATGGGCTGCAGAGACAACCACGAAAGCATTGGGGTCTTCCTTATTCACTGCAAACTTCAAGTTATGAACTTCTGTCACCGTCAGGGCGCAGATCAGCACGGAACGTTCCTGGCCGGTGTACATTCCTTTCCCTGTGAGAGCAGTCACTCCCCGTCCAAGATCGGTCAGGATGCGGTTCGATACGGCTTCCGCCTTACTGGTAATAATTAGCGCCATCAGCTGTTTTCTGCGGTGAGCAGGCGCAAAGAAACCATGTAACCCCTTGGACTCGCCTTCGGGCGAGAAAAAGGATGTGATGCTTTCCTCCCCAAAGCGCGGCAGGACCTCCCCGGTAGCCCGCGTCATGCTGATCGTTGCGAGCGCAACAATGATCAAAAAGCCGTACAGCCCAAAGCCAAGCGCGATCATGATCTCGCCAGAGATGGGCCCCACCGCACTGCGTTCGATAAACTGAGCCAGGCTTGTTGCCGGCTGCGGGAAAAGCACAATCTTTGTCACCCATGATGCGTAGAGAATAAGAAAGATCCAAATATAATTTCGACGCAAACGGCGGCCAAACGCCTCCCAGATCGAGATCGGAAAACTGGGAGAAAGCAGATTCTCGGCGAGGCTCTCGGCCCACTCTGGCGAAGGGTGGAATGGCGGCACCAGCATCGCGGCATAGAAATCCGTTTCCATCAAACGCACACGATAACTCCACAGTTCATAGTAACGATAGCGCCGCGTTTCGATCAGAAGAAACCATATCACCAGCAATGTATTGAGGATGATGATGCCATGATGGATTTCAGGCTGGCTGAACAGGACGGATAACGTTGCACCGCTCGAAACAACCGCCCAGTTCGTCGTGGTATCCAGGCGCTGGCGCCACACATTCGCGCGTTGCACTTCGGCGCGAAAAAAATGCACCATGGCGGTCACAAACTCGCTGGTCTTCAAGCGATAGCCGCGGTACGTCCAAACAGGTTCTTCAGGGTCTTGCGAAGGGGGAACTTTTTGTCCTGGCATATCTACCTTATACACTATTAAAGCTCGTAAGAAAAGCGCGTCCACACGGATTCTAACAAGGGCGATCCGTACTAACCAGTAACTATCAAGTGCAACTTATTATCCAGTAGGAAATTAGTACGATCTGCAATAACAGAATGATATACTAGCAAAAATCCCCAAATCTGAAAACACAATACAGCCCGCATCGTTCATGGCAGAAAGGAGCCTAGTTACATGTGGACCAATACACCTGAAAGCAGACAACTTGTCACGGAAGTATCCAGGGAACTTGTTGCTGAGATTGCGCCGGAAGAACTGGAGCTTGTCGATGAATTGCTGGATGATTATTACGCAAACCCTACGGTTCATGAAGCCAAAGATAACCCATTGGGATTTGGGAGTGAATTTCTGGCGGCTTCCACCCCGGTGATTGCCATGGCTTTACAGACTGTCTTCAGCTTTATTTTGAATGAGGTCTGGGTTTCCGCACAGAAGGAGAGCGCTCTTTTGATCGCGGAAAAAATGAAGGCGCTCTTCAATCCGACCAAGGAAAAAACAGAACCCTCACTGGGATTGACCCTCGAACAGTTGGAAAAGGCAAAAAAACTGATCAAAAAGGAAGCAATCCGCGGGGGTATGAAACCCCAAAAAGCCGAGGATCTGGCGCTGAAAATTACAGCTCGTATCGCATTGACCGGCTGAAACAAGAATGTCACCACGCAGACACTTGAACTTGTTTGCTTTTCCATCTGAAACGAACGCGCTTTTCAGCATGTTGATCCTTGTGGCTATCATGCTGGCGCTGTTTTTAGGAAACGTGTTCAGGTTTTATTCCGGTCTCAATCGTCCTCTTGATTCAATCGAACTCACCGCTGGCGGTCTGGAAGTAGCCCGTGCCTATTTCCCCGTCATTTGCTTATCTGGTCTGGCGGCATTGGGAGTATTATGCCTGGCTCTTTTCCTCTATTTACGACATCCCTCACAAATACGCCGGCGCAGAAAAACACAACCTTTGACCGAAAAAGACAAGGGGATTCAGGAATATGCCAGCAAACTGGCTCTGCAGGTGGGCCTTGACCCACCCACGATTGAAATGCCTTCTCATGGACTAAAGGGATCTGACGCACAGGCATTCGGCGTCGGAAAGGTGCAAACAATTGCCCTGGATGGCGGATTCCGCATCCTGCGAAAAACAAAGCCCGATGTTTTTAATGCACTCCTCCATCATGAGCTGGCACACTTTGCCAATGCGGATATTGGAAGGTCTTACTTTTCCGATGCGCTGTGGAAATCGATTCGCGGGCTGCTTGTCTTTCCATTTTTATTTGCATGGACAGCGGTTGTTGTCAGTGGCTTTTTCTTTGGAATATTTAACAGTGACCAATTGGAGCTGGCCATTGCTGCCGTTCCAAGCACGATTGGTCTACTTATTCAATGGGGTTTCGTGCTTTATATTGCCGGAGTTATCTGGGCAAGAGTATTGAGAACGAGGGAATTTCATGCAGATTGGAGAGCAGCCATCTGGGGTTCTCAAAATGGTTTGAATGAAATACTGCTGGAAGAAATCGAGAAGAAGGAAGGACCGAAATCACGTTTTAGAGTATGGAAACTTCACCCCAATGCCAAAGAGCGCATGCAGGCATTGCAGCACCCTGAAATTCTTTTCAGCCTTTCACCAACCATTCTGTTTCTGGCAGGTCTGCTTTTCTCTTTTATATTTGTCGGATTATCTTCCTCATTTGCTGCTTTTTTAACATTTGCCGGGACGATCCTGAGCATTCGGAATGCATCCACCGGACTGTCCTATTGGGTTCTAACAGGGATCTGGTGGTCTGGCTTCGCCCTCCTCATTCTTTTCGTATTTGGGCTGGCCGGATGGTTGGTCAACGGCGTTCTGCTTCCACAGATTCAAAAGCAGGCTGTTCTGGAGTTGATGAACAGGCAGAGCGGCCCGAGGCAATATGCAAAGATGGCCATCCCGGCATTGATCCTGGTCGCCGGGATCGAGCTTGGGTTCTTTATGACCCCGTTCAATCTGTTTGCGCCCGATGATTTATCGAATATCGCGATCGAATTTTTTATTGTCGCTCCGCTATTAACATGTTTGGCATGGTGGTATCTCATTTATGCAAGATTTATCACCTTGCAATTATCAGCCACACAAGTGGGCAGGAAATTTTCGGTCTGGCGAAGTCGTTTCATGATCATTGCGTCAAGTGTATGGATTTTCCTTTTCTTTGTGCCAGGCATTGTTCTCACCCGATTTCTGAACGGAGAGTTCCAGGAATTTTTCACCTATCTCAGTGCAGGCTGGCTGACTTTTACGCTCCTGTTCAGTCCCCTGGTTTTTGGTGTAAGCTGGGTAGCGATCAAATTATTTTTCGACCCACGGCATAAAAAGTGCCCACATTGCGGAAAAGATACAGGATACGCGACACCCGCCATTGAGTTCTGTGAGCATTGTGAAAATACGTTGGGAGAGTGGCTGTTTATTCCGGGGCAGCCTCAGAGTCCAAGCCTGCGCGACATTCATCTCTGAAGACATTTGACGGGCAGGTGCTGCAAAATGGTGGGCAATAAACTCCAGCGCGCTTCGATCCAGCGACTAAAGTTTGCTCTTTTTGAATAGAGCAATATCCTGCAAGACAGTGAAAATCAGGTTATGGTACAAAGCAACCATGGAGTTATTATGCTGAAAAAGGAATGGACGAAAATCTGGCATAACACCCAACTCGATGTTGGACTTTTACATGCCTATTATGTTCAGCATGCCTATCCACGCCATAGTCACGACTACTATGTGATCAGCCTGATCGAGCGAGGCCGCCAATCTTTCACCCACAAAGGCACGAAATATTCGACCCCACCCGGTGGGGTGATTTTGATCAACCCGGGTGCCGTTCACACCGGCGAAGCAGCGGATAAGCAAGGTTTTGAACTGCGATCCCTTTATCCCACCACAGCACTGATGGAAATGGCAGCGTTTGAGTTGACCGGTCGTCATCGGGCCTTACCATTTTTCAAGGATGTGAGAGTCAACGATCGTTGGGCCGCGCGCAGCGTTTTGTCTTTGCACAAAGCGATCTCACAAGCAGCAAGTATGTTGGAATGTGAAGCGCGTATCCTCTGGGCTCTCGCCCAACTCATCAAACGATATGCCGACACCCGTTTAACTGAACAGCCTCTGGGACAAGAGAAAAAAGCGACACAGCAGGCACGCCGCTATATTGAAGAACGTTTTGCCGAGAGGATCACTTTGAATCAGTTGGCTCAACATGTGTCTCTCAGTCCTTACTACTTCCTGCGTGTTTTCCATGCTGAAGTTGGCATGCCTCCTTACGCATATCTGGAAAGCGTGCGCATCCGTCATGCCCAGCGACTGATCGAAGCCGGCAAACCGCTGGCAGAGGTAGCTGTCGAGGTTGGGTTCAGCAGTCAAAGTCATCTGAGCTGGCACTTCAAGAAAATCATCGGTGCAACGCCCGGTCAATACGCTCAACAAGGTAGATCTTGATCTCTTCATACCTTATGACAGCCAGCTTATTCCCTTTAATATCGTTCGTTCTCATATCAAGCTTTACACCGGGTCCCAGCAACATTTCCAGCGCTTCGCTGGCCGTCCTGTATGGCTATAAAAACACATTGAAATATCAGATGGGGCTGGCTGCCGGGGTTTTCCTGCTGATGTTATTAAGTGGATGGTTTTCCGCAACGCTTTTAAGCCTCTTTCCCGCTTTTGAACCGATCATGCGTTACATTGGCGTAGGATATATTCTTTATCTCGCCTTTGGGATTCTAAAGGCTAGTTACACTTTCACGGAAACCAATGCCAAATCATTGGGGTTTGTACACGGATTTGTTTTGCAGGTATTGAACCCTAAATTGATTGTTTATGCCTTCACCTTATTCTCTGCGTTCCTTGGCTCGATCACCAATAACATAGCCTTCCTGGTAATGACAGTGACTCTTCTAGCTGCAATCTCGTTTTGCGCCACCTCTATCTGGGCTTTATTTGGAACCGCGATTAAGATCCACCTTTATAACCCTCGTTGGAGGAGGGTCATAAATATCGTCCTGTCCCTCTCACTGGTTTATACAGCGATTTCACTCACCGGTATCATGTGATTTGAGATTCAATCAAAGTTGAGAACTACCGCCAGCGGGGAATGCGCAGTGGAATCTTCTCATCTCCCAGCCTGTGACAGAACTCCATCAGTCGTTTGTACGCGCCCTGCCATTTCAGGTCGCTGAGTTTCTCTTCGAGCGGAACATCTTCACGAACAGTGGCTAATTGCTTATAGAGCAGAGCTTCCTCCCGGCGTTGCGCCAGGCTTTCCGCCAGGCTTGCAGCGCGGCCAGGGCTTATAGAACTTAATTTCCATTTTCCAGGATCATCCGGGATGGACTCCATGTGTTTGAAATGAGAAAGCACCACGGAAGCAGACTTGGCGCCCCAGCCAGGGATGCCCGGATAGCCGTCAGCGGAATCGCCTACCAGCGCCAACCAGTCCGGCATGGACGGTGGCGGCACGCCATACTTCTCCAGCACCCCTGCTTCATCAATGATAATGTCTCGCCTGCGATCCCAACATACGATTCGGGTTCCAGAGACCAGTTGCGCCAGGTCCTTGTCCGGTGAGCAGATGAGGATCTGCTCCACGCTCTTGTTCTTTTTGAAGCGCGCCGCGGCCGTGGCTAACGCATCGTCGGCTTCGAACTCCACCATCGGCCAGACGACTATTCCCAGCGCGGAAACGGCCTCTTCCGCCAACGGGAACTGGGCGAGAAGGTTCGGGTCAACACCTTCACCGGTCTTGTATCCCGCGAAGAGGTCGTTGCGGAAGGATTCGATGACGTGGTCAAAGGCAACCGCAACGTGCGTGACCCCCGGACTCGTCACCAGCATCAGCAGGCTTCTCAACAGCCCAAGCGTCGCGCCAACCTCGCGTCCATCGGGAGCCTTCTTCGGCGGCGCGCCGAAATGATTTCTAAATAATTCGTAAGTGCCGTCTACCAGGTGGATGTTCATTTGGCAATTTTATTTTATTTTTCGATTGTGCGCCATTGTTAGGACGGTGGGATGTTCTGGTTGCGGTGCAGGATGTTGCGCGGGTCATAGCGCTGCTTGAGTTTCTGAAGGCGGTCAAATGTTTCCTCGCCAAACGTCGCGCGCAGACGCTCGACCGGCTCATCCGCCTGCATGTAATTGACGTATCCGCCACCGTTGAAGGACCATGGTTCGACCGCCGCGGCAGACTCACGCGCCCAGCCGATCTGTTCAGCATCCAGGGCCGGATCCTGCCAGACAGCCATCAGGCTGACGTTGAACGCGGCCTGGCGGAAGCCAACAGCCCCGGGAGGCGCGCCCGCAGCCTTCGAGGCGCCAGGCAAAGAGTCGAGCATGATCCCTCCGGGCGAACGTCCCAGCGCGCCAATCCGCCTGAGCAGCTCATCGAGCAGTTCATCCGGGAGTTCACGCACAAAGTGACCCTTCCAATAGTGCCGCTTCTCACCATAAGCTGTGTCGATGAGGCGCTGCTGATCGAGAAACGGGTGCCGGCGCAAGCCATCTTCGAT
>Ga0105104_10004016_pt1 | contig 10315 bp, 5 predicted proteins | sample PPLLaktember2015_3_FD_87034 | JGI IMG/M metagenome (GOLD analysis project Ga0105104, IMG submission 87034) | Freshwater sediment microbial communities from Prairie Pothole Lake near Jamestown, North Dakota, USA - PPLs Lake P7 Core (6) Depth... | ecosystem: Environmental > Aquatic > Freshwater >... | reverse complement strand
AGGTAATCGCCCCCGGCGATATCGGAGGATTCGCTGATCTGGAGAGAAGGCCGACCGGTCGTCAGACGCAGCGCCCGCGGTTTGAAAAAGAGAATTACCGACTCTTCCGCTGAATTATTTTTTATGTACTCAAACAACTCCTGCGCCGAATTTGAAAACGGGCCTTCGAAGACAACCCGATCATTCCGCAGGTTGGCAAGGGTCAATTCCGCCGATTGCCGGAGGAAGAAGAATCCAACCAGCGCCACACAGAGCATGGCCGCCGCACGGGCCGCCTTTCGCTCCGCGCCTTCCAAGACTCCGATAAACCACTCCACTCCAAGGAAGAAAAAAAATAATAACAACGGAAGCATGGGCAGTAAAAACCGGATCCCCTGCGTGGCCGGCCATAGGAGGATCATCCCCATCATGGCCGCGCCGTAGATCACGAAAGCGTAATACCGGCGAAGGTTCCTGACCATGCCGATTAAAACAAACGGAAGGGCGGCCCCGAACACCAGCGGATAAAATGGGATGGCCGCGAAGAGCAGCTGCCATCGCTCCGCATAATAAAACAAATTCGTTTTGATCTGGCCGAAAGAAATCTCCCCGAGGGATTGCAGATACCCCCGTTCCCCGCCGGGTAACAGCCGTTGTGCAATGCCCCATAGGATGAGAAAAACCAGGTACGGCAGGGCGTGGAGAAACCACGGCCGCCAGCCTTTCCAATCGGTTCCGGACCGCGAAGCCCCCGCCGACGCGATCAGGTCCGACAGCAGGGCGGTGCACACCAAAATGATTCCCGCCGTGCGGACGAAGCAGGATGCGGCCAGGAAGATGCCAAGGAGGGCATATTCCTTCCACCCGGCCGGTTCCAAATGCCGTTCCACAAGGACATTCTGGATCAGCAGAATCGCGGCCATGGAAAACAGGAGAAAGGGAATGTCGGAGAGGATATCGTTGAACAGGCTGAGGACCGCCGGATTCAATCCCATTAATGCCGCCAAGCCGATCCAGCCCAAAGGTGAAAGCCGGCGGCGGAATCCAAAGGCGAGGATGAGCAGGCAGAGGAGGTGGCAGATGACGTTGACGGCTTTCAAAGCCGCAAGATTTAATCCGAACAAGGCGGTCGGAATCGCCAGCAGCACCGGTGTGCCCCAGGGATAGGCAACCGGGCCGAGATTCCTGGAGGATTGGGTCATCGTGAAGGTGTTCGCGGTTAAAAATTCGGAAACCCGGCCGTCGACGATACTCTCAGCTTGCATGATATAGGAGGCAAAATCATCCCCCCAACCGTGGCCGTTGTGGAGCATACCAACACCCAACAGAGCGGATAGCGCGATCAAGGCAGTCAAACCGATCCACATCCATTTTCCGGATAATCGATCTCCCATGCAATCCTCGCCTCCTCGAAATGCGCGTGTGTGTCCGGTGCTTGCAGCAGCGCTTATTATAATCTTCCGTTGAGCGGTTATCTCGAATGATCGCCGGGCATGTCAATTACCGTCGCCGGAGGCGGCGGCTTTAAGATGCCACACTTGGAAGGTGCGCTCCCGCCGGTTTTGGATAACCGCCATGTACAGGCGAGCAAAGCGCCCCCGGCCAGGGACTCGCCGGGGGCGGGAGCGAGGGCAGGCTCGCAATGTCGTCGGATTCGTCTTTCAACTGTATTTTTAAAAAAATTAATCGACCGGTGATCTCAGACGACGCGTCAGACCGCAGGGTAATAATGGGGCGGCGTTATGCAGCCGGATTTACGACCTTCCCCACGAATAGAACCGTGCCGGTGGGATTATCCCGGATCACGAAGAGGAACGGCCGGTCGATCTTGAACTCGATCAGGTCGGTCGGCATGGAGGTGGTGCCGACGATCACGGTCGTTGCGGCGGCCGCTTCGGTTCCCGCTTCATCCACCGCGACAAAGGCTTTGTGCAGGATATCGGTGACAAACAGATCCCGGCGCCCGTCCATCCCGGAGAAATCCGCGCGCTCAGGGACAAACGCATCCCGCATTCCAAGCGCCTTAAGTCCATCCGTCATGCTCAGCGACCATTCATATTCGAATTTCGGCAGGCTGAGAATCACCTGGCTGGATTGCAGCGCGTTTACCGCCTCATCCAAGAGTCCGGATTCCAGCCTGGCTTCCACGCCCTCCAATGCGCCTTCGTCGGGAAGCAGGATGAGCATGGAAAGCTGCCGGCCGGCATATGGAAGTTCCACCGCGCGGTATCCCCCGTCGGCCATGCTGCGCAGGGAAGCCTGCTCGTGCATCATCGGCACCTCGACCGTCGTACCATCCCGCAACCGGAAAGGACCCGGCAGGGTGGCGTCCGGTTCGAAGGGGTGCTGCCATGCCGCCTTGAAATAAACCGCGTTGGCCAGCACCAGCCGGGTGAGCGCATCCAGCGCGCCCTGCGGGATGATGTCTTTTATTTTCTGGTTGGTCGACCGGCTGACCCATTCGTTGATCTTCTGCCGGGCGGCTTCGGCGTCCCGTTCATAGTCCACCAGGCGCATGCCGGCGGCATAGTTGGCAGCCAGGCTATCCAGAAAATCCTGCTCGAAGGCGAACCCGGCCTGACCCCATAACGAGTTGGCCACGTTCAACTGGAACACCTGATCCGGTTCCAGATCCTCCGCCTTGGAGCGGCTCTCCAGCTCAAGCGCCAGTTTATTAAACGCCGGATGCAGGCGGTCCGCCGGCAGGAGGAAATGGAGCGCCTGCGCCATCTCATCCGCCGTTCCCCCTTTCGCGCCGGCATAGGTCATGGCCAGCGCGATCGAGATGCTGTAGGGCGAAAAGAACACATTCTCATCGCCCGCGGAAAGTTGTGGATACAATGCAAAGGCGAATTCGCTGTTTCCGCGGACAAGGTCCGCCAGGTCGGCATCCGCCACCTGCGGCGCAAGGTCGCGCGGCAGGTCCGAGTGGATTTCCTCCGCCTGCACCGGGGCGGGCGCGCAGCCCGGCAGCAGGAAAAGCGCGCCGGCAAGAAGCGTGGTCAGGAAGATTTTTACTTTCATGTTGACGCCTTTCCACCCCTCCTCCTGCCCCCTCCACAAAATAGGGAGGGAAAGAGCGGCGGAGGGGTTTCACATATATATGACGCCGCCCGGCAATCCGGGTTCCAGAACCGGAGTTATCGGGGTTGGACTTCTTTTCGATAGAAACGGTAGCGCTTGTAGACCTTGGCGCCCATATGATGGGCCAGATCCCAGGTATCCGGATTATCCTCGCCGGTAAGCGACAAATCCGCCCACTTGTATCCTTTGGCCGCGGCGCGCCGGGCCATCTCGTCGAACAGCAGGATCGCGATGCCGGTATCCCAGTATTCGGGCGGGACGACGATGCTTTTGATGGAAATCGATTCCGGCCGCCGGTTCCGGTACCAAAGCGCGCGGAGATAATCCCATGGGTACCTTAGCCCGTTGAGGTGGATCAGGACCTCGTTGAAGTTGGGTACTGCGGGGAACCAGCCGACGGCCTTGCCGTCCATTTCCGCGAACAGGACCAATTCGGGGTCGGCCAGGTCCTTGAGCGGCATCACCAGGCTTTCGATCGACTCGCGGGTGTAGGCGATAAAGCCGGGAAGGTGCGCCAGGGCCCTGTTTTGCAGATCCCACACGCGGTCGATCTCGCCCTGCAGATCGCTCATGTTCGCGCCGCGGATGGTGACGGCTTTCCGCCGGCGGACGCGCTCGGCCAGATGCGCCAGACGCCGGATCTGCGGCGTGTTGAGGTCGATGTCGATCGCGTAGGCCAGGTTGTCGGAGTCGCGTTTGACCAATCCGAAACGCTCGCAGAAATCCCTGTAATAGGGAGGATGGTGCGCGCAAAGCAGCGCCGGCGGCCGGTCGTAGCCCTCGACCAGAATCCCGCGCGAATCCTCGCGATCGAGGTTGAAGGGTCCGTAGATGGCGGACATCCGGCGGGCTCGGGCCCAATCCTCCGCGCGGCCGAGCAGCGCTTCGGCGACGGCGTAATCCTCGACGCACTCAAAAAATCCAAACATGCACTCGGCGTGGCCGCGTTCGCGCGTATCCGCCTGATCCTCCGCGCAGGAGATCGTGCCCGCCGGCCTGCCGTCCTTCCAGGCGATGAACAATTCGGCATATCCCTGCTTGAAGAACAAGCCGCGCGCAGGGTCGATGACCTTTTCTCGTTCGGGCAGGAGCGGCGGCACCCACAGCGGATCTTTCGAATAGATCCGCCACGGGAAGTTGAGAAACGTCCGCCGCTCAAGGCGCGTTTGGACGGGACGGACCTCAATCATGGGTGCGCTCCGGCCGATCGACCGGATCCGTTTTGGCGCGGCGCGCTTCCAGCGCGCGCGCGATTTCCGTGTAATTCTCGCGCCCGAGGGGATACAGGATGGCGAACAGGATTCCCAAACCTATCAGCACGGCCGGGATCGGCCCGGCGATAAGACGGATTCCGTTGACGGCGCTCTCGGGCTGGACCGCGCTGTTGGGAATATAGCCGGAGCGGTCGAGGACCAGGAGCGCCAGGGGAAGCGCGACCGAAACGGCGATCTTCTGCGCCAGCGTGATCAGGCTGTAAAACATCCCCTCGTGCCGCTCGCCGGTTTGCAGCTCGCCGTACTCGATCGCATCCGGAAGCATCGACCAGGGGATGATATGGGCGGCGGACACGCCAATCCCCGCTAAAACGCAGATCACCAGGATCAAGGCCAGGCTGGTGGAAGCGCTCAACGAAGCCAGGGCCAGCAGGACGGCCGCCAGGAAGGCCATCCCGACGATGTACGCCAGGCGTTTGTTCAACCGGCGCGAGATCCATTCCCACATCGGCAGCACGATCATCGCCACAACAAAGATCGTCGCCATGATCAGATCGCTTTGAGATTCCTGCCGGATGACATATTTGATGTAGTAGAGCATGATCAACTGGATGATGGCGACCATGACCCAGGTGAAGAGATAGATGACAAGGCTGAACACGAAGGGACGGTTGTTGCGCACCGCCGCGACCGACTCGCGGATCCCCTTCGGCGGCTGGCGCATGAACTCCTCGCGTTCGCGCGTGCCGAAAAACACCAGCCAGAGGGGGACGATGCAAAGGGTTCCAAATACCGCGCCCATCAGCAGAACCCGTCCGGCGTTCTCGGGGTGAAAGCCGCCGACGATCATGATCGGAACCGTGAAGGCAATCAGGCTTCCAAGAATTGAAAAGAACGCGCGGACGGACATCAAGGACGTGCGCTCGTCATAATCCGAAGTTAGTTCGGGGGTCAGTGCGAGGTAAGGCATATACGCGAAGGTCGCCACCATCTCGTAGACGATGAAGACCAGGGAAAAATAAAATCCCAATGCGATCGGTTCGGTAAAGGGCGGCTTCCACCACATCAGGGTGAACGCCAGCATGAGCGGGATCGCCCCAAAAAGAAGAAACGGACGCCGGCGTCCCCAGCGCGAGCGGGTGCGGTCGGAAATGTACCCGATGACCGGATCGTTGAGGTAATCCCAGGTGCCGCCGACGAAGATCGCCAGCGCGGCGACGGAGGCCGGGACTCCGACCACGTCGGTGAGGAAGATTGCGAAAAAAGCCCCTACGATGGTGGTGACCAGGCTGAAGGAAAGATCGCCCGACCCGTAAGCCCATTTTTCGCGGCGGGTAAGTTTGGCAGCCATGCCTCGTGGAACCTCCTGGGGAAAGATGCGTAACGGAGATCGGAATAATTATATGCGAAATAGACTCCTCAGCCCCTACCCTTCCTCCAGCCGATGCTGGGAGAGGGATCAAGGGTGAGGGCCGTGTGCTATAATTTCGCCTCCGTTTTATAAATCGGGCCGAAAAGCCCCATCACTATTAAAGGAGCAATTCTCCCATGGCCCAAGCCCCCCTGCCCAACATCCCCTGGGAAGAGAAACCCGCCGGAAGTTTCGACGTCGTCTGGCGCTACAGCGGCAATCCGGTCATTCCACGCAACCTGATCCCCTCCTCCAACAGCATCTTCAACAGCGCCGTGGTGCCGTTCCAGGGAACCTTCGCCGGCGTCTTCCGCGCCGACGACCGCGCCCGGGTGATGAACCTGCATAGAGGCTTCAGCAAGGACGGGATCCGATGGCAGCTGGATAACGATCCGATCGAATGGCTGTGCGACGATCCCGAAATCGGCAGGTTCCAGTACCGCTACGACCCGCGGGTGGTGTGGCTGGAGGACCGCTTCTACGTGACCTGGTGCAACGGCTATCACGGGCCGACGATCGGGATCGGGTACACGTACGATTTCCAGAAGTTCCATTTTATGGAAAACGCGCTGCTGCCTTTCAACCGCAACGGCGTGCTGTTCCCGCGCAAGATCAACGGCAAGTACGTGATGTTCAGCCGCCCGAGCGATAACGGCCACACGCCGTTCGGCGACATCTACATCAGCCAGAGCCCGGACATGATCCACTGGGGGGAACACCGCTTCGTGATGGGCACCAAAGGCGGCTGGCAGGCGACCAAAGTCGGCGCCGGTCCCATTCCGATCGAAACCCCGGAAGGCTGGCTGCTCTTCTATCACGGCGTGCTGACCTCGTGCAACGGATTCGTCTACAGCTTCGGCGCCGCGCTCCTGGATCTCGAAAAACCCTGGAAGGTTATCCACCGCGGCGGACCCTACCTGCTCTCCCCGCAGACGATTTACGAATGCGTGGGCGACGTGCCGAACGTGGCTTTCCCGTGCGCGACGCTGTACGATCCGCCGACCGGCCGGATCGCCATCTATTACGGCGGCGCCGACACGGTCACCGCCCTGGCGTTCACCAGGATCAAGGACGTGCTCGACTTCGTGAAGAGCACATCGCAACTCTAACCCTCAATAATAAATGGAGCTCGGTTTTCACCGGGCTCCTTTTTTATTAGACAGGATTTACAGGATTTTTCTATTTTTATTTGTGACTATCCTCTCAACCCTGAAAAATCCTGTAAATCCTGTCTATTCTTTTTCACGCTCTGCATAATAAAGTAACTATTTCATGCGGCTTAGCTTCGAAAACGACTTCCCCGTTCTTTCCGAGACGCAGAGAGCCCAGGCGTTCCTCGGCGAGGTTGACGCGTTCCGCCCGTGCAAATTTCTTCCCCGGACGAAGGGTCACTTTCAGCGGCTTATCCATAGGGTTCCAGCCTCGCACGACCAGGCCGCGGCCGTCTTCGCTCATCTTTATCGCGCTGATTTCAAACTCCGGGGGCGAAACCGCAATGATCGATCCGATCAGGGGCAATATACCCCCATGCGCATTCGTCTCCACCGCGCGCGGCGGCGCTTCGAACGCGCGCGCTTCGCGCACGGCGGCGGGCCAATCGCCCGCGTGGGGAATGATCGCGTAATCGAACTCCCAGCGCCCTTCCATCTGCGCGCCCGGAAGCGGCAGCATCGGCCCGGCGTGCCCGGTGCGCGAGGGAAAATCGTCGCGCGACAGCCAGCCGACGCAGCGTAAAAGCGTCAGCGCGATCCCGCGCCCGGCCGTAACCTCCACTTCCGGCAGCCCGCGGTTGGCGATCATCAGCCCGCGGCGGCTTGTGGAAAGGTCGGTAAACGCCCGCTGCGGAACCTCCGGCCGCCAGCGCTCCACCCAATTCGCATCGTCCGCGGGTGGAACGGATAAGCGTTCGAGGATCTCGAAGTGCCCGTCATGACGCGCAATGGGAAGGGTGTCATTGCGAGGAACGAAGCGACGAAGCAATCCCCTCCTTTTAAGGAGAAGATTGCCCTGCCCCGGCTCTGCCGTGGCGGGGCCAGGGCTTCGATCCCGGAGCTTGCCTTGAATGTAGCGAATGGGGTCGCTCGAAACGACGGCATGCCCCTCCTCCGCCGGAAACGGGAAATGCACCCGCAGGCGGTGATCCGGCGCGCGGTTTTCGACCGCCGTGTGCACATCCACCCGCTCGAGGCCCGCATGGATCGCGACCCGGGTGGTGACCGGCATCCGGATCCGTTTCGATGAGCGTTTTTTCCTGTCCGGCGAGAGCCCGGCCGGGATTTCGAGTTCAAGGTCTATCTCAAGGCTTTGCCGAACGCTTCCTTTTTGCACCCGGACCGCTTTCTTGCGGGCGCCGATAACCGAATCTTGGGCGGGCGGGCAGAAATTATAACTGTCGCCGCAATCGCCGCCGTCCAGGAACCGGTTCAATCCGGCGAATCGCGCACCCGTGCGCTTATCCAATACCTCCAGCGTCCCGCCGGATTCCACCCGGATGCGGAAATACTCATTCTCGATTACCGGCACGCCCGATTTGCGGGTCAATCGCCCGATCATCCATTTCCCCGCTGCGCTTTGTGAAATCCGCAGCGCCAGCGGCATGAGCGCGCGCAGGAGAGGAGATAGTGCCACCGGCGCGGACGGCGGAAGGAGTTTCTTCCGGATCGAAAAGGTTTTCCATCCAAACCCGGGGAGCGCTGGGGCGACGAAAACAGCTCGCGTCCCGGCGGCATTGCGGGCGCGGACATGAAATTTCTTGATCTCCGGATCCGAAAGGTATTCCCGGAAGGCGGCCAGCGCGCGTTTCCACACGCCGGGATCCGGCGAGGAATTCTCGGCCATCACAGTATCCACCCGCAGGATTCCTTCCTCGCAACGGAAACCGATGTCGCGGATCGAGAGGTTCCCCGCCCGGCCTTCGTGCAGGGTGCCAACGATCCCGGCCAGGCCCTCGCGGTCCAGGATCACATTGATCAATTCCACCGCGCCTCCCGCCGCCGCCTGGTGCGGGATGACGGATCCGTCATCGTCCACGATCTCGAACGCGTCCCAATCCGCAGGCGGATGCAGGTCCGCCTCGACCGGACCGCTGCGCGGACCCGCCGACGGGTTGAACACCACGACCGATCTTTCCGCGGCGCCGGTATCGACCGCCGCGGCGATCGCTTCGAGGCTTGCGCGGGTTATCTCGCCGCCGATCTGGGCCGCCTGTGAAAAGCGCGGGCCCATCTCTTCGTGCACGTCGTCGATCGAACAGCCGCAGATCGAATCGTGCGGGTGGTTTTGCATCAGCATCCGCCATGCGGCGCGCAGCGCGCCCGCCGGAGCATGGACGAGCGGCGGCTGCATTGGCGGCGGGACGGCGATGAACGCCCAGGCGGAGAACGGTTCCGCCCAGCGTTCGAGCAGCGTCTCACATTCACGGTTGCGCTGTTTGATCCACATCCGGGTGGAAAGCACGCCGGGCAGAAGGTGATGGCGCTTGGGCGATCGCAGTTCTCCGCGCACGACCGGCAGATCCAGATGGCCCCTGCGGACCGCCGAGGATACGGCGGCAAAGTATTCCGGAAGCGTGGAATGGATCAGGCGACCGCCGTTCACCTTTCCGGCGGCGGAACGGATCGCGGCGGAGGTGTTGCGCGGCGGTTCCATATGGTCGGTCCCGTGCATCAGGAGCAGGTCGTCCACGGCGGAATGCGGCCGCAGCGAATCCCGGCGGCGGGCGACCTCGTCCGCAAACAGCGCCGGATCCGCAGTCGGCAGGCCGGCCGCGTTGTCGTACCCGTCGCGCAAATAGGCGGCGAGCACACGCGAGCCGTCCGGCGCGTCCCACCAAACTTCGCATGGTTCGTCGGACAGCCCGCGGCGGAAAGCCGCCCAGACGATCCCAAACCCGCGCAGGATCTGCGGCAGTTGCCCGATGTGCCCGAACGGATCCGGGGTATACCCGACCGGCATACGCGGGCCGAAGCGCCGGCAGGTACGCGCGCCCTCGAGCAAATTACGGATGGTGGCTTCCGGACTGACCAGGAACTCGTCCGGCAGGATGTGCCACGGACCGATGAGAATCCTGCCGGAGCGGATATGGCGCCGCAGCTCGGCTTCGCGCTCGGGACGGATCTCAAGGTAATCCTCGAGGATGATCGTCTGGCCGTCGAGCATGAAATACTTGTACGACCGGTCCTCCGCGAGCAAGGCAAGCAATCCGTCAATCAGGCCGACAAGCCGGAGACGGAAATCCTGATACGGTCGGTACCACTCGCGGTCCCAGTGCGTGTGCGAAACTAGATGCAGGGTGATCAATATTCCTCCATAATCATCTGCTTATCCTTTTTTCCCGGCCCAACCTCACAACCTCCCCCTGTTGTCACCTTTTGAAAAAAAGTCGGTCGAGCCCGCCCCGGCGGGTCGGGCCGGGGTGACCCGCGTTCTTTGCAGGTGGATCGAGACCACGCCAAATAGCCGGCGGTCCCGACCTGAAAAACCGCTGCTCGGCCGCCTCCGATCCCTTTTTCAACATCCTGCCAGGCTGTTGCGATCTCTTATTCTCCCACCTTAACCTCACCTAAACTCTCACAACTCGCCCTCCCAAATTCTCAATTCTCCTTACCCAAATCCCCTCTCTCCCTCT
>Ga0105104_10004015_pt1 | contig 10317 bp, 8 predicted proteins | sample PPLLaktember2015_3_FD_87034 | JGI IMG/M metagenome (GOLD analysis project Ga0105104, IMG submission 87034) | Freshwater sediment microbial communities from Prairie Pothole Lake near Jamestown, North Dakota, USA - PPLs Lake P7 Core (6) Depth... | ecosystem: Environmental > Aquatic > Freshwater >... | reverse complement strand
ATTTCGGTAGGATGTTTAGTTCGCTCTCCTCTCTGCCCGTCACCATGCCAAGCCTCTGATATGAGATGGTGACTATGGTATCAGTTCTCGGATCAAGACCGGTCGTTTCCATGTCGAGATAGTACTCCGGCATCCTTGCACTCACCTCCTTGGTCGGTCGGAACGAACGATCACGGAAGAGGACCCACCGCAGTCAGTCCTCAACCCACCCTCTTCCATTCGTGATAGGGTTTGATTCCGAAGAACATACCCGCTTCCTGGGCCTCGGCCGGGGTCGGGTTCTTACCCACCTTAGCGGAGGCTATGCTGGGAGATGCAGGGACGATCTCTCCGAAGGGTTGTGTCCTCACGAAGATCTGCATCCTGACGGTATGCCTCTGGCAGAGAGGCGCTTGTGTGAAGAAGCATCTGTTCACTGGCCTTCCACCGCAGACAGAGCACCCCGTTACGAACCTCGGGTCCTCCTCCTCCCCATCCTTCTTATTCTCATCTTCCTCGACGAGGGAGGCCCTGGGTCTTTCCTTTCCCAGTGTTTCGAAAGGGGACACGAACTCCGTGCTCTCAACGTTCCTCTCGTCCGCTGGGTCACCCCATCTCATAGGCTCCTTGGCGGCCTTCCTTCTCTCTATCTGATCCCTATCCTTTCTCTGGTCAGGGATGGGTGGCGTCCAGCCACGCTGTTCCTCCCTTGGCTGCCTCACCTGTCTGGGCGCGGTGAGGTCGGTCCTCATCTTGTTCACCTCATAACCGCAGGTAGGGCAAAGCTTGGTCGCTCCCTTGAGGTTCGAGCCGCATTTCGTGCAGTACATCATAGTCCAAAACCTCCATGCATGGTAGCTCTCTTCGGTCATCCTCACTTTCATCACAGTTTCATCTTATGATCCTTCCCTTCGCACCACATACGGGGCAGACCACAACGACAGGCCTATCCTCCGTGGTGATAGGGACCCCCGAGCCACACTTGGGGCAGGGGATCACCTTGTAAACGATCTCCACTGGTTCCTCATCAGCTTCTTCCACTGCAGCCTCATCGATATCGACTTCCTCTGTCCCTTCCTCACCATCTCCCTCCACTGGAGGGGGCTGAGGGGTAGGCGCGGTCTTTGCGGGAGTCTCATCGAACATGTCATCGTCAAGGTAAGAGGAGCTCTCCTTCGGCTTGACAGGCTCAGGTACCCCTTCATCATCGCCAGGGGCCGTCTCGGGAGCGGACCCCGCATCCACCTCTTTGACCTTTTCTTCAGGACCTGAAGGGATTTTGGGTGACGGAGCTGTCTTCAGGGGCACTTCGGCAGCGGGAGGAGTTGCTTCAGCCACTGCCTCTTCTGGTTGGACCTCCACCTTGACCTTGGGCCTTTTCTTCCCCTCTTTCTTATCGGCCTTGGGGACCAGAGGTGCAGGTGTCGTCTCCACCTGAACGGCCGGTGCCTTGACACCTTCCTCTATCCTGGCCTTGATCTCGAGCGCCATCCCGCTGTTGGGGTCCCTCTCGAGCGCCATCTTCACATCGTTTTCGGCATCGTCGGACCTGAGCATGGATAGGTGCGTAAGGGCCCTTTCAATGAAGCCAATGGGGTGTTCAGGGAACGATTCGACGGCCCTGGAAGCGCAGGCCCTTGACTTCTCAAGGTCGCCCTGTTTCCTCTCGAGCCTGGAAAGCATGACCCAGGACAGGGTCTGGTCTGGGTCCTGCTCTACTGCCCTTTCGAAGCAGTCCATGGCCGCCTCTATTTCCCCGTGGGTCGTGTAGGCTATTCCCTTCCAGAACCATGCCTCTTCCGAGAGCGGGTCGAGCTCAAGGGACCTTTCGAGAGAACTCAAAGCTCCATCAACATCGCCCAGGAGGAACTGCAGGGACCCCTTCTTCATCCAGAGAAAATCGTTATCCTGGTCGATTTCCAGTCCCTTTTCGATGAGGATATGCTGCTGATCGTACGGTGTGGTCTCGTAATCCCTCCATCTGTAACGCAGGTATTCCCTTGCCTCTAGTTCTGAGACCTTCTCCTGGGATATGGGCAGACCGTCCGAGAACTGGGTGATTATGTTCCTCTCATCGTAGGAGATCCTTCCATCCTCCCAGGCCTTCCTGAGAGCGTTCCTGAAGGCCTTCACAACGCCGGAATCTTCCCCATCGAGATCAACCATGGTCATACCTCCTTGGGGGCGCTGACCTCCTTAAGGCCGGATGGCCTTCCCTGGGGGACCTATCCAAGCGCATCCTGGACCTCTGCTTCCGTCTGATGTAGGAGTTGATGGCCGGGACCGCCCAAAGAACGAACCCGAAGAGGGCCATCGACCATCCAGCTATGAAGAGGAAAGAGGCGTTCCTGACGGTGAATTCGAACGAAGAGGCCATCACCATGGCGGAACCGAATGCTATAAGGACCACGGGTATCCTTTCCGATCTGGTTGTGACCTTCATTGGGCAACTCTCCGATTACGGCCCCCAATAGGAGAATGAAGGCTATAAAACCTTTTTATGGCCCGGTATTGATGTACATACCGTAGAGGACAAGGTAATTGACCGATATCAGAGAAGTACCAGGTCGAACGCCAGCAGTGTGATGATGGCGAACATCGTTGAGAGGAACAGACCGTTGGCGACCCTTCCCGTTGACATGATGCCTCCGACCACGCCGTCACCCACGGCCTGGATGGCCGCCGCTGCAAAGAGCAGGAGCTTCATGACGCCGAAATCCACGATGGTAGGATCGAAACCTCCGGGGGCCTGCGCCGATGATGAGGAATCCCCCGTCTGATAGCTCTGTGAGAGCTCTTCCATCCTGGGCATGAAAGTTGCGAACATGACCGCAATGACGACAAGGAAGACCATGAATGATATGGCTATCACATAGGTGTACATGGACATCTCCGTGGTCCTGGTCCTTTTCATTATCTGGATCTCCCTGGTATCCTTTGCGGCAGCGTCAATGACGTTCGATACGTTGCCACCGGCGCTCGCCGCTTCGTTTATCAGGGTGACCGATCTCTTGACCAGAGGTGTGTTCACCCTCTCGGCGAACATCTCCAGCGCCTTGGAAGCGGATACGCCCCACGATACCTGGATGGCCATCTTCTTGATCTCGGGCGTGAGATAGCCGTACTCACCGCCCGATGAGGTCTTTATGGCCTCGTGCAATGTCTGGCCTGCCCTCATGGACTCCGATATGTCCCTTAGGAAGTCCGATAGCCTTTCCTCTATCTTGTCCACCTTCCTCCTCTTGCGGACCTCATAGAAGGATATCGGGCCGACCCCGCAGATGAACGAAAGGAGAAGGAAGCTATGCCATTCGATCCTAACCTCGCTCTTGACCCAGAAACCCGTTGTGTTGAAGGTCAGATTGATGGGATTGAAACCTTCTTTCATGGAGAGCCGCTGCTTGTCCGGCCCCATGGTGTCGTAGGTGTCCTTGTACTCTTCCTTGACCTTGGAGATAGGAAGGAAGGGCATGTTCATCACGCTCAGTAGAAGGAAGGAAAGAGTAAGGATGATGGAGACCGTATAGATGATGAACTTCTTCCTCTCCTCCGGGTCCTTGGCCACCCTGATGCCCTTCCCGGTCCGGACATTCTTCTGGCCCTGGAGCTGTTTCCGCCCCATTTTGGGTCCTTGGCTATCTACCATCAGTCCGCCCCCGTATCACCGATGAGAACAGCGAACACCACCTGGGCGACGGGTATGAGCCCGAAGATGGTGGCCATGAGCAGTGTGTCCCCGCCCTTCTGCCCCATCATGGCCATAGTTGACATCATGATTATCAGGAAGAGGGGGGCAGCTACGACGACCGTGACGAAGCTCTCTGCCATGACCCCAAGGGTCTGCATATCCCTCTCCTGTTTCAGGCGGTTCTCCCTCATGAACTGCTCGGACTTGGCCATGAAATAGACCTTGAGAGAGCCGCCGGAGTTGGAGGTCGTGATGATGCCCTGAAGGAAGTCCTGGAACCTATCCGAAGGGCTCCTGGCAATGGCCTTTTGCAGGACCTTGATGATATCCCTTCCGAAGAAGTCGATGTCCCTTGCGATCTTCTCCGCCTCCGTCCTGATCTCGCCATATATCTCCTGTTCGGCCAATCCGCGGAAGATGGCCGTGGGGGTGACATCGGCGGATGACATGGCGGCCATATAGTTCGTGGCATAGGACAGGTTGTTCTCTATGCTCTTCTTCCTTTCCGTTATCTTGTTCCTGGGAAGTCCCATGAATATTGCGTACGTGAACATGCCCACCAAGGGTGGGACCGCTATCCAGACCACAAGCTTGATCGGTAACGGGAGACCAAGGCTCTCCAGTATCGTCAGGTTCAGGAATGTGGCAAGTATGAGCCCTCCTATGACGGCCATTACAACGGATACCAGCATACCGGTGTAATAGACCTCGCCCCCAAGGTTGTAATTGGCCCTCTCCATTATGCTCTCGATGTCGGGATCGTTATCGGCCAGCTTCTTTCCGAGCGCGGTCAGAGGGCCTATCTTCATGCTTGCTTTGAAGTAGGGTGTCAGGGTAATATCAGCCACCTCCAGCTTTCAACGGGGCCTGTCCTATGGGTGGTTGGGTCCCCTTGTTCCCGGCGGTGAATGGGGGGAGCGCCTCCTTGGATGCGCTCGGGAGCTTTTCCACCGGTGCGTTATCGAAGAGCTTCAGACCCTTCTTGATATCGATTTCCCTGTTCTCCCTTATCAGCTTGACGACCTTGTCCGAGTCCTCGTAATATTCAACTATGACCGTGCTGACGTCGGTGAACTTCCTCACATCGTTCTTGATCATCCACTCTATGACCTCCGCCCTCCTGTTGAGCTCATGGATGACCTCGTCCCTGGTCATGTCCTCCATGTCCATGATCTTCTCGTAGAGGTTCGAGTGGCCTCCGAAGATGAAATGGTCCCCTGCCCCTTCCCACCTGTAGACCCTGTTTGTTATGATCTCAAGGCTCGTAGGCTCGATCCCGACTATCTCGACGAGTTCGGTGATCCTCCTTACCCTCATGCCCTTGACCCTTAGCTGGTTGTGGATGGCGACAAGGTTGAGTGCCTGTATGAGGACCCTGGGAATGGAGATGGGCGGGTTCTCGAGACGATATACGATGGATTTGACGGAATCAGCATGCATGGTCGAATATGTGATATGGCCGGTGGCCATGGCCTGGAACATGGTCATGGTCTCCTTGCCCCTGACCTCGCCCACCAGGACGTATTCGGGCCTCTGCCTCAAGGCGGCCCTCAGAAGCTGGTACATGTCTATATCGGTCTCACGGCCTCCCTCCGCCGACCCTCTTGTAAGACCAGCTATCCAGTTCTGATGCGGCAGATTGACCTCCCTTGTGTCCTCTATGGAGATGATCTTGGCAGAGGTGGGGATGAATATGGAGATGGCGTTCATGGTGGCGGTCTTGCCCGATGCCGTGCCGCCGGCGAAGATCATTGAGTCCCCGTACTGGACCGCAAGCCAGAAGTGGGCGGCCATCTGGGGTGATATGGTCCCGAACTTGACCAGGTCAGTGATGGTGAGCGGGTCCTCCTTGAACTTCCTGATGGTGAAGGAGGAACCTCTCGTCGTGACCTCCCTGCCGAAGGTCGCGTTCAACCTGTGGCCTTCTGGCAGCGTCGAGTCAAGTATGGGATGTGCAACCGATATCGTCTTCCCGGCCCTCTGCGCCAGGGATACGACGAACCCCTCGAGCTCCTCGTCCGATTCGAACTTGATGGTGGTCCGTATGGACCCGAAGTTCCTGTGATATACGAATACAGGGATCCCTGTACCATCACAGGATATGTCCTCGACCCCTTGGTCCTTCATGAGGCACTGGATCTTGCCATATCCGATGTACTCCCTCCAGACATGGTATCGAATAGGTTCCATGAGCTCGGTCGTGACCTCGCCTATGACCGACCTGTAATCCCTGAGGATGGTATCGAGCTCGTTCTGGAGGAACCTCTCCTTCTCCTGGAGGACCTCCATTGCCAACTTATCGTAGTTCAGGGCCCTGGAGAGCGTCTCTCTGATGAACTCCAGTATCTTCTTCTGTCTTGGTCCGAGCGTTGGCTCTATGGGGAGGTAGATGTATTCGTTGGTTATGGGATTGAGATATATCTGGACCTTGACGTTCTTATCACCGAGCTCCAGGGTCTCCATCAGCTCGACCCCTTCCTCCAGGTCCTTGTTCGTGTCGTCGGTCCTCTTTGCCACCTTCTTGAGATGGACCTCCCTGTCAGGCCTAATGAGGATGGACCTCAGGGAGTCGCCGAACCTCTTTACCGGCGAAGGCCGCTGTATTTGGGCACCCTGTTCAACTTCAGCAGGAGCTGCCTCATCGGTCTGTCCTGCCTCAGGCCCTTTGTCTTTCATAAATGATGGTTCCTGGGACTTTTTAGCTATCGCACCAGCCGGTCCCTCGGGGGGGACATGCAGCACCCTTGGCTTTGGGTCGGGACCTTCTGTGGGGTCATCCAGGGTCTTTCCCTTCCCTGCATCGACCGGTCCAGACCCGCCGCTCTTGACGTTTACGGCCGGAACCCGATCGGACGGGGCACCATCCCTGGTCCTTTTTTTCTTCTTCCATTCCGCCATCGCGAACGCATCCCCTTGGTCAGCTTTATTTAGCGTAAATAATCCGTAATTACCTATTTTTTAACCTTCTGTTGGCGTTACCCGGTCAGAGATATATAATTGTTTTTATATTAATGGCCGATTCGGGAAATCCCCGGGATTCAAGTGATAGGCCCCTCATAAGAGGACCAAGGATGTGGTGAAATATGACCAGGAACGACATCGTACCAAGGATATCAAGCGACTGCTATGTGCACGGGTCCGCCTTCATCTGCGGAGATGTGGAGGTCGGACGGGACTCATCGATCTGGCCCAATGCGGTCATCCGCGGCGATGAGGAATCCATAAGGATAGGGGAGAGGACGAGCGTACAGGACTGTGTGGTCATACATGCCGATACCGGATTGGTAACATCCATCGGCAACGATGTCACAATAGGCCATTCGGCCGTTGTCCACGGATGCGTGGTAGAGGACCTCTGCATCATAGGGATACATTCAACGGTACTGAACGGATGTGTGGTCGGCAAAGGCAGCATCGTCGGTGCGGGCGCCGTCCTGACCCCGGGCACGAAGGTCCCGCCGAACAGCATGGTGCTCGGCGTACCAGGGAAGGTCGTCAGGTCGGACCCATCGTATGAGCTCATGGCCAGGGAGAACGCGAGGATATATGTGGAGCTCTCGAAACTGCACATGGGGGGAAGGTTCCCCTGCCGTCCTCATGACCCTGTTCAATGATCCTTTCCTATCATCCAGGCCATGCCCAATGGTGCTGCGGGCAGTGTAATCAGGGATGCCGCATAGACCAGCATCTTGGGCACCGGACCTCCCGAACGGCGGTCAACAAGGAATGCGATGCCGTCCATCAGAGGGACCAGGAGCAGTAGAATGCCTAAGACCGCCGCTTCGGTGTTGAACAACATCAAAGCTCCGAACAAGAGGGCAAATGCTCCGTGAGCGGCCAGGAAGATGAACATTGGGACACGGACGGGACCTATGCCCGGAAGGGTTCGTTCTTCCATCCAAGAAGCTGCCTTTGAGATCAGGTCCGCAAGGAAGACCCCGCCGACGAGCAGTGAAAAGAAGAACAGGACGGTCCATAGATACGGCCCCTGCTGCCCCGTCAGCTCGGCTAGGAACGAACTGTAATCGAAGAGGAAATGAAGTGCTATGGTTGCATGCAGCCCTATCTTGACATAGAGATAGCCGAAGAGAAGGCCCATAACGAAGGTGGGGACTATCTTCCATATCCCCCAGCCTATGTGGGCAAGCCCGAAAAGGGCGGCAGAGATGACTATAAGGACCGCGGCCGGGACGGAGACGCTGCCATGGCCCCCAATGAGCGCTTTGAGGGCTGGACCTTTCCCTTGTTTCATCAGTGCGAAGACCGATAGAGGCACACCTATCATGAGGACCCTGGTTATGATCTCTTCCCAGACAGATGCGTTGGCAAGGGTCACCATTCGTATCCATATCGGGACCCTTTCGGATAGGATGTCCGGAACAGGTGTCGGTTGCTCCATCAGGTTGAAAAGAATGACCACGGAGAGAGAGAAGAACAGAGCACCGATGTAGGTCCTTGAGGTCGCGATCAGGTCATTGTCCCTGTCACGGAGGAGGGACCCGATGTTGCGTTCCAGGTGCTCCGAACCACCTTTCAGCAAAGGGCGCAAACCCCTGCCAAAAAGGAACGCACATGACATGATGATGGCCGCTGCGATGACGGCGAACCAAACGATGAGGACAGGGCCTTTGAGCTTCAGGACCAGAAGGATGGTCTCCGCTGGTTCGAAGTAGGTCGTCGAACGGACCATGAGGGTCCTTTCCCCTATCGTCCCTTGATGAGAAGAAGGGACCGTCGTATTGTATTCGTATCCATCTATGACCTCTACGAGCTCGAGCCCGCGACCGCCCAGCTCCACGGTGGGGACATTCCGGAAGGTCCTCCAGTTGACGAGCTCCCATTCTCCCCTCAGCGTCAGCTCCATGGTGCTCAGGTCGTTATCGTTCGGTAAGGAGAAAGGGTCAGGTGAAAGGATGAGGTCCGGGGACGGACAATCCGAGAGGTATGTCCTGTAACTGAGGAGCGTTGTCGTATCTGTTCCGTCGAAATGGCCTGCCACCCTTAGGTCGGTCCTCCCATCCCTGCCGTGGTCTTGAGGTGTTAGAAGCACACCTTTCCAGACACCTTTTTGAGCGGTCGGGTACAAAGGATAGCGCCCGCCCTCTATCTGGATGGTGAGGTCCGGTAGCGGGTACCATGGGTGGTCAGCGCCTGCGATGCCGCATGTCAGGATTGCGAAATAATATGTGCCCGACATAAGGGTCAGATCGCATGAGCTTTCGTTCATTGATGTTCCGGTCTCAATTTCGTAGAGCGAATCTTTGTGGTCAAGGACCGTGTCGAGGGTGAACGAGGTATTATCAACTGAATATGGAGCACCCGTTTCAGTCCTTAGCAGGAACCCTTTCTGGTATCTGACCCTGGGAAGCAAGGAAAAGAACGGTTCCCCCCTACATTCTATGTCGAACTCTGTCCAGTGTCCATCGATGGATGCGTTCTCTTGAAGGATAAAAGTTCCGTTCCCATAAGGGACAAGAGGATATGATCCCTTGATCCTGTCATTAAGGATATAGGTCAGGTGGTACCTGCCCACGGCCTCCCTCTTTACCTCCCTGAACATCAGACCATGATAGGAAAATAGCGGGTCCACCGTGACCGGGAGAAGGAAGGATATCTTTCCCTTCATGACCTCTATCTTTACGGAAGGGGTTAGCTTCAGGGGCCGGTCAAGGCTCCATCCGCTCCATGCTTCCACGGTCCAGTTCGCACCCCCTTCAAGTCCCGGGACCCTGGTCCATCCATTCCAAGCCCCATCATCGGTCCAAGAATCCCATAACCTGAACCTTTGCTCCCCCAGGTCGGACCGGATGATGATGAACTGCAATGGGTGAGGTCTCTCACCGCTACCGAAGGAGAGCGTGACATTGAAGGGTAACCCCTCCTCCATGGACGACGGTGCCTCCAGAGTGCAGATCGTCGAACCGTCCGGGTAGAACGGCAGCATCATCTCACCGGATGTGGATGCCTTGTAGGTCCTCCCGGCGTTCCCGAGGACCGGAGACATCGTTAGACCGAGGGCAAGGAGGTTCCCTGCGAGCAACGATCCGACGAGAAAAAGGGTCACCAGGTTGACCAGGTAGCCCCTGCCGTTGTCGATGGGGCCATTCCTCTGGTCCTTATTGGATGCCATCATCTTCCTCCGGACATTCGGGCAATGGGCGACCCCAATTATAAGGTTCCCGGGGAAAACGGTTAAATCCGACCAGGGAGATGCTGACCACTTACGACCTTGAAGGCCCTTTGATGAACGATATGGAAAGCGGTAAAGGACAGGTGAATGGGGACCTCACCCTCCCTCAACAGCTCGATAGCAGGGTTTTGGAATGGTTCGAGAGGTCCGTCGGTGAGCCAACACCTCTGCAGTCCAAAGCCTGGAGTTCCATCCTGGGTGGCAGGAACACACTGATAATATCCCCTACGGGCTCAGGCAAGACCCTTGCTGCGGTCCTCCCGGCCGTCAGCAATCTCCTGAGCGGAAGATGGGGCAGAGGGTCGATATCCGTCGTTTACATATCCCCCATGAGAGCGCTAGGTGCCGACCTGGTGAGGAACCTTGGGGACATTTCAGACGGGCTCGGACCATTTCCCGGGAGGTCCGTCAGGAAGGGTCGCGGTCGGAAGGTCCCGGACGGACCTGGTTCGGCCCCGCT
>Ga0105104_10004014_pt1 | contig 10318 bp, 4 predicted proteins | sample PPLLaktember2015_3_FD_87034 | JGI IMG/M metagenome (GOLD analysis project Ga0105104, IMG submission 87034) | Freshwater sediment microbial communities from Prairie Pothole Lake near Jamestown, North Dakota, USA - PPLs Lake P7 Core (6) Depth... | ecosystem: Environmental > Aquatic > Freshwater >... | reverse complement strand
TGAACACGGATACCTGGCTCTTCGACGGCTCCGGGAGCCTCGAAACCAAGCAGTTCACGGTGGAGGGCATGGAAGAAGATATGGAAGCAGGCTGGGACACTGATGTAACGTGCAGCGTCGATTACGGCTCCTTGAAGAATTCCACCCTGGACGTCAAGGACGCTGCCATCTCCTGGGAGGGCAAGGACAAGCAGAGTGCCACCGTCAAGGTGCGCATGCCCCTCCAGCCCCAGGTGCTGATGACCGACAGTGTGAAGATCAAATGCTGGGAATACATGAACGACGGCGTCACGAAGCTCGAGAGCGAGGGGGAACTGCCATCGGTGCCCACCTGGAGCGGGGGCTTCGCGGCGGTGCACGAAGAGCGAAGGTCGGGCGATCTCTTTCTCTTCACCGAGTTTGAGACCGGCAGCGGCCAACTCTTCGCCCGGTTCGCGGAATCGAAACAGATCACCAAGATGGTCGCCACGGTGAGTGACGACCTGACGCTGGACCTGCTGCACACACCGGGCGGATGATGCCATGGTGAAACAGCCTGCCATGGCTTCCGGTACCCGGGAAATCTTCGTCCTGCGCCTGTGGCGAAACACGCCGCAGAGTCCCTGGATCGTGGAAATCCAGAATGTGAAGACCAACGAGGTCGCCCACCTGTCGGGGCTGGAAGCCATCGCCCGGTATATCGAGGATCAAGTCCGGTCCGGTTCGCTCGAACCGGACACAACCCCCTTGGATTCGGCCCCAACCCGGGATGAATCCTGATCGGGGGGCATCTACATCCAACCTAACGAACCCGGGGCCGGCGGCAGCCGGCCCAAACCGATCCGTGGAGATCAACATGAAAACTCTCAGCCGTCTTTTGTCGCTTATGCTCCCCTGTTTGCTGGCCCTGAATGTCCTGATGGCCGCTCCGCCCGAGATGGCCCACGCCGCCGGCAGCTCCGCCTTTGCGCGCCTTTACCTGATGCGAACGGAAGTATCTCCCACCCCCTGGTGGCAAACCTCCACACTGGTGGACGGTTCAGGCGGCGTTCATACCGCCTACTTCACCAATCAATTCATCCATTATGCCTACTGCCCGGCGGGCTGCGACGATCCGGCCAACTGGACCCAAACGCCGCTCACCGGCGCAGGTCCAAACGATTCGCTGGATTATCCCGCCCTGGCGCTGGACCCCACCAACCGCCCACGCATGATGTGGTTCAAGGATCACTACTACTACTATGCCGAATGCAATGCCAACTGCACGAATGCGGGTAACTGGACGGCCGTGCAGGTCCCGGTCGCCAACCAGATAGATTACATCTACCCGCAAACCGCGCGTTACTTTGCGCTCGATTCTCAAGGCCGGCCGCGCTTTGTGTGTTATGGGTCGGATTACGATGATTGGGGCGTGTATAAGGGTTTTAATTACACGACCTGCGACGGAAACTGCACCAATGCAGCCAACTGGCACTCCGACCTCATCGACCTCCAGGATTGGTTTTACGACCCGCAAATCGTCCTGAACGCCAACGGTCAGCCCAGGGTCATGGGCACCCTCGATCACGAGACCCTGGCCTACCTGGGCTGCAACGCGAACTGCTCGCAATCCGAAAACTGGGGCGGCGTGTCCCTTTACGACGTGGGGTATTATGGAGAATTTGCTTTCCGCCTCGACTCGCTGGGCCGGCCGCGGGTTGCATTTTATACCGGGACCAGCAGCGATCCCAACCTGTACTATGCCTGGAGCAGCTCAACGGACTACACATCCACACAGTGGGACAACTATGGCCAGGACCTGGCACCGTTTGATTGGCGCTCATTAGACCTGGCAATCGACAGCCAGAACCGCCCGCATATCGTATTTGCTTCTTCCGCAGCAGATCTGGATTACGCGCGGTGTACTGCCAACTGCGAGTCTGACACGGCTACCTGGCAGGTCCAGCACGTGGAGACGTCCGACGAGCTGGACGCGAGCGACCCCATCCCGCTCGACCCAGGCTGCACCGTATCGACCTGGATGGTGGAAGGGTACCCTTCGCTGGCGCTGGACGCCATGGACCAGTCGAGCCTATCGTATTACACCCGGCACTCCCAGTTTTGCCTGGGCATCGACAACCAATACCACACCAGGCACGACGTTTGGGCGCTGCGCTTCGCTACGACGGGCACCTCCCCCTTGCTCAATCCGGGGGTCTACCTGCCGCTGGTGATCAGATGACGATCATTCCAGGGAAGAATAAGGAGATTTACATGCTACCCAGCCGCCTCTTTCACACTCTTCCTCGCCGGTTATTCCGGATCGCCCTGATCCTGGCATTTTTCCTTTCCATTAGCAGCAGTCTATCCCCACACGCAATGGCTGCTCCTGCGCCAGGTTTGTTGGAGAAAGCCCAGACCAGCCCGGTTCACCCACAGGCGACCACGGGGCTTTCGTTGGGACCTGAGGTGAACCTCAGCCATTCACCGGCCAATTCTGTGTACAGCAAGATCGCCCGCAGCGGCGAGGACCTCTACGTCGTCTGGGAAGACCGGCTCATGGGCGGCGACCTGGAGATCCTGTTTCGCGCCAGCCGCAACGGCGGCCTGGGTTTTGAAGGGGCGATCAACCTCAGCCAGTCCCCCGGCCTCGACGATAACTACCCCGTGATCTTTGCGGAAGGCAATCTCATTTACGTCGCCTGGGAGGAGCACCGCCCGCCCTACGGCACTCGCGATGTGATGCTGGCGATCAGCGCCGATGGTGGGAGGACCTTCGATGCCCCGCTGAATGTGTCCGCCTCCCCCGGCGACTCGATGTCCATGGACATGGCGGTGGCCCTCCCGTACGTCTACCTGTCCTGGTGGGACCTGTCCGGCGCGCAGACCGGCTTGAACCTGGCGCGCAGCAGCAACGGGGGCATCGATTTCACGCAAGCCCACATCTCGGACAGCGTCAACGCCGGGCGATCCGGCCTGGCGGCGGCGGGAAAGAGCGTCTACCTGGCCTATAAAAAATACGAGTTCCTGTATGTGTATTCCGGGACCTACACTGAAGGGGGCGGGTTTGATTCGGTCGACCAATGGGCTGCGGATGAGGTGGACGACCGGAGGTGCATCCACGTCGCCGCCTCCGGCAGCGACGCGTACATCCTTTACCGTGTGTTTCGATGGGTCGGGGCACCTGGGGAGGAACATTATGAAGACCAGCTCTATTGGAGGCGGAGCAGCAACAACGGCGTGAATTGGGGCGCTCCGGCCGCCATCGGCGCGAAGAGCACCGGCAGCATGTTCGTCTATTCGAGCGGCGAAGCCGTCCTGATGGATGGGGACCGGCTCTACGTCGTATGGGAAGAGTGCACCCACGAGGCAAATGTCATCCACGACGATGCGATCAAAGCCGCCGTTTGGACAAAAGGCGCCGGCTGGTCTGCTACCTCCCTTTTGGGGTCGCGTACGGTTTGCGGGAGCACGGGCAATCTCGGCCTGGCGGCGGACGGGACCTATGCGTACGCGACCTGGTTTACAGGCGCTCATTTTGCTCTATCGACCAGCCTCGACCATGGGGCGAGCTGGACGACTCCCTCAACCGGAATAGCGGGTTTTGCTCCGCAGGGACAGATCGCCGCCTCTGGAACGTCGTTTTATTTCACCTGGTGGCAGTCGGTGGGGGAAAACCTGGAGGTGTACTTCCAGGGCGGCAGCCAGGAGCAAGCGGATATCGAGATCGCCGACCTCGCCCTGATCCAGGCCCATGAGAACGCCATCCGTTTCGCCGCCGGCAAACCGACCAAGCTGATGGCTACGATCAATAATCATTATGCCGTCAGCAAAAGCATCCAATCCGTCATCTCCTATATCGATTCGGCTGGCGCTCACATCAGATCTGAAACGCTTCACTTAAACCCGGGCGGCAACTTGCTCTATCTGCCTCAATCTCCAAATGAAGAAACCGGCGGCGCTTTCATCCGCCCCATGGAGGGGACCATTACGGTGACCTTGAGCCTGGCGCCGCTGGTCGGTGAAACCTCGGAGGACAATAACATGGCTGATGTGAGCGGTGTTTTCACGGAAACCCGCAGCCTGAGCCTGCTCTTCCGCCCGATGAGCGTGGTGGGCGAGCCCTATCCGAGCTGCGCCGAGGTAACCCAGGCGGCCAGCGAGGCGGAGCGCTACCTGGAAGCCATCTACCCGGTCGACGACCGGAGGGTCTTCGTCCAGGTATCCTGCCTCCCGGTGTTTTTCCAGCCGGAGGAACTGCTGCAGGCGGTTGGTACTGCACCGGATATCGAATACTCTCTGAGCGATGCTGTCTTTGACCGGCTGAACCTGGACCGGGCAACGGGCGAGGTGGATAACGTATTGGGGGTGGTCAGCGCCGGCTGGTTTGACAGCCACGAGATGCCAACCGTCCTCGGCCTGGCGCCGGTCGGCGGGTCTACGGCGGTCGTATCTATTGGGAACACCGAGTTGGTGCCGGTGCACGAGCTCGGCCACAACTACAACCTGGTCGATCCGGAACTACCGCTCGACGACGGGGATTATCACTACGTTTCGGATCTGCGTGCCAACGGTTACTGGGTGGTGCGAGGGCAGGCCCGCCAGAACGACTATGAATTTATGATCAATGGCTTGTATACCAACGGGCAGCCGGGGGGGAAGCATTGGATCAGCGGCTATTCCTTCGAATATTTGCTCGACCAGTTGGCGATGCCCCCCATTTCCCCAACGACGCTGTCAGCGCCCGCCCCGGATTCCGAGGCTGCCATCCTTGCCCAGACCGAGGCCGTTATCCTTACCCAGGGTGTCATTTCTCAAACGGGTGTTGCCGAGCTGGGTCCATGGTACCGGTTGAGCAGCACAGTAGACCTGGAGCCGGGCAGCCCGGGCCAATACCAATGGGAAAGCTACAACGCCGGTGGGGATCTGCTCGGCCGGGCAGGTTTCGACCTCGATTTCACCCCGCCGCCCGATGCCGACGTCACGGGCACGCTCCCATCCAGGGCGTTTTCCTTCCGCATTCCCGACCTGCCGGGGACGCAGCGCATCGTTCTGAAAAAGGACGGGGCTCAGATCGCCGAGAGGGTCTTCTCCCCGCACGCGCCGGCCGTGACGCTAACCTCCCCCAACGGAGGCGAGATGCTGCTCACCGGCGAGACGGCGACCGTCACCTGGACGGCCTCGGACGAGGACGGCGATCTGCTTGCCTTCCTGCTGGAGCTCAGTCCGGACAACGGCGTTACCTGGTCTCCGCTGGATATCGATGTGACGGGCAGCACCACCACCTTCACCGTGCCGGAGAACATCCTTTCTGACCAAGTGCTCGTGCGGGTAACGGCGACCGATGGGGTCAATACGGCTTCCGACGTGTCCGATGCTCCCTTCAGTATGAGAAGGAACCCGGAGGTGGTTGGCTGTTTTGGCCCGGTCGTAAACCTCACGGAGTCCCCCTACTCGTCGGAATCCCCGAAGATCGCCGTCTCTGGCAGCCATGTGTATCTCCTCTACAGCGATGCGCGTGATATCTACGAATCGAATGCGAACGGCCGCATCGTATTCCGCGCCAGCCATGACAGTGGCCAGACCTGGGAAGACCCCGTCGAAATCCACCCGGATCATGGATTTTGGGTGAACCCTCTAATCGCCGCGGCGGGGAGCCATGTTTATATTACGTGGGGGTCACACGGAGAGCCGCCCACACTGGTGGCCAGTTCCGATTATGGCAGCACCTTCTCTGCACCGGTGGTATTGGCCGACGTGGATGGCGCGATGGAACCTGACCTGTATGCTGACGGAGACACGGTGTACGTCTGGTGGCGGAACTGGAAAACCGGTCCGGTCTATTTACGCAGAAGTCCGGACGGCGGAGCTACCTTCGCCCCGGCTGTACCGATCTCCGGTGGTGGTATGGGGGAGTTCGAGATGGTTTTCGACGGCGGCACACTCCACGCCACCTGGGAGGACGGGAACAATCTCCGCTACACCCGCAGCACAAACTCCGGCGTCTCCTTTGAGCCCGCCCGCACGCTGGATACCTTTCCAAGTTCCCAAAGGGACAAGACCCTGGCGGCTGCCGGTGGAAGGGTCACCATTGCGGTGACGAAAGACGTTGCCCTGAACCCGAACACTCCTTATGTCATGGTCAGCCTGGACGGCGGGGTGAGCTTCCAGCCTCCGGTCGTCGTCGATTCCACCTTTCGGGACATCCACAGGCCAACCCTTGTGGTGAACGGCGAGGAGGTCCATTTCTTCTACTCGAAGTGGGAAGATCTGCCGGGGACCGGGGTGGGCATCCAGTACAGCGTGAGCCGCGACGGCGGGGAGACCTTCTCGGCTCCGAGCCGGCTGAGCAGCCATGGTCCCTTCACCTACTTCCACCAGGAGCTGGCTTTCGGCAGCCAGGTGTGGTCTTTTTTCAACGAACAGTACAACGATTTTCTGGGCGACCTGGTTTTACGCGCCAGCACGGACGGTGGGCTGTCGTTTGGGCTGCCGCGGCTAATCTCCGCCGACGCCTACCATTCCGTCAGCCCCGAGGATTTCTCCATCTACAACCTCAACGGGACCGTTCTGTTGAGCTGGATGAAGAAGATCCCCGCCCCTGAGCCCGGCATGTACGATGCCGCCGATATCTTCTTCGCCCGCAGCATCGACTGTGGTCTTGGAAATACGGAGCTTGTGAACCCCATCCCGGCGCCGCCGGTCCTCGACGAGATCACCGTACCGGTACTGCAGGAGGGCCTGACGACAGAAATCACCGTGACGGCCTCCGATCCCAACTACGATGCGCTGTTCTTTACGGGCAGCAACATGCCGGATTTCGCCGTCCTGGATCCGCAGAGCGGTAATCAGGCTCGCTGGATCCTCGAGCCGCCCTACGGCTCAGCCGGCACCTACCCGGATGTGACCGTGACCGTTTCCGACGGCGTCCTCACCGCTTCACAGGGGATCACCCTGAGAATCCTGGCGAGCAACCAACCTCCGCTCGCCCGATCATCGGGCCCTTACACGGCGCCGGAGGGCGGGGAATTAATTCTGGATGGCAGCAACTCCTTCGACCCCGAGGGCGGTGCACTGGTTGCCCGCTGGCTCTTGCAGGGTCAGTCGTATGACGGGCTGTCGGTTCGTGTGCCCGTCACCGATAACTTCATGGAGCCCGTCACGCTGACCGTGCGAGATACCTTCCTTTATGAGCGCTCGGCCGAGGACCTGGTGCAGGTCTACAACCTGCCGCCATCCGTGGCCGTCGACCGCCAGGGCAACCGGCTGGCCTCCTTCACCGACCCGGGCACCCTCGACACCCATACCGCCACGGTCGACTGGGGAGATGGGAGCCCGCCGGAAGCCGGCGTTGTTACCGAAAGCAGCGGCAGCGGCACGGTCAGCGGAACGCATGCCTATGCCATCCCCGGCACGTATACGGTGACGGTGACGGTCAGGGACAAAGATGGCGGCCTCGGGACCGTCCACTTCTCCACCACCACCGCCCAGAACCTGTATCTTCCCTGTGTAATCAACCGCTGATGGCTTCTTCGACGGGTATTTACACATGGCACAGGAGCTCTATGGATGGGTAAACAGCCCGCCTTTGCTTCGCTGAACCGGGAAATCTTCGTCCTGCGCCTGTGGCGGAAGACGCCGCCGAGCCCCTGGATCGTGGAGATCCAGAACGTCAAGACCGGCGAAGTGACCCATCTGTCGGGGTTGGAGGCCATCGCCCGGTATATCGAGGAGCAAGTCCGCTCCAGTACGCTGGAACCAGATGTTTCCCCATTCAGTCCATCGCCGCCTGGGGATGAATCTTGATCAAGGGATGCTCCTATCCGATGGAAGAATGTTGGGGTCAGCCGCCGCTGCTCCGAACGACGAATTGAGGTCAAAATGAAAACTCGACACCGCCTGCTGTCCCCTGTTATCGCCTTTTTTCTGGCCTTCAACTTCGTGCTTGTCGTCCCGCCTGAGCCGGCCCACGCGGCGACAATTTACCGGGTGATCCCTGGCGGGGCGACCTCCGGCGCCTGCGGAGGAACCTGGGCGAATGGCTGCGATCTGCAGTACTCCCTGGCGACGCTCTCGGCCAGCGGGGATGAGCTGTGGGTCAAAACGGGCACATACAAGCCAACCACCACGACCGACCGTTATGCGAGCTTCTATTTGAAAAACGGCGTCTCGCTGTACGGTGGGTTCGCCGGGTTCGAAACGTCTCGGACCGGACGCAACTGGCAATCCAACCCGACCACACTCTCCGGGGATATTGGTACGCCAAACGTTGCCAGCGACAACAGCTACCACGTCGTCCGAGCCGTTACGTTGAGCACCCCACCTGTATTGGACGGGTTTACCATCACCGGCGGCAACGCCAACGGGTTTGCGGCCAGGAGATACGGCGGCGGGATGTACGTCGAATACGGCAGCCCGATCGTGAACAACGTCACCTTCAATGGTAACCATGCCCTCTTGACCGGCGGCGGGATGTATAACTACTACGGTTTTGCAGCGCTCACCAACGTCACCTTCCTGAACAACACGGCCGATTCGGACGGCGGCGGGATGTACGAGACCGGTTCCCGGGTCACCTTGAATGGGGTTACCTTCATCAATAATTGGGCTGTCCATGCCGGGGGAGGGATGGCGGATGTAAACCTCAGCTCTTCGACGTTGAACGGGGTGACCTTCTCCAACAATCACGCCGATTTCGGCGGCGGCATGTGGATCGACGGCCTGAGCCCGGGCTTTACGCCTTCGTTGACCAAAACCAGGTTCAACGGGAACACGGCCACCTCCCGGGGTGGAGGCCTGTACGTGTACGACAGCGTCCCGGTGCTGACCAACGCAATCTTCTTCGCCAACTCGGCCGCGCAGACCGGGGGAGGCATCGGCAACTACGCCGGCGGCCTGACCCTGACCAACACCACCTTCTGGGGCAATACCGCACCCACCGGCGGCGCCCTGTATAACTTCGGCAGCGACATAAGCGGCGGCGGCACGTCCCTCGTCCAGAACAGCCTGCTGTGGGGCAGCACAGGCGGCGAGATCTATAACGAGACCGCCAGCGGGAGCACCTCGACCGTCGCCTACTCGATCGTGCAGGGCTGCAACCCGGGCGGCACGTGGAATGCCGCCTGCGGCACGAACGGAGGGCACAATCCGGCCGACGCCGACCCGCTCTTCCTGAACCCCCAGGATGGCTATCTGCTGCTGATCCAAGGATCGCCCGCCGTCGACGCCGGGAACGACGCCCTGGTCAGCCCCGGTGCGACCGACATAACCGGTGGGTCGCGCCTCCGCGGCACGCACGTCGACCTGGGGGCATACGAGTTCTCCCTCCTGTTTGTCGACCAGCAGGCGGCGGGGGCAAACAACGGCAGCTCCTGGGCGAATGCCTATTCCGACCTGCAGAGCGCCCTGGCGGCTGCCACTGCGGATTGCGAGGTTTGGGTGGCCGAAGGCACCTACAAGCCCTCCTCGACCGGCGATCAATCTGCCAGCTTCCACTTGAAGAACGGCGTCCTGATATACGGCGGATTCGCCGGGACGGAGACAACCCGCGAACAGCGCGACCCGGCAGCCAACCTCACCATCCTCTCCGGGGACTTGAACGGTGACGACGGCCCCAATTTCGCTAACTACGGTGACAACAGCCAACATGTTACCTATGCCGCGGACGTCGATACGAGCGCCCTGATAGACGGCTTTACCATTCGCGGCGGTAACTGGGGAGCCGGGGGAGGCATGCAAATCGATTTCGCTTCTCCAACCCTGAAGCACCTGGTGTTTTTAGAGAACCAGGCCGATTATGGCGGTGGCATCAATACCTTATACAGCAACCCCACTATCACCAGTGTCACCTTCTCAGGCAACAAGGCGGGGATTATCGGTGGGGGCATGTATGCTGTGTACGGCTACCCAGTTCTGGACAGGGTCATCTTCTCAAGCAACACCTCCGGTGAAATCGGTGGAGGAATGGCAAATTTCGGGAGCATCCCGACCGTGACGAATACCCTCTTCACAGGCAACCGCGCCCCGGATGGCGGGGGGATGTATAACCTGTATGGCTCGTTTGTCATGCTGACCAACGTCACGTTTTCGGGCAACTCCGCCGATACCGGCCAGGGAGGCGGCATCCACAATACACACGGAGGCGGGCTGGCCAGCTCCGCAGTGATCCGGAACAGCATCCTGTGGGGCGATTTCAACGGCGAAGTCTATAACGATCCCGCCGGACCCCCCAGCACCGCCACCATCGCCTATTCGCTGGTGCAGGGCTGCAGCCCGGGAGGCGCCTGGAACGCGGCCTGCGGCACGGACGGCGGGCACAACCTGGCGGATGCCGACCCGCGCTTCGTCAATACCGGCTATT
>Ga0105104_10004012_pt1 | contig 10321 bp, 5 predicted proteins | sample PPLLaktember2015_3_FD_87034 | JGI IMG/M metagenome (GOLD analysis project Ga0105104, IMG submission 87034) | Freshwater sediment microbial communities from Prairie Pothole Lake near Jamestown, North Dakota, USA - PPLs Lake P7 Core (6) Depth... | ecosystem: Environmental > Aquatic > Freshwater >... | reverse complement strand
TTCGTTCGGTGAGTGCGATCGGGCCATGGCGGGTTCTTGATACGGTCAGCAGGCGGGACAGTCGGTACTTTCATGTGACTGAAAACAAATATGTATTCAATGATTATACAGTCCATTTGAATAATATGTATTACTACGCAGTGGTCTCCATCGATTCTCTGGGCGGCAAAAGCGGATTAACAAATCTTACGTTGCATAATGCACAATTACCAGCGGTGAGTAAATTAGAAAAAGTATATGCGGCTCCGAATCCATTCATTGTAAATTCCGGATATGCAGGGAGTGGAGTGAACGATAAGATTGGTCTCTACGGCATGCCGAATCATGCGACGATCCGAGTGTATTCGTACAGCGGTCAACTCGTTCAAACATTTGACCATGATGTCAATATTTATTCAACCGGTTGGATTCAATTGTCACGGAATAATCAATGGATTGCTTCAGGCGTTTATTTTTTCACTGTTGAAGATAAAATCACGGGTGATAAAGCCTGGAACAAGTTTGTCGTTATTCATTGAAAAAGGAATGAGAACAATGAAAAAAGCGGATCAAATATTTTTTCTATCGATAACGGTATTGTTGCTCTCTGCATCCCCCGCAATTGCGCAGAAGGTTGGTTCAACCTCCATGCAGTACCTGAGTGTAATTCCGGGTGCGCGCGCTGCAAGCATGGGAAATGCCTATGTTGCGATTGCCCATGGTGTCGATGGTCTCTTTTGGAATCCTGCCGGTGTTGCCTTGACAGAAGGACAAGAGTTTTCAACAGCTTATATAAACTGGATATTTGACACTCGGCAATATGCGCTTGGGTATGCAGTATCGTTAGGTATTGTCGGCTCCGTCGGCCTTCAGCTTCACTATATCGATTATGGTTCATTCGAAGAGGCGATCCTCCCGAGGGGAGATGCGAGTGATTATTACCCCCAACAGGAGTATCCGTATCTGACCGGAAGAATCTTCAAACCGTACAGTTACATTGCAGGGCTGACGTATGCGAAAGAACTTACCGATCGTTTTTCAACCGGCATTTCTATTAAATACAGCCACGAGTCGCTGTATGACAAAGCCCAGGTGTATGTCGATAGCGCGAATGGGAGTGTGAACACCTATGGAGATGTCATACTCTTTGACATTGGAGTGCATTACAATACCGGCTTTCATACCATTCAAATTGGTGCCGCTGTGCAGAATTTTGGATCGGATGTGAGGTATGCAGTAGACAACTATGCGGTGCCCATGCTGTTCCGAGTAGGTCTCGCGGCTGATCTCATAGGTCCGAATAGTCTTCTCCTCGAAGATCAAAGCAGTCGGCTCGGTGTCGCGTTCGATATTTTTCAGTCGTCCGATTATAACCAGCAGCAGCATATCGGTGTAGAATATGAGTATGCTGAATCAATTGCTTTTCGCGCCGGATATAAATTGAATTATGACAACGAAGGATTGACATTGGGAGGCGGTATTAAACAAAAACTCGGTTCGTTAAAGTTTTCGATTGACTACAGCTATGGAGCGATGGGAACAAATGTTGGCGCATTCGGGAATGTCCACCGTATTAGTTTAGGAGTCGGAATACTATGAAAACGATATTGAAAATCTTAGCTGCAGCCTTGCTGATGATCCTATTACTCTTTTCAAATCTATGTGCACAGGATTATAATAAACCTATAACCATCGAAGCGCTCAATCATACCACAAACAGTTCTGTTATTTCCCGCTCGTTAGGCGGCTTAACCCTCTCATCTCGTAACGATATAACGACCATGTTCGCAAACCCCGCTGCACTGCAATCATTGGAAGGTATTCAAATTTCATTAGGAGGCATTCAGGAAAATAATACAAAAGAGCAAACTCAACGATGGTATTCGCTCGATTGGTTGTCTATGTTCGATTTGTTTATGGAAGGAAAGACAGCGGCTCTTCGCGACCCCGTTATAGATACCAGTAAAGTAAAAAATCCGACATACCAGGATTCGGTTCAACGCAATGGCAGAGATCCGAATTGGAGCCGGAAAAAAAATCAATTTGTCCCTTCACAGGTTTTTGCTGCAGTACCGTTTAAAATTCTAGGGAGAAAATTATCGGTTGGTCTCGGCGTTGTCGAATATGCGAACGCCGATTACTATTATGTAAATAAAACCGCTTTTAATAGAAATCTCGATTATATCACGCTTCCGATTTCAGCAAGCCCCGAACCTGTCACTGCCGATTGGTGGGCGGATACACGCTCAAGAGAGGGAGCAATCTACGGTTATGGGTGTGCGATATCAGCCACCATGAGTGAAGGCGTATCTGTTGGAGTCAGCGGATTAGTCATCTCGGGAACGATGAACGATAATCAAATCATGGAAAGATTTGGACAACTGCAATTCTTTGCAAAGGATTTCCGTTATGTCCCCTCAGATTCTGTCTCACTCGTTGCAATAAACGGAACATCCAAGGTTCGCGGTTTGGAATGGACCGTAAGCGCTGTATATCAGACAAAGTATGTTCTTTTCGGCCTTTCGATCAAACCACCGATGAAAATCACACGTGATTTCACGACAACGGGTGATAGCACATATGGTTCAACAAGAGTAGTCTTGCCTGAATCCAAAGGAAGTGACAATCTCATATTACCCCTGCGTGGTTCGATTGGCGTTGGAATTTCGCTCAGGTCGAACGTATTTCTTAACGCTGAATATGACTATAACCCATACCGCTTGGCGGAATATACCGATAACAACGGCACAGTGTCGAACCCATGGCTGGATTGCTCAAGCTTCCATGTGGGGTTGGAATACCTGCCGGTTGACTTTGTTTCCGTACGCTTTGGGTATCAAACAAAATCTGAAACTTTTGAACAACAAGGTAATCAATTCCGTGGTGATCCTGTTACTTGTTTTGTCTATTCTGCCGGTGTTGGCATTCGTCTGCTGAAAAGTATCCAACTCAACCTCGGATATGAATATGCAAACTTGTCTTATGAAGATAATTGGAACACGAATACGAACGTGAATAAGGATATGCGAAACTCATTTTTCGGCAGTATTGCATACACATTACAGTGACACAACTCATGAACAACCGAATTATTTGTAGTCAAGAGGAGTACTCTTTCCCGCCTGTGAGTAACGGGACTCTTATGCTCTCTCAATCAGTTCTCCCGATGACAACATCCGGGAACAACAGTTTTCTTCATGGTTTCAACATCGGTAATTAACTAATAATAATATTCACCATAATAAAAGGAGTAGTATTATGAGAGTTGCACAACGTTCTTTCTCTGTCCTTTTCCTGATCGCTCTTTGCACAAGTTTTGCTCTTGCGCAGTTAAGTGGCGATTATCGAACCGCCCAATCGGGAAATTGGAGTGACGCTTCCACGTGGCAGATGTATAATGGCAGTGCGTGGGGTGCTACGACAGTTGCGCCGGATTCAAATAACGGTAAGATTTCAATCCTTGCCGGGCATACCGTAACAGTAACCTCAGATGTAGGCGTTGACTCGGTGGAAGTGAATAATGGCGGCAAAATCATCGTAACCCCCGGGGTGACGATGACGGTGAGCACGAACAATAATACGAACGTTTATGGGCTGCGCTTCTTAGGTCTCAACGCTATGGAAGTATCCGGTACGTTAAGGAATTATGGGACCATCGTTGGTGCCCAGGTCGACAGAACTGTCGATTTCGATCCTGCGATCGATACCGTGACATTTAAAGCAGGTGGTGTTTATGATCATGCAAGAAATGGAGGTACTCCAATTGTTGCAAAATGGGATTCCGGCTCTACCTTTATGGTGACGGGAGTCGTGGGAAACTATCCTTCGTTTCGACCACAAAACTACTACAATTTTGTATGGAATTGCCCCAATCAAACGAGAGGAGATGGCTCCCTAAAATTTATTCGTAACAAAGTACGTGGTAATTTTACAGTCTTGAATCAAGGTGTGGCGGTCGGCGGTGATAGGGATATTCGATTAATGGAGAGCTCTAATTGGCCGGCAGGACCAAAATGTGACACCATATGGTTCGATGGCAATATTACGCTGGCCTGCCCTGGAACAGTTGGCCATTGGTCCAGATTGGCAGCAGTAGGTTCAAGCAGCGGTGTCAATGCGGTTGTTATCGTAAAAGGAAACATCACCATCGGTGATAGCTGCATTTTTGGTAGAAGCGGGAGTTCGACGCAGGTTCGCTGGTATATTGGTGGAAACATGACTCTATCGAGCGGCGGAACAATCCGAAATGCATCTGCCAACCCCTATTTGATGAAGCAATTTGTCTTTACAAAAAAAGGGGTGGCAACGCTTTCAATCGCCGATGGCGCAACAAAAGTATCACCGATCTGCTGGGAAGTTGCTTCCGGTTGTACGCTTGATATTGGAACAAGTAAAATTGATACGTCGAACGGGGGATTCTTCGTCATTGATAACGGCGGTGCAGTGAAAGTGACCTATGGGACAAATAGCGGAACAATTGAATGCAAGGGTCAAATTGGTATAATAGACACGCTGCATAAAATGATTGGAACAACAAATACTCCGCATGGGAATGCTTTTACCATTGCCAAAAACGTCGTTGGATCAGGAACGATTACGTATGAATCTGCATCATCGCAAAATGTAAGCAATCCGACGAAAGCTATTCAGCGCGCGTGGACAGTGACGCCCTCAGCTGGTATCACGAGTGGTGATCTTATGATTTCCTACTCTCCGTTCGATGTCCCGGCAGGAGCCGTTGAGAATAATTTTGTCAGCATGAAATATTCCAGCGGGACCGAATGGGTGAATAGAGGCCCGGCATTAAGAGCAAGGATCGATACAACATGGGATGTCAATGATCAGGGGATTCCTATTATTTTTAAGATAGATACAACTATCACCGGACGTGGAACGACATTGTCGAATGTAAAAGATCTTTTCGGTGTTTGGTCGGTCGGCGACTCTTCTTTGACCAGAAAAGAAGTAACATCAACCTCCGATACGGTTTACTGGCCGGTAACAGGAGTCCCAGGATATTATGCGCCGATGACTTCTGGAAATGTGACAGGATATAATTGGACATATGCAAAAACAGGGGAGCTTTTTGGGAAAGATTCGGCCGGTACATATTTGTATTCTAATGGCTCATGGACGATCGGCGTTTCAGATCCTGACACCTCGAAGAGAGTGCCGAGAATAGATTTTCAGAATACATATCCTGGACAGACAGCAGCAGGATGGCCGGCAAACGCCACCGATACATTGAGCGATGTCTGGGTTCAATTTAGGGTTTCACCCAAATCGGGATATAAGTTAAATGTGAGTTCCTTATCGTTCGATATTTGCGGATCCGGAACAAGTTATATGAAAGCGAAAGCATATATATCCACTGATCCAAGTTTTTCTACGAAGACGGAAGTCTTTGCTTCGAAAGAAAATTTGGCATCGTATGTATTTACCTACGTTAAAGTAACAGGATTGAACGTTACGGTAGATGCCGGGAAGTCGCTCTTCTTAAGGATTTATCCGTGGCTGGACAGCCAGACTGCACCACTCACAGGAAAAAGAGTTATCGTGAAAAGAGTGATGGTGTTGGGCACCACCACCCAAACGAATTCTGTTGCATTAACAGGATCGTCCATCCCGGCGAAATTCTCTGTTGAACAGAATTATCCTAATCCATTCAATCCGACAACAACGATCAACTTTGAACTTCCGACAGCATTGGATGTGACGGTGAAGGTCTTCAATCTTCTCGGTCAAGAAGTTGCATCGGTATTTTCCGGCCATAAAGAAGCAGGTGCGAACACGGTCGTGTTCAATGCTTCTCGTTTAAGTTCTGGCGTCTATTTTTACATAGTAGAAGCCGGTAGTTTTTCTGGCGTGAAGAAAATGGTTCTTTTGAAGTAAAAAAATAGACTTCAATGGTTTAGAGGTCTAGAGTGAATGCCCACGTTGGTTGTCCATATGCATAAAAAGCCGGGGTGGGCATTATTTATTTTTCTCATGCGGCATCAATTGAATCTATGAAATATAAAACGGCTGGCCTTTTGTTCTTTCTGCTTGAGAATACGAGAAACCATTCATGCGTCCGTCAAGGACAACTCGCAAGTAAATGCATGTGAGTCCCTGATGACGAATATGAAAAATCAAAAGCCGAAGAGAGATGTTTCCGATAATGGTTAACATACCGGGTCTGCACTTGAGGAAGAAGATGTTATTATGCGGTGCAAACTGGACGCTCTTTTCAGTCGTTGTTATTAAAAGAGAGTAAGAATATGAAAAAGAGATTCCCGATCACTCTTGGAGACATTGCATCGCGTTTGCATGTATCTCCCGTGACCGTGTCAAAAGCGTTGCGCGATCAGCCGGATATTTCCAAGGAAACGACGATTAGGATTAAAATTCTTGCCCTGGAAATGGGTTATATTCCCGATTATACGGCAAGAAATCTTGCGTCGAATAATACACATACCATCGGTGTCGTCATTCCTAAAATTGCTCACTCCTTTTTTTCTTCTGTTATCGAAGCGATCTATGATGCGGCTCATGAACAGGGATATGAGATCATTCTCGCCGTTTCACAGGAAGACGCTTCACGTGAATTGCAGCATCTTCACACACTGATTTCCATGCGGGTGGAGGGGATTATTATTACTGTTTCCCAGCAAACCAAGGATTATACTTTTTTTCATAGAGTAAAAGAGTTCGATATCCCGCTCACCTTTATGGATCGTGCCGTGGATGTCGAGGGATTTTCGAAAGTACTCGCGGACGATAGAGGCGGCGCCTATGCCGCTACCGAACAGGCGGTGAACGCTGGTTATTCCCGCATCGCACATTTTTCCGGTTATCCGCACACTTCAATTGGCAGGGAACAGCTGTTGGGATTTGAATCCGCAATGAAGGACAATAATATTGAGGTCAATCCTGAATGGGTGATACAGACCGGGTTTAGTGAACAGGACGGCTATGACGGTTTTCTGCGATTATATCGTTCGGGGAATATGCCTGAATGCATTTTTACAGTTTCGTTTCCTGTGGCTCTTGGCATTTATCGGGCAGTTCGAGAATTAAAATTAACGATTCCTGACGATATCGATCTTATCTCGTTCGGTAATTGCACTCTCGATAATGTACTTGCTCCGTCATTAACCTATATTGATCAATCAACCGGCGAACTTGGTCGTGCAGCATTAAATCTGACGATCAAGAATATTCAGGAGAAAGATAAATTTGTTCCGCAAACCATAACACTTCCTACACGTCTTGTGTTAAGAGGAACATGTCTGCCTTCAATTCGTCGGAATATTCCTTCTTCCCCTGTCTCAATAGATAAATCCGGAGTGATATTGGGATATATTCCGACGGCCGGCAGTCGGGGGAAGACAAGAAAAAATTAGCAAGCGATCCATTGATTGGGGAAAAAATCATGGTGCGATACTTCGATGAGCAAATCGAAGTGCTTGTTCTGTAGCTCCTCTGGATGCGCAGGGCGTCATTATCCGCCAAGCATGTATTTACATCGACTTACTGGACTTTGAATGACATGCCGGCAATGTCCGCAGAACAAGATTCCATGATCGTTGTTCCACAATATGGCAACGGTCATACTTAAAAGGAAGACCTGCGTTTTCACAGGTGCGGGATTCGAGCAGTGAAAAAGAAAAACCTTACTTCGAGGATAAAATCCATGAAAAATCTGAAATGCATCTTTGCCGGCCTATGGCTGTCTTTCATCTTTCCCCTGAGTGTTCTGGCGCAGGCGCCCTGGGAACAACATGGAAAACTTGAGGTGTCCCCAACCGGGCATACAATTCAACATAGTGACGGTACTCCATTTCTTTGGATTGGAGAAACGGGATGGGGGATGATTCAACAGCTCACGCGCGAAGAGATTGATCTGTACCTGGATAATCGTCAAAAACTCGGATTCACAGTAATTCAAACAGTGGCATTTTGGTATCCCCATGGCGGAGGAATGAAAACAGGGCCTCATAATGCCGCCAATGCATATGGTTTTCGACCCTTTTATGGTGATGAAGATTCTCCCAATACATCCGAGCCCTTGATCGTCAAGGGAGGAAGTCCCGATCTGCCAAACGACTATTGGGATCACGTAGACTATGTGATTCGTGCCGTAAAGAAAAGGAATATGTATCTGGCCTTATTGCCTTGCTGGGGCCGGGCCTATATCACCCTGCAAATGGGTAATACACATCAAGAGTTCACAGAGGAGGAAGCCAGGACTTACGGTGCTTTTTTAGGAAAACGCTATAAGAATGAGCGGAACATCATTTGGGTACTTGGCGGCGATGCCAAGGCCCAGGTAAAGGGTTATGAGAAAAACTTCATCTACCAGGAATGGGACAAACGCAGCATCTTCAGGGCTATGGCAGAGGGGATTGTGCAGGGTGTAACCGGACAAAAGCCCGCTTGGAATCAAGCCCACCCGGCGTGGCACCAGGTTTTTATGACGTATCATCCGGATGGTGACCCTGCTGTTAATTCTTCGATGTGGTTTCATTCGGATGCCTGGCTGACTGCCAATGGCGTAGAAGTTTGGAGAGAAGTGAGTCAGGTCTATCCGGTGATGTTGAGTGAATACCAATTAACCAAGCCGATTAAACCAAGTCTCTTTCTCGAGGGATCATACGAATTTGGATCCTATCGCCATGAATGTGGCTGGGTAACCCCTGTCAAGGTGCGACGACAGATTTACTACACTTTCTTTGCCGGTGGCGCCGGACATACCTATGGCGCAGGACCGACATGGGCGATGCGTGGCACAGGCGGGGATTATAATTGTGGCTATACCTGGAAACAGGCACTTGAGTTTCCTGCAGGAGTTCAATTTGCGGTTATGGCCAAGGCCTTTTTACTGAATCACCAATGGCCTCTATGGAACCCAAATGGCGGTGTCATAGATGGCTCAATCGGAGAGGGTGAAAGTCTAAAAATAGCAGTCACATCTGAAAGTGGCAAATTGGCGTTGGTGTATTTTTCCAATAACTCGTACGCGAAAATAAAAAATCCGCTGAATAAAGAGGCAACTGTCCATTGGTTTGATCCAAGCAGTGGTCAAGAGGAACCGGTCGCGAGCTTTAAATCGAATGAAGTTCGGGGGGTGATACCGCCGGAAAAATGGGAAGATGCAATTTTGGTTCTTCGGGTTGGTGACTAAGAAGGAAAAATCAACCTCATACTGGCAAACGGTGCATCATTCCATGAATTATTATGCGTTATGAATACATCCATAAAAGAGGAAACCGAATGAATCATTTCACATCGTCATTAATTTTTCTTTTGATAATGTTATATAGCACAACGCTCAACGCACAGGAAAATGCTTCAGGACGGATTCCTGAATATCCTGTCCCCTATGAATATCCGACTGGAGAGAGTATAAAAGAAGTTTTAAACCGTGTACGGGTTTATTATGAATCGACCAGCCCGCAAAAAATTATCTTGGCAGAAACAGGCAGCGAGTTGACTGACTTTTCGAAATTGAACAAGGATGCCCGGGTTTCAAACGGATTTTCGAGCGAATGGTCCTACACCCATGGTGTTGTGCTTTCAGCCTTCGAATATATCGATGAAGTGACGGGAGATAAGATTTTTTTTGCCAACAACACCAAGTTTTATAATTTTGTGGTTAAACATCTGCCGTATTTTCGAAAGAATGCTGAGAAATATGGCGAACGATCCGGCGGTTGGCCGGCAATCATAGAAATGCAAGCACTCGATGATTGTGGTTCCATTGGCGCTGCGATGATCAAAACGTATCTTAAAACTAAAAATAATAATTATCTTGAGCTGATGAACAGTACGGCAGATTTCATTTCCAACAAACAATTCCGTCTGGGAGACGGGACATTGGCCCGTCATCGTCCGCAATACCGATCTCTCTGGGCAGATGATTTATATATGAGCGTTCCGTTTCTCGCTAACATGGGTGTGCTCACAAAAGAGAATAAATATTTCGATGATGCTGTCAGACAGATCCTGCAAATGGCCGACCGACTGTATATCCCACAGAAAGAACTATTTGACCATGGCTGGAATGTGACATCGGGTGATTATGATCCGCGCTTTTTCTGGGGTCGTGCAAACGGTTGGGCGCTGATGTCGATGGCTGAATTACTCGGCGTATTGCCGAAAGAGTATCAGGGCCGGGATAAAATTCTTCATCTCTATCGTTCGATGGTTCGCAGCCTGGCCAGTCTACAAGACGGTACTGGGTTCTGGCATAATCTGTTGGACAAGAACGATACATACCTGGAGACATCCTGTACCGCTATGTTTACGTTTGCCATAGCCAAAGGTATCAATGAAGGATGGATCAGTCATGTTTACGGTC
>Ga0105104_10004011_pt1 | contig 10322 bp, 2 predicted proteins | sample PPLLaktember2015_3_FD_87034 | JGI IMG/M metagenome (GOLD analysis project Ga0105104, IMG submission 87034) | Freshwater sediment microbial communities from Prairie Pothole Lake near Jamestown, North Dakota, USA - PPLs Lake P7 Core (6) Depth... | ecosystem: Environmental > Aquatic > Freshwater >... | reverse complement strand
TCTCCGGTCTCGGCTACGTCGGCTACCTTCCCGCCGACCGGCCGCCCGGGGGTCCGCGCTACCTCCGGGGAAGGGTGATCGACAAGAGCGGCTCCGGCATCCCCGGCGTTTCCGTAAACGCCCTCTCCGGAAATGAAGCCGTGGAGACGGATAAAGAAGGCGTCTATGAGATACCGCTTCCTCCCGGGGATTTGACGTCCGTGAAGGTTTACGCAACCGTCTTCGCTTCGCTTTCGGATTCACTCAAGGGGAACGCGGCGCTGGTCTTCGAATCGGAGCCGGCCGACCCGGCGCCGGGAGGCGTGACGGCGGTTTCGGACATCACGGTCGATTCGTTCAGGATCGTCGGCGACATCGGATTCGTAGATCGAAACGGGCAAAAGCTCCCCGCCTGGACGGAGATGAGCTTCGACGGGAATGGGAGGCTGATCGCGGTTTCGGATGATCTTCTAAAGGAGATTCGAATATCGGTCTTCCGGGAGACAACCCCCGGCAAATTCGCGGATGAGCCCATAATATCCGCCTCTGCCGGACTTCCTCCGGCGGGCGCCGGCAATCACACCCGCTTCGAGGAAAGGATATTCAACGGTCCCGAAGGCGTCACGCCGCCCGGCGAGCGGTCCCCGGTGAGGATCGAAAGCGGGGAACTGTTGCGCGTCATCGCCTACAGCCCCTCCACCGGTTATATCGGCTTTAATGAGATGAGGGTGCCCGATTTCGGCGCGGGCGAATCCCAGTCGGTCTCCGATATCGTGATGGAGCCGCCGGAAGTCCGGATCAAGACGGAGAGAATCTTTTACGCCAATGAAATGCGCCAACGGAGGATCATACCTCACGGCGGAACCGCCCCTTTAAGCGACCAGTTGATCCTGATCAATACCGCCTGGCAGGCGCCGGACCTCCCCGGGGCGGAGCTTTACGGCAGGCTGCTCACCAGCGCCGTCTGGGGGAGGGAGAAAGACCTTCGCTTCACTGTCCCGCCGGGAGAGAGTCTCCGGGTCGTAGAGATCAGGGGGACATTCCCCGACAGCCGGGCGGTGATCGACGCGATCTCCATGCCGGGCGACGAGTTCGTTGAGGTAGCTCCGGAGAGGAGCTTTATTGAAGAAAGAATTCTGCCCCTATCAATAGCCGGTCCTGGAGGACTCTACAGCGAAAATATCCGCCAGTTCCGTTTCCGGATCAGCTCGGATACGGAGATCCAACCGGTAAACACGTTCGGAATAACCGGCAGTCCTCCCGACGACCCGGACGGCGACGGTTGCGGCGACAGCGTGGTGAACGGAATCGCGGGCGCGGTGGAAGGGGGGAGCGTAGTCACCATCACCGATGTCGTCACAAAGGCGTGGGTCACCCAGACCGCGGGAACCGACGGTTCGTTCACCGCCACAATTTACGCCTGCCTCGGACATACACTGGAGATTGTTTCGGAAGACCTTAGCGGCAACGCCACCGCACCCATTTATATAGAGGTGATAGCAGTTCCAAACATATCCGCGATAGTTCCCGACCATGCCAATAAGGACGAGGAGGTGGATATCGAGGGTAGCTATTTCAGCCCTCAAATGGGCGGGAATGAAGTGCGATTTAAGAGTGCCTCATCCGCCCCGGCCATAGCTTCCGTGGCATTTGCCTCTCAAACCGCCCTCACGGTCGTTGTTCCCCAAGATGCGGTGTCCGGCCCGGTCACCGTAACGGTGGGCGGCGAGACCAGCAACGGCTACCAATTTACCGTTACCCGTCCATCTATCGTAAATGTAAATCCTTCATCGGGGGCGCCAGGGCAGAATATAAACGGTGTGGTCATCACGGGCGGAAATACGAATTTCTCGACCGAGGATACGATTGTCGAATTAGGGGATTCCATAACCGTCGGGTCTTTCACCGTCCAGAGCCCGACCGAGGTTACGGCCGACATCTCGATCAGCGATTATGCATTCTTGGGCTTGCATGAGGTGAAGATAGCGACCGCTGGTGAAGTTCTCAACTATGACAGCGGTTTCCTGGTGGCTATGGCATCGGCGCCCGTGATCGACTGGATAGAGACCATCGATCCGTCGGAAGTTAAAATCCATGGGAGCAATTTCCGTCCCAACTTATTTGAAAACCGGGTTTATTTCGATGAAAGGGAGGCCGTGCTCCGGAATGCGACCACCGCCGCGATAAACGCTCTGATCCCCCCCGGATTCACCAGCGGCGAGGTGGCGGTGCAGGTTGCCGGAACATGGAGCAACCGCGTATATTATAAGGTCCCCACGCCGACGCCGACCCCGACTCCCACTCCGGAAGGGTATCGCACGCCTACCCCCACGCCTACGGCAACCTGTACTGCGACACCTACTCCGAGCGGTTCTCCCACCCCAAGCGTCACCCCCAGCCCGACGCCCACCTTGACTCCGGAAGGATATCGCACGCCGACTCCCACACCGACTACTTCTCCTACTCCGGAGGGGTATAAAACGCCCAGTCCCATCCCGACCGCTACCTGCACTCCGACGCCGATCCCTTCTGCCACATCCACGCCTGAACCCAGCCCCACTCCTTCTCCGACCGTATCGCCTTTACCGGGATATCCATATATCGTCAGCGTAGAGGTCCAACCCGACAACTCGATCATAGTGACTTTCAGCGAGGATGTTTTCAGCGATCCTGCAACCCACGCCGACCTAACCGAAAACGACATTGACGTTTCATTGAACCCAAATGGCGGTGCTTCTCTTATCAGCTACTCTATCGTTAAAATAGATAACTCTCATTACCGGATCATCCTGAAATTGGATAGTTTTGCCGTAGGCACTGAAACGATAAGAGTTTCTCCGGTGGTAATCAATTCAATATACGACTCGACTGGGAACAAAATGGGAGAGTCTTCAGTGCCGGGTGACAAGCCTCTCAACCCCGAAGAAATTCCAGATGTAGCCGAAGTGCAGAGTTACATTTATGCCGGGCTATTGGCCGTCGAGAAGATAAATAATCATGGAGGAAGCGGGGATATCGAGGTTTTGCGGAACTTTTTCTCCGGCGGCGAGAATATTCTGAAGGCTTTTGCCAAGGGATTGGCCGCTCCTGAAATCCTCTATTCAGTGGTGGGGGAGAATAAAAGAGTTCCTGAAGGGAAACATTCCCATTATGCCCATACCGGACTCCTTTATAGCAGTGTATTGGCATTTTCGGGAAACGGCAGCGATGAGGACAGAGCCTTCGCATATGGCTTCCTCGCACATTATGTTATCGACAAGCACGTAAACCCGGTTATTAATGACTTTGCCGGCGGTGAGTACGGGTATTCTTTAGGGAAATTGGTCGCCGAATTCAATCTTTTTAGCGGTACTGCCTCTGATCCGGTGACCGTAATAAAGCCCGGTCCTTCTTTAAACTGCGCCAGGCATAAATGGCTGAAGCGCTGGTTTGTTAAAGGAATATTATCGGGCGTTTCAGAACCTTCTGAACTCGAATATTTCGTAACCGGTGATTTCACTGATGGTCAGGAGAATATCATAAAGGGCGCTTATAACTACCTATGGGGCAGCGGCGTATCTTCCGGCTTAAAAGAGCTAAACCAAGCCTCTAAGATTATAGAGAAGTTTACCAAGGCGGTGCAAAAAGCCCACTTAGGTGATTATTCCCTGCATAATCCAGCGAGTTCAGAGACGATCTTTCCAAGGGGTGAGGAATTTACCGCTTTTATCTCCGAGCTATCGCGAGTCGGTGAAGTAGAAGGGGTCGATTACTCGGAACTTCAGGGTTCTTACTACGACGCGATCAACGCCGCGGCTGACGAAATAGTAAATCTATTTATCAGGACTGTCCCATATCTTGAGGACAATCTTCTTTCCAAGATAACGGTCAGAGACACCAGGCTGCAAAATATAAACCTATATACCGGCAAATTGCTTCTCCCTTCAAGGTCAGGTTCTTCCCCGGACCTGATGGGCAATATTAACCCGACGGGAACCCACGCCTTTATTGCCAACAGAGGTAAAGCTACCATAAGTAAGCTATTGGTCGAAGGAGGAGTAAAGGCTGATGGAGAAGTTCCGTCGGAAGGGCTTGGAGGCAATCAAAAAGGTGTGGCATTGGATCCCACTGGTAGATTTATCTACATTGCAATGGAGGACGGTGGGACAAAGTGGATTGATACGACACCCAATGAAATATTAAGACAACCTGAAACAAAATCGTTGGAAGACTCATGTAGCGCTGATGCCCTTATAGTTACCCCGGATAGTTCGAGATTATACGTCGGCGGCAGTGTCTTCGACCTGCCCAGGAAAAAAATAATGGGGAATTACAGTATCGGTGGGGAGAGCAGCAGCATGGCCATTACGCCTGATGGAAGCACTCTTTATGCTATACAAAGCAATACAGTCCTATCAATGGATGTGAGCTTGAAAGATCCTGCCGCTTGGAACCCACCGACGGCTAATAATACAATATATTGCTCGAACGATATTAAGGAGAAACATGTCGGCGGCGTTGCTATAGAACCTGGAGGAGGTAATTCCTATACGGCTATCGCAGGGAAAGAATACGGAAAGGCATACCAGCCGTACAAGACAGATCCCGCAGTGCTTAAGGATGCTATCGGAGACTATGATGATCCCCTTTATTCCGTTGCTATCCCAAAATGCGATGGATCGGAGATTACCACCTATATCAGAGATAGCGGCTTTAACAGGATTTTACACATAGATCTTGTCTATAGCAACTTGGTAAACGCATCTTCTGTCAGGGAAATTCTATGGGAAATACCTACCTGGCCCTGGATCAGTATGCAGATCGATGAGACTACACCGTATGATGCGTTGGCCTCATATGCGCCGCTTATGCAGTTGATATTTGCAGGACCTATTTGTGCTACCCAAGCACTCGGACTTACGGCTACGTTTGTTGTTTATTACAAGTTCGATGCAGTAGGATTATATCAGGGCGTTGACGTCGCTTTTCCCGCTGTGACTTCACCTTCCATAGCTTATGAGGCGTTTGATTTAAGCGGCAATATTGGCGTTTTCTCTCGAAATAATCCGGAATTCATTGCCGCGACAACCAACACGTTGGGACAATTAGGGGCTTTTGAAGCTCCGCTTGTCGTGGGAATCCCCGGTGGTCGTCCGTACTTCCCAATTCGCAGGATAGCCTGCTCTCAAATCGGTGACGTTATCGGCATCCATCCGGGATGGGATACCATTAGTTTCGGTAATGGGCAGAAGATATTCAATGTCCTTACGAATAGTCGGCCTTTGGGAGGATTCAGCAGGACGTCGATCGACGAGGTCGACCAATCAGCTTTCAGTCCGACGGTGGGCGTGGGAGGCTTAGACAAGCCCTGGGACGTCGAGATCCAGCCCATCGTTTATATCGTCTGGCCCCTTCCCGGTCAGAAGCTCGACGAGAGAGAAGTCGATTATATGATATTTAGTCGCAGGGACATCGGGGAGATTGCATTGAATATCGGCGACGGCACTACCAGTGTGCAATGGCTTCAGAAGGGAATAAGATTCTGGGAGTTGGCGATAAGCGATGTAAATGCGGTATCGTTTGATAAGCCCCTGGCCTTCGACGTTAAGTTCAAGGATGGGCCGACGGTGAGGTTGGAGTCCGGCATGACTACACTGCCGGAATACATACCGGAGCCGTTCAGATGTGAGTTAGGTATGAAGGTCTATAAGAGAGACGGGACGGAAATACCCGAGACCGCGGAGGATAATCCCGGAGCCTATGTGGCGTACAACAACGATGACGACGATGCCGATGGCGGCGGAACCGTTAGCGACAAGGACGATCCTAATGGAGTAGCAGGAGAAGACGACCTGATCAAAGTGCATTTTGAGTTCGGGGATGATTTCGAGACCGTTACCAGGGGCAAGGTGATTATAGAAAGGGGCGACGACAGGATCAGGCTCTGGAAGAAGAAGGAAAAGGGAGGCGAGACAGAGGAGATTGCATTCTCGGAAGAGACGAAGACAAAGAATAAGAGGATATTCGATCTCTCAAGTCCAACACAGAGAACGTACTTCCTGAAATATATCAAGGACCAGGATTTATGGATTGAAGGCTACAAGCCCAGCGCTGCTTTGAAAGATACCAGTTTAAAGCTGACTTATATCGGGCCTTCGTATTGTTCCGATTCAGTAAATTTAACAGTCTTCGGGTGCGAGCTTAAAATATATAAAGATAATGACACCGAAGAAGTCAAAATAAATCAGGAAATGAATCCCGGTGCATATATACGCTATAACAATGATGATGATAACGACAACCACATTGAAGACAGACTTGATGCTGATGGAGATGGTGATGATGGGGAGATGATAAAAGCGAAATTTGATTTTATGAGCATTTTTGATTCATTGAGTATTGGCAGAGTGATTATAGAACGGGCTGATTCTAAATTAAAATTATGGAAACAAAGAGGGAAAGGAATCGGTCAAGAAATAACATTATCTAGTGGTAAGATAATTTACGATTTGTCGAATACGGAACAGAGGACAGCATTTAAAAATGAGATAAAAGGTAAAGAACTTTGGATAGAAGGATATGAAATAAGTAGCGCCGAAAAGGATACTGAACTCAAATTAATATACGAAGACTCAGATGCTAAAGAGATATGCAAGGATCCCGTTAAGATTACAGTTGTGGATGTAGATTTAACTCCAGAAATGGTTCTCTCTGATAGAAACAGAGGAACAAAAGTAATGATTTCGACAAAACTGGATGATTCATATCCTTCTCCTCAGCAGACCGAAGACAGGGAGATCAGGATAAAAGCGACTACAGACCCAGTAATACAGAATTTGGAAATCTATTTCCGAACCTTCGATCCAGATGATCTATCATCCTATGAGACGAATCCAAGTGCTGACGATAATCGACATACTATAGCTGATGGTGCGCCTTTTAACTTTACAAAAGGTAAAGTTGAAGTGCCCGCGGGATTTACTATTATATCCAGCTCGGAGAAAAGAGACCCAGATAATAATATTATTGAAATAGGGGTAAAAACGAATTCCGCTGGAGAAGCCGAAATCGATTTAATTATTACTGATCGATATGCGGGGGATAACTATAGAGAATGGATATCACTGACAGCAGAACCTGCGGAAAACGACGAGGGAACAGATCTTTTAGTAGCTTGGAAGAGAGTGTATGTAGAAGAGGACAAGATGTATAAGTTTGGAGCAGATTTGAGTGGGGACTTTACTGCTGATGGGGATATCGATCCAGATACAGTATCTGTGGTAGATGCTACAGAATTCATTCCTAATGACGTGATAGTAATCTTTGATGCCGACAATCCAGGAGGAGAGACAGCAACTATTACGGCTATCAATGGTAACAACCTAATCTTAAACATAGACTTAGGCAAATCTTATAATGCTGGCTACGGCATAAATGACAAAGGAGCAGCGGTGGCAAGAGGTGCTGATGGAGTCTATGATGCAGATATTGAAGGAAGGACTGATGATGCTTATGGGTTAGATGCCAATGGTTTTGATGGCGGGTGTTTTATAGAAGTAGTAATACTCCCTGATGGTGGAAACAATGTGCCACATAAAAATAACATGGACACGTACGCCAACCTTGATGCTTACACCAAGATGTGGTTCAAAAATCGGATGAAACCTAACTATATACATGTTGTCGGTGCCAGAAGGTATCAGGCAGGGGATCATATGTATGGTATCTCTGATGACAATGACTCTCTTAATCAAAACTATGTATTTGTGCAAACAATTATTGATGATCATGGAGCAATCGATGAGTCCATGGTAAATCCGGATACAACGGCTCACGAATTCGGGCACCAATTTTCACTAACTCAAGTTGATGAGTATCACCCAAATGTATTTTGTCACACTGGGGCTGATCGATGTCTGATGGATACCACCATGACTCATCCTCGTATCCGGAACGATAATATATCCGAGTTCTGTTACGAGGGGCCAATTCACATCATGGATATCAGAGATGCACCAGACTCAATATAAATAAGGCTTTAGAAAATAAGCTATTTAGGTCGTTTAACTTTTTGAGGGAGGGATACTAATGCAAAAAAGCATCATTATCTGGGTGCTCTTATACTCAATGAATGTGACCGTGTATTTGACTTATCTTGATGCCAGCGAGATTTCAAAGAGTGATCTTCAAGGGGCTGAGCGAGTATTTCAGGAAAAAGTCCCCCCAGAATTACAAGCTACGATCGAAAAAACGATGCAGGAAATTGCTGAGCAATATCCGGTTAAAGAAGAAGAAATGCAGAAGATTAGGCATCTATTCTCTGCCCTGAATGACAACAGAAATATTATTCACTTAGATGAGAAAGACTTACATCAATTTGGAGTGGCAACGAAAGAGTTATTGCCCAAATATTGGGTTATTGGAGACTTAGCATATGAAAAATTTAAAGAAATTGGCGAACCAGCAGTACCTTTTTTGGCTCAGCAGTTGGTTAAGGAACCGGCAAAACAACGTCAAACTGCCTTGCGCGTTATGAGCGGGATTATCTACGAGCTAAATTTGCAAAAGAAATTACAAGAGGAAGAATACAAGAATCGATATATTCCCATCTTCATGCGCTCACTCAAGGATGTTAATGCTGAAGTTCGAGTCATGGCACTTGGAGGACTGGGGGATATAGGCGATGACTCAGTTGCACCAGAGATTGTGAAACTCCTTCAGGACAAAGATGAGGCCGTTTCTGAATCAGCCGCTATGACTCTTCTGAGACTTAAGCGCGAAGATATAATCCCGCCCACAAAACTTAAGGTACTGAAATCAAAACACATTGGCGGATGAACAATATTATATTATGTGAATTATGTGGATTTTGGGATCACATCTTCTTTTTTAACGTATGGCATATAAAATCAAGGATAACTATTGGTTTGTGACAAAAGCAAAATTAAGAGAATGAAAAATATCAAATTGTCTTTAGTGTTATTTTTTGTGACTTCTGCTTGCTGGCCCCATCCGGCTGAGGAAGTGTTAAGTGAGATGTCGAAGAAGATGACTGGTTTTGAGGATTATCAGGTGACGGTATCCGGAGAGTTCTGGGTGAAGGGACCGAAGACGAAGGAACGGGCGTTCAGCAGCTCGAAAATATTGGTCAAAGGATTGAAGCAATACAACGAGACGACGGGGAAGGATACCAAGGGCAATATCATCAACCGGTTGCAAGTCTTTGACGGGAAGTCTTCCTGGGATTTTGACCGGGTGAAGGGTGTTATCAGAAAGGTCGATCTAAGTAAGACGGGCGAGGATATCCAGGAGAAATTGAAGGAATTGCAGAAACCGACCAATTTAGGGCTTTTAGGAGAATTTAAATATTCAATGGAAGAGCAAAAAATAGAGGGACGCCGGTATTTCGTTCTGACATCCATGGAGCCGCTTACAACAGGTAATCAAAAATTCGATAAAGTCGTCCTATGGATCGCTGCCGAGAGCTACCTCCCTTATAAGAGCGAGATGGTAAGCGTGACGGAAATTAAAGCGCCTTTCGGTGATCCGGTAATGATCGAGCAGGGAACGATGCAAGAGTTTCGGGATTGGAAAGTCAACGTTGGGATACCTGATTACAGGTTTTCGTTGTCTATTCCCGAAGGAGTTAAGGTTATTGATGAGACGGAAAGGGCTAAGGAAGCAGTTCGGATCTTAAGAGAGCAGATGAAGCCCCGAAAAATGCCTGCGGCATCTCGGGGTGGGAATGCCGCGAAAAACGCGGAATCAGAGTGATCCCGCAGAATTCACTTTGCTCATCACGGGGCGGACGAAATGCGTAGAGGATGGGATTGCTTCGCCCTTCGTGCTCGCAATGACTGGAGATCTGAATTATCAGAAAGCTTCTAAAAGATGTGGGTAACAAAAGTTAGCGTGAAACGCTAAGTTGATGACAAAGAAGCATCATATCATGCTCCCTGTTTATCTGGCGGTGTTTCTCATTGCCGCTACCGAGGGGCTGGCCCTCTCGCCGGTGGTGGAGAGGGTGGGATTTTATAGCGAGACGGAGGCGGGAGCGGGGGCGGTGGAGATAGCGGCTTTCGCGACTTTTTCGGAAGGCGCCACCATAGAAGGGATTGAGTTTTCCGTGGTCGGTGTACATGCGGCGATCCTATTGGAGTCGTATGGGGGAGAGGAGCTTCCTTCAACGGTAGAAGCATTAGAGCCTGCCGTCGATTCCATTATCGCCGGAGGCGGCGCGTTTCTTAACCAAACCGCGATCCCCGGCCAGTCAACCGGCACTTCCGGAGAGTTCAAGATTATCCGCGAGATTCCCGGGGGGTTGCCCGCGGACGCTGTTTTTATTGTTAAAGCGATAGCAACCG
>Ga0105104_10004010_pt1 | contig 10322 bp, 13 predicted proteins | sample PPLLaktember2015_3_FD_87034 | JGI IMG/M metagenome (GOLD analysis project Ga0105104, IMG submission 87034) | Freshwater sediment microbial communities from Prairie Pothole Lake near Jamestown, North Dakota, USA - PPLs Lake P7 Core (6) Depth... | ecosystem: Environmental > Aquatic > Freshwater >... | reverse complement strand
GTCTGGCCAAGTCGGTCACCTTTCTTGGAGGTAGCCAGGCCGTTCCACTGACCGCGTTCCTAATGTTCATTGCACTCTTAGGTCTGATGGCAGTCCTGCTCTCGGATCGACTCAGACAACGGGCCAAATGGTTCATTAATCGCCAATTCCATCGCCCTCGATATGACTACCGCAAAGAGTGGACGGCGTTCACTCAGAGGACGAGGTCTCTACTAAACATCAAAGATCTCTGCGCGGCAGCGGCAAACATGGTATCCGAGACATTCGGCGTCTCTTCGGTCACGATCTGGTTAGTGGATGAAACGCGCCAACACCTCCTGCTCGGCGGATCGACTGTGTTCTCTGAGACCCAAGCATGCGATCTTAACTACGCTGAGAGAGGCGCAGCGGACCTTATACGTATTATGTGCGATCAACCGGTGCCGGTGGACTTCGATCAGCCAGGCGCTAACTTGGCTTGGGACCTCAAACAAGCTAATTCTGACTATTTTCGAGAAGCTCGGATCCGCTATTGTGTCTCCCTGGTGGCTGGGCTGGAATTCTTGGGCCTCATAACCCTGGACGAAAGGCTGACGGAAGCGCCCTTCTCGGTCGAAGACTTCGACCTCCTCAAGACGATTGCCGATCAGGTGGCGGCAAGTCTCCTCAATCTTAAGCTCTCCGAGCGCCTCTTGCGGGCGAAAGAGATGGAGGCATTCCAAACCATGTCCGCCTTCTTTTTGCATGACCTCAAAAACATGGCCTCCACGCTGTCTTTGACGATGCAGAATTTGCCGGCCCACTATGATGATCCGGTGTTTCGCGATGATCTGCTCCACACCATCTCGCAAAGCGTCGCCAAGCTCAATGCGACGTGCAGCCGCCTGTCGCTCATGGGTCAAACGCTTGAGCTGGAATGGAGCGAGGTCGACCTGAACGACCTCGTGACTGCTACACTCGCCCACCTGAACGGCTCCCTCAAGGCCGCCCTGCTCCAGGACCTCCACTCCCTGCCAAGACTCACCATGGACCCAGAGCAGCTCCAAAAGGTTCTGGTTAACCTAGTATTGAACGCCAACGACGCAGTGGGGCACGAGGGTGGGATCCGGGTGGCGACGGAGCAGCGGAATGGCTGGGTTACACTCTCGGTCAGCGATAACGGCTGCGGCATGTCGAAAGAATTCATCGCCCGTTCCCTCTTTCACCCGTTTCAAACGACCAAGGAGCGTGACTTGGGAATTGGCTTATTCCACAGCAAAAAGATTGTCGAGGCGCCTCAGGGGAGGATCGAGGTGGAGAGCGAGGAGGGAAAGGGAAGCACGTTCAGAGTGATGCTGCCTATAGATAAGCCTTCCCACGCCAGGTAGTCCTGTTCTACCTCATCATCGTGCATATCCTCAGGCACTCCTCTCACCTCCTCCCCGCGTCTGAGAGCCTTGCGCACGTTCTCCTGATTCCTGGACAAGCGAGATGAATGACACACCCCAGCCTTGATTCCACCGTCAGCCTATATTGTACTACCAAGTCAGGCCAAAATCCCTGGTCCTGGATCGACGAGGCCACTTCTGGACGATTGCATCAGATAGAGGAAGAAGTCTCTCAACTTCTCAGAGCCTTGATCGCATCGTTATCCAGGCCTGAAAAACGGAGGTCATAATGTCCGAAAACCCCACTCCCCACCCCCTACCCCCTGCTGTCCGACCCAAGCTCCTCATTGTGGAGGATGATGCAGCTATCCGCACGCAAATGAAGTGGGCCCTGGCCCAAGACTACGAGGCGTTCCTCGCGGAAGACCGAAAGACCGCCATGCAATTGCTCAGCAAAGAACAGCCTGCCGTCGCGACGCTGGACCTTGGCTTGCCGCCACGTGCGCAAGAGGTAGAAGAGGGCTTTCGCACGCTAGCCGAGATGCTTGAGCAGGATGCCTTGCTCAAGGTAATCGTCATGACGGGTCAGACCGCCAAGGAACATGCCCTGAAGGCGATTGGCCAGGGGGCGTATGACTTCCTTTGCAAACCGATTCAAGCGGACGAGATCAGGGTGATTCTCCAACGGGCATTTCATGTCTCACAGCTGGAGCGAGAGCACCACGAGCTGAATCGGCGCTTACGCGGCGAACCGTTTGAAGGGATGTTGGGGACGAGCCCGCAGATGCAGGAGGTATTCACGGCGATTCGCAAGGTGGCAGTCTCCGATGCGCCGGTTTTGATTATGGGCGAGAGCGGCACGGGCAAGGAGCTGGTGGCGCGCTCGATCCACCGGCAGAGCGCCAGGAACAAGGGCCCGTTTGTGGCGATCAATTGCGGCGCCATCCCCGAAACCCTGTTGGAGAGCGAGTTGTTCGGCCATGAGAGGGGAGCCTTTACCGGTGCCCACATGCAGCGGAAAGGCCGCATCGAGACAGCCCAGGGGGGGACGCTGCTCCTGGATGAGATCGGCGAGCTGCCCCTGCCGCTGCAGGTGAAATTGCTGCGCTTCCTACAAGAGCATCAGATCGAACGGGTTGGAGGAAGGGAAGGGATCGCTGTCGATGTGCGAGTGATAGCGGCGACGAACACTGATCTTCAGAGGGCTATGGCCGAGGGCAGCTTTCGGGAAGATCTGTACTACCGGCTGCGCGTGGTCGTCATCGCTGTGCCGCCGCTGCGGGAGCGGGAAGGAGATATTCTCCTGCTAGCCACGGCCCTGTTGCAAGGCTATACGGCCGAGGGCCGGAAAAAGATCATGGGGTTTACCACCCAGACACTTCGCACGCTTGAGACGTATAGTTGGCCGGGAAATGTCCGCGAGCTGGAAAATCGTATCAAACGTGCTGTGATTATGGCCGAGGGACCAAACGTGACGCCAGCGGATCTGGAGCTAGCCTCCCCGAATGCCAGGCACGAAGGCCGGAGACTTTGGGAAGCGCGCGAAGCTCTAGAGCGGGATCTGGTCCAACGGGCGTTAGCCAGAAACAAAGGCAAGGTGACCCAGGCCGCGGCTGACCTCGGCGTCAGCCGCCCTACACTCTACGAGTTGATGGAGAAGTTAGGCATCGCGAGGAGACAGCCCGCGGAGTCGAAGGGATCATGAGAGAGAGGGAGCAGTCCGAGGGAAGCCAGGAGAAACCAAGAGCTATCTCCAGGCAGCAGAGCCTGACTGACATCTCACAGACGGAGGAGCCTCTCTTCTACTTGGCAGGCCTCACTGCCGAGGCTCTTCATATGACAACGGAGGCGGTGACGTTTTTGAAGCAGGTTCTGGCGCTCCAGCCCCTGAACGACAAGTTCTCGACCGCGCTGAGGTGCGTCGCAATCAGCGGGAACATCCGGTGAGTCTCGGTCTATGCGTCAGACTTCTGCGTGGGCAGTCGCAGAGCGGCGATGCATACTTCAAAGCTGATGGAGCTCTCTTTGGTTACACTACAACACCTCTGGGGATAAAGGATCCTGGCGCTTCATAAGCCGATAGGCATGTCAGGAATCAGGCAGGAACAGATCGGGGACGGACGGAGAAAGGTAGTATCTTGTCGGGAAAGCTTACCTTTTCATTTTCGGGAAGATTTTATCTAAGCGGACGGATCTTGTGAAAACCTCAGCGTGGCATCATTTTTGCTTAGATAGTACAAGGAAGGGGTTTAGATAAATGCTGTTGTCATGTCCTGCGAGGGATGACGTCGCCTTAAACAAGCGAAGTGAATTAGATCTTTCAAAGGAGGAGGGTATGTGCACACGGTGGAGTAGAATAGACAGAACAGCGTCTTTTCCTGAGGGAAGGAGAAAACATGGGTAGCTGACGCAGAACTGGACGACTGTCGATGTCACAGTGCATCTGAATTGTCCGAATTTTTTCGTGAAGACGGGTTCTGCAGACTTCCAGGCGTTCAAATTCAACGGGGTTGGCATCGTCTTGGCGGATATCACGGTCGATGCTCACACCCCAGCTTTGGTCACAGCCACCGGGGCTTTCAATGGGGACCGCACCGGGAATTTCGCGTTCGGGATCGCCTGTACCACGTGCGGCGGCGGTGCGAGTGATCAATTCAACAACGATATCGTGTTCCATGTTACCAATGCGACAATTGCCGATTTGACCGCCGCGAATAATCTCGGTAACATCTTCGTTGAAGAACACCGTATCTGCATGCGTTCCTCAGACAGACGCGAGGACGGCACCGCGCTGATGATCGCTGGCATGCCAGAGCCAGCGCTGCGGCTCTTTCTTCCGAACCATACTCCACATGTCATCCCGTTCGGCGGTGGCAACCTTCTAGACGACCACATGCCAGATGTCAGCCGATTCTTGTGACCACACCGCGTCATTGACGGCGTGGATGGCAGGTTCTTTTTTTGAATGTATCAAGAACTGTTGCGGGACTGATATGCAGCACACGAGTTGTATCACGAATACCACGACTGTTCATCGCCATAGCAATCATCTGCTGTTTCACGTCTCGTCATCGTCCTTTGTCGACATATGTTGGGAGAAACATTTGCTGAGCACAGTCAGGGTTTCGACAACGAAATCGTTGTTTTCCAGCTGAGGTGTTCCCATGTTTCACCACATCAGTACGGTGACAAGTCGGACCATGCATGGGTGCAAGAACCATCAGGGGCATTCCTGAAATGACCGTCACCAGCATGCACGGGACGTCCTTGGGGTTGAGCCCTCCGTCCGCAGGGTGGAGAGGCCATAGGTATGAGAAGAGGCCAAGTGTCCAAGATATTCAACAAATCTGGCACACTACCGGCAGAGAGAGCATTGCCATCCTTTCATAGCTGAGGAATGATGCGCTTTCACTGCCTATCCTTTTTTACTCAAATCACATTTTTGGACAAAGTCGAGCTAATCTGCCATCTATCGGCTCTCCGATGGAATTCCCCGCAAGATCAACCTCCTCTGCGATCGTGCCATCTTGTCGGCCTATGTGCATGGGAGTAGTCTCATCGACCATTCACATGTGCGACAGGCCGCGCATTTGCTGAGAATGGTGGAACCCTTTTACTGACAACTACGTACAACGGCACGCCTCCTTAGGTATACCTGCCTCGCCTTGCGGTCATGTGCACGCAGCACAAAACACGTCAACACATCCTTTGTAGTGGTACAATCACCTAGCGGCTACTGATCACTGACGACATAGCACTAGAAGGCCTCTTGAGCGGCGGGGTCTGAAGTGTGGTGAATGCAGCACGCCAACAGGAGGAGGTACCCATGCGCGAGGCGGGGCGAAGAGCAGGCCAGGTGACGACCAGCGATGACGTTCGGCTGCATTACTTGGAAACGGGGTCTGGGAAGCCCGTCGTCATGATTCCCGGTTGGTCCCAGACGGCCGAATAGTTCAAATATCAACTCGAGGGGTTGTACGACCGCTATAGACTCATCGCCTTGGACATGTGAGGGCACGGGTGCGGCCCTGCCCTGGCCAACCGTGGCTACGACCGCCACCTGATCCAAGACTATGTGGGGCATCGTGACCCAAAACACACGACGCGGTATACCCGGACGGCGGCCCATCAGTTTGAAGACTTATGGTCGTAGTGGTCTGGGGTGCGTCAGAGGAGCCTCCTATCCCCCATACAGTGCTTCCTACCGCCGCCGGAGAGGTTGCGGGAGATGTGCAGCTGGCAGCGGTTTTGTGCCTTTGCTCGGGCCCCCGAGCACCGGAAGGTCGGGGCCGATGCGCGCCACCGTCGCCGATGTGCGCTACGAGGTGGAGCCTGACCTCGCGGCCGAAGCGACGGCGACAACAACTGAAAGAGGCGGCGTGGCTGCAGAGGAGGCAGATCATGGCAGATGCACCAGTGACCATGACCACGATACGATTCGAGCAAAAACTGGAGGCCGCACGAGGGCTGAAGCCGCTCATCCTCCAGAACTACGACAAGCGGATCAACGCGGAGCGCCGGTTGCCACAACCTATTGTCGAAGCCCTGGCACGACTCGGCGTCTTCCGCTCGCTGGTCCCGGCCAGCGCCGGGGGCGAAGAATGGGATTGGCCGACCTGGATGCGGGTCGTCGAGGAGCTCTCCACCGTCGATGGCGCGGTCGGCTGGATTGCGGGCGTGGGCGGCTCGGTGAACGCGATCGTCAGTGGCTGGATCTCCGCTGAGGTGGGACGGGCCGTGTTTTGTGAGGACCCGATCGGCCTCATCGCTGGCACAGGCGCGCCCACGGGGAGTGCACGCCCCACAGACGGGGGCTATCTCCTTTCCGGCCGGTGGCCGTGCGGCAGTGGGAGTCCGCATGCCTGCTGGTTCGTGGCGGGCTATGCGTTGGAGGGAGAGCCACCGCGTGTGGGGCCGATGATGCTCGTTCCGGCCAAGGACGTGGAGATCATCGACACCTGGTCCGTCGGGGGGATGCGTAGCACGGGAGGTCACGACTTCGCCGCGCGCGATCTCTTCGTGCCAACGGCCTACACCTTGAATGCGGTTGACGACACGCCGCAACACCCTGGGCCCCTCTATCAGCTGCCAGTCGCCCTCACGCTGTGCTCGGGCCTGGGACCGCTCGTCCTCGGCATCGCGCGGGGTGCGACGGAATACTTTGCCGAGCTCATGGCGGCGAAGGTCGATCGCTTCACGGGTACGGCGCTGCGCGAGCGCCTGACCGTGCAGGAACGCGTGGCCAAGGCTGAGGCGGCCGTGCGCTCTGCGCGGGCGTTTCTCTACGAGATGGTCCCCGAAGTCTGGGGCACAGTCGAGAAGGGAGCACCGCTGACCGAGCGACAGATTGCGCTCTTCCGCCTAGCGAACATGCACGCCATAGCCGCCGGGGCCCAGGCGGTCGCTCTGGTCTATCACGCGGCCTGCACGAGTGCGATCTTCACCGCGAACCCGCTTGAGCGTTTCTTCCGGGACGTCCACGTCGCCACCCAGCACCGGTGCGCGACACCCGAGGAGCTGTATCAGGCGGGCCGCGTCTTGCTCGGCCTACCTCTGACGAGCTTGATCTGATTCGATCATGTAGGGCCAGGAGGGTGGACCAACGCGAAGACCAATCAGGATCACACTCGCATGAGCCATCCTTCTCTGCTTCGGTGGGGCGAGGGGAGGAAGGTCTCGACTCTTGGCACCTGAACGACGCCGCGACGCTGATGACCGTGCACGTGACCTCGCCCCAGAGGGTCGTGCCCCGTCCGGTCTGCGCCGTCTTCGCCCATCGTATCCACAGCCGCTGCGAGCGCATTCTGGCCGATCTACCCTGGGGCACTGCCCGCGTCCGCTGGCAGCTCCGTGTCCGCACACACCAGACCTATGGCACGGTGCTGATTGACCTGGAACGCCGGCAGCCGGTGGCCTTTTCCCCTATCGGGAGGCAGACACCTTGGCCCCGTGGCTCCGGTGACGGCTTAGTCCAAGGCCACTCAGTGCCGGGCACGATGGGTCGCGCTCCATCAGCAGGTGTGGGTGTTGCGGGACCAAGGGTGGCCTGGCCATGTGATTGCGACCCATCTCGGCATCGGCACAAGTACGGTGTTGCGCTATCTCCACACGGCCACCTTGCCTGAGCGGACGCGCCGCAGTGGTCCGGTGGCGGGCCAGATCACGCGCGTGAAAATGCTCAAGTGCCAGATGTTTGGCCGCGCCAGTCTCGCGCTGTTCGGGCGGCGCTTCGTGCTGATTCCAGGACGTATGCAGGAGCCGGTGCAACGCCCGCTGGAACCGTCGGAGGCTCAGGCACGGCCAGCGGCCGCATAGCCACACGCGACGCGCGGGGCCGGGGCACACCACTTGGAGTCACCGAGGCACGTCAAGGGCGACGCGGGGTGGTAGACCATGCCACGATGCCGAGAAGGGGATACCATGAAGACGTATGTGTTGGTGGCGCTCCTGAGCGTGATCTGGCTGATCAGCATCGCCATGGGCCATCGCCGGTATGTGGCGCTCACCTTCGCTGGGATCATCGTGCTGATCTGCGTCGCACGGGCCTGGCTGGATGTCCGCCGCGGGCCGCCGTGGGTCCGCGGTTGAGCACCGCCACCGGGCGAAATCGACTGATGCCGTGCATGCTGCGAAGGGCTGCGTCCCGTGCTCGCATCTGACGTCACCAAAAGTGATACTGCTGGCGACGTCTCAGCGGGTGCCGCGCGAACGGTGTAGGGTATGACACCCTGCCTGTGTGAAGACTCCCGCCGCACTCCCCCCTACAATACTTGGCCACCGACGTCGGGCCCACACGTCCCCTGGATCGCCCGCTGGGGCCTGCACCTCCAGCCCATTCCGGACGAGGTACAGGTGCACAACCTGGAAGATGGCGGCGTAGTGGTACAATACCGTTGCCGGGATTGTAACGATCTCATTGCCAAACTGACCGCTATCGTCGCCAGCTATCCTGAACAAGTCATTCTGGCCCCCTACCCACAGACGGACACGCGCATCGCTCTCACCGCATGGGGGAGGATTGACAGATTTGACGATTTCGATGAGCAACGCATCGTGCGGTTTATTGAGGCGTACCGCGGCATCGACCACCATCCGCGAAAGTAGGGAAAGGTGGTTTTCTCATCACCGCTCTGTTGATGTAAGAGTGGGAGCGAACCACCTCAGTTAACCTCGGCAACTTTTACGAGCAGCGGGCCCTGCGTCTCCTGGCCGCTCTCATCGTGCTGCTCTGGATCTTCCTCATGGCTCCCTGGCTGTTCGGGCTCGAACACATCCGCTGGAAGCTTGCGCTCGCCGACGGAGTACCTTCACCCGACTTGATCGCCTTGTATCACGACGTGGGATTGCTTGTGAGCATGGCTGTGGCGGTCGTGATTGCCGCACTGTTGACGTCGCCCTTATGGCTGGCCTTATTGATCCTGGAGGAGCGGGTGCTCGTCTGGGTGGGACGGGATCCCCTCCGGACTCTACCGCTGGCATGTCCCGATCTTCAGTGGCGTGCTGAATCAAGGGCGCATGGCCCGCTTAGGAATAACCGGGGACGCGCTCACTTTGCTGCGCTTCGCAGCGGTCTTCGGTGTGGCGGCTGCTTCCTTCTACCTCGTCGAGCGGCCGGTGTTGCGACTGAAGGACCGCTTTCGCGACCGCTCGCCCGCCTGATCTACGACGCCATCCTGCACCATCGCTCCTCCTGCATCTCTGGCCAACGATTGCGCGTTGGGCGGCCCTTCCTTGCCAGCCGCTTCCGGCAGAGCTCTCCGGCCGGCGCGCCTCAACACCCCGCTCGTCTCGCGGCTCGCTCGAATCGGTGGTTCAAACCGTCCAGGACGTTTTCAGAACCACCACGAGGGCCTCCCCGGTCTCTGGCCGGCAGCCATTGATGACTTCGTGGTCCAGCTGTTACCCTCGCTCTTTGTCTGGCCACGAGGAGGTAATCTAGATGAAGACCCTGGCCAGCGGGAAGGTGGGCAACCCCGTGGATGAGCCGTCAAGCCATCCTAGAGACAGCGGCTGACATCGTCGCCATCTCTCGTTGGCATCTCATCGGGAGGACCGGGGGGCATCGCCCCCGTGCGCAGGACCACCCTGCGGTGGAATGTTCGCCAATTTCCCGCGGATAAACGCCAAAAACTCTTCCAGCGCCATGCGGGGATCGTCACTGAGATAGCTTTCTTCGCCGGCGTCTTCGGAGCCATGATGAAAGTGTTTGGGAAAGGTCTTGATGCTCTGCCACCGCTTATGAGGGGCATTATCATGACCGTAGATCGAACCATCTATCAGGCTGCGCTCCCAATGTACGAGTATTTTCCTGTGACTGAATAGAAGATATCCCCAATGGATCCATCGATGATCTCGATCCTGAGTTTCAGCGGTTCACCGCTGTCGAGTCGAATCATACGTGCCTCGCTGACGATATCCGGAAACGTCGTCATGGCTCGCGCGCGCTGATCTTCATAAAGTTTTGAGATATCCATCGATTCTTGCGATCTCCGCGTCGAGGTTCTCCAGCACAATCACATCCTCCCACGTTGGATGTTCCTCCACGCTCCCCTCTTGGATGGCCCGCTCCAATTCTTCCCGGCCTCGCACACCATGCCGCGCGAGCAACTGCAGGCGCTCTAGCAGCACGAGGCGCTTCTTTTCTTTCAGCAATGATGCAATACCCCGACTGATCAAAGTTTCTCGATCAACCTTCACAAACTGGCTAATTTCATCCATTAACGTGCCTAGAATGGCCATGTTCTCACTCCTGAGCTCTGCAAACTGCTCCTGCGCTTCTGTCAAGTCTTGCTCTGCAGTGTACCACCAGAAGGCCATCGAAGCCAGGACTACAGAGATGCCCCAGGATGAAGGGGATTATACGTTGAGCCTATCTGTGGACGCTGCAAGAGGAACGAAGTACCTATGTTCGCATGCATCTGTCCAGATGAGCACACAAAGGGAACAGGGTGACAAGCCTGTGGTGCATAACATCCC
>Ga0105104_10004008_pt1 | contig 10325 bp, 9 predicted proteins | sample PPLLaktember2015_3_FD_87034 | JGI IMG/M metagenome (GOLD analysis project Ga0105104, IMG submission 87034) | Freshwater sediment microbial communities from Prairie Pothole Lake near Jamestown, North Dakota, USA - PPLs Lake P7 Core (6) Depth... | ecosystem: Environmental > Aquatic > Freshwater >... | reverse complement strand
GAGGAGGTTATTGAAAAATACAGGGATAATGGACGGCAATTCAAATACGGATGCTGCATCTATCCCACTGCGCCATTCATCAACTCCGAGAAACTAAAGAAAGCCTTTGATCTAATGATCTCCAATAATGCCCCTGCTGTTATTTCTGTTGTCGGTTTTTCTTTTCCTCCCCAACGCGCGATAAAACTCTCAGATGGCAAAATAAAGTATTGGCTGCCTGAAAATGAAAATAAAAGATCACAGGATCTGGAAAAACTGTATCATGATGCCGGGCAGTTTTACTGGTTTGAAACAGAAAAGCTTTTAGCCGCCAGATCCATGCTAATTTCAGGAGCAATTGGATTTGAATGCTCGGAAAACGAGGTCCATGACATAGATACGGAAGATGACTGGAAGCTCGCTGAAATGAAATATGGATTTCTCAAAGAAAACGGGAAGATTGAATAGAAAATAGCAATGAAAATAAAACTAGGCCTGAAAGCATGGTCCGTGAATCTCGGTTTGATAGAAGCGGCACAAAGAGAATATGACAATGGAAAACTCGACTATGTTGAATTGTTCTGTGTCCCAGGATCTTTTTTACAGACATGGGAAAAGTGGTCCAAGACAACATTTCCTATCATTGTTCACGCACCCCATTCTATTGCAGGTCTCAATTTTGCAAAATCTGGAATGATAAAACAGAACGCTGAATTAACTGCGGAAAGTTATAAATTTGCGGATAAATTGTCGGCAAAATATGTTATTTTTCATCCAGGTACTGATGGTAAAATCGAAGAAACAAAAAGACAAATTAAAAAGTTTTATGATCCAAGAATGGTGATTGAAAACAAACCATTCAGGGGTATCGATGGCACAACATGCATTGGTTCAACTCCGGATGAAATAAAGTTTTTACGCGAAGACACGGGCATCAAGTTCTGCCTGGATTTTGGTCATGCCATTTCATCATCAAATTCTCACAAAAAAGACCCATTCGACATGATTAAGGAATTTATTTCCATTTGTCCGGTAGTATTTCACCTCGTAGATGGTGATTACAGAAGTGAACTTGATAATCATTTCATGTACGGTAAAGGTACTTTCCCTTTGATAAAAATTATTGATTTTCTTCCCGCCGGCTCACTTGTTACAGATGAAGCAAAACGCGGACAACCAGACAGCATAGATGATTTTTTAATTGACAGATTGTGGATGGAGCAGAATGTATAAAATAAGACCGGTTGAACATAAAGACTGTCTTGATATATTCAATCTTTCGAATGATCCGGCAGTGAGAAAAATATCTCTTTCTGACAAAGAAATAAACTATTCTGATCATCTGAAATGGTTTGAAAAAGTACTTGCTGACAGGAATATCCTGTTCTATGCAATCACCATTGATGAAAAACTTGCGGCACAGGTAAGGTTTAAGCTCATGGAAAATATTGCAGAAATAAGCATTAGTGTATCTGAGACATTCAGAGGTGCAGGCTATTCTCGCACTATTATGGAAGATGCTATTATTCTGTTGAAAGAAAATACCGCTGTAAAAACAATCAGAGCTGTTGTCCGCAAAAGCAATTCACGTTCTATAAATTATTTTTACAAATGTGGTTATACATTAAAGTTCGAACAAAAATTGAATGACATTGATTGCCTTATTCTTGAATACAAAATAAGGGGATAAAATGAATAAAACCTATATTGTCGCTGAACTTTCGGCAAATCATGGACATAAAATTGAAAATGCCATTGCAACAATAAAATGCGCAAAACAGGCTGGAGCTGATGCAATAAAAATACAAACCTATACTCCTGATACAATTACCTGCAACTCACAAAAAGAATGGTTTAAAATCAAACAGGGAACAATATGGGATGGTCAGACTCTTTATGATTTGTATAAAAAGGCATATACACCGTGGGAATGGCACAAGACGCTACAGGCAGAAGCTCAAAAACAGGGCATAGATTTTTTTTCCACACCATTTGACAAGAGTGCTGTTGATTTTCTTGAACAATTAAATGTCAAATGCTACAAGATCGCTTCATTCGAGATTACGGATATCCCGCTTATAGAATATATAGCATCAATCAGAAAGCCAATTATGATTTCTACCGGCATTGCCACAATCGGAGAAATCAAAGATGCTGTTGATGTTTGCAGAAAGAATAACTGTAATGACATTACCCTGCTTCAGTGCACATCTTCTTATCCTGCTGATCCCGGACTAGCGAATTTAAGCACGATCAAAAACATGAGGGAAACTTTTAATGTAAAAGCAGGATTGTCTGATCATACAATGGGTTCTGCTGTTTCAATTGCAGCTGTAGCCATGGGCGCAAGCGTTATCGAGAAACACCTTATTATTGACAGAAAAATCGGCGGTCCTGATGCATCCTTTTCCATGGAACCAGATGAATTTAAAAAAATGGTTGACGATTTAAGAATCGCTGAAAAGGCGATTGGTACAGTACACTATAATACCGTAGAAGAAATTAAGGATTCAAGAATATTCGCGCGGTCATTATTTATTGTAAACGATATAAAAAAAGGCGATCTTTTCACCGGAAATAACGTACGCTCAATACGTCCCAGTTATGGACTTAGCCCTGCGTATATTAATAAAATTATTGGTAAAAAAGCCAGATATGACCTCGAAAAAGGCACTCCGCTTCGTCTTAATATGATTGAGGAATCAGAAGAATGAATAAAATATTAATTGTCGGGGATAAAGACCCAATTGAAAAATGGCTTCCTTTTGCTGATGAATTTGTCAAACTGGGATATAATGTGACCTTATGTTTTTATTACAGAAACAAAAAGACCACTGAAGAATATAATATTTCCGAGAAAATAAACGTTATTATTATCAGAAACTACAAGAATGATCCGATTGAAATTACTGCAAAAAAAGCGGAGAAACTATTGGGCATAGACAGCCTATCGGCATTTTTGTTTACCGAATGCAAATTGTATAACCGGGCTTACAAAAATGTCCTGAAAGAGCTTTTATGGCTATTGTATATGCTAGTAAATAAAATTACTTTTACTGATTTTGATTTTGTTTTACAAAATCAGGGTGCTGGAATATTAAGAAGATTAATATTCCATTTATCAAAACAAAAAAACGTTGAAAACATCTATTTTAATGTTAACTGGTTTCCAGGAAGATCATTTTATCAATGCAACGAAATGAATATCCTTGACAACTATAACATCATTCCTTGTGCTTGCATATCTGAAGAACTGAAGTCATATATTGTCAAGTTCATGAAATCAAAAACACTTTCAAAGCAGAGTTATAAATATAGATTTGGCAAGATCCAAAAGGATAAATCTGCATCTTTTTTTGACAAACTATCAGAGAAAAATATATTTAAATCAATTGGCTTCAGGTTGAAAAGGATTCCAAAGATTTTCAAATCATTACTAATTACTATTTTCTTTGATAAAATGAATAATACAAAAGTGCCTGATAAAATTAACTATTTTTTCTTTCCTCTTCATTATCCAAAAGATTCACAGATGACTTTAAGAAATCATCCTTATATGCGTCAATACGCGCTTATAGAATATATTGGATGGAATTTACCAAGTGATACTGTCCTCATTGTAAAACCGCATCCACAGGCCAAGGGTGATTATACTTTTCATGAATTGAACACAATCAGGAAATCACAAAATGTAATCCTGATAAAACCTTCAATTTCTTCGCATAAAATAATGTCAAGGGAAAACTTTCGGGGATTGATAACACTTAATTCCAGTGCCGCATTTGAGTGTTTATGTTATAAAAAGCCCGTAGTTACATTCAGTGATTTTTATGGAATTACCTATCCAGGCGTAATATTCAAGGCCATTTTCTCTAATATTTCGAAGATTCTAAATATAATCCTTGAAAAAAACAATGACAACGAGGATGAATATATTGGCGCTTTGGCATCAATATATATGGCTACACTGCCTGGAGAGTTTTATACAAACAAGATAGATTATTCTACGGTATGCCGCTCCATACTTGAACGTCTCAATAAAGCAAAAGATTTAAAATTATCAAGAGTCCACAACTGATGCGCGTTGCGATGATACTCAATTCATTTCCCAAAATATCTGAGAAATTTTTATTGAATCAAATAATAGGCCTGATTCAGGCAGGAATACATGTTGATATTTATGCCGCACACAGACCCGATAATGAAATAAAACATGAGCTTTATGAAAAATATAATGTGCAAAAATACGTTCACTATCTTTCAATCCCCCGCTCTTTGATAAAGAGATTTCTTTTCGCTCCTTTTCTTTTTATCAAGCTATTGATAATAAATCGTCTTGCTGCCTTTGAGGCGGTTCGTAAAAGTAAATACAAAACAGTCGCTGCTAATTTTAAGTTATTATATTTCGGGTTGGCCTTTATGGGTGCTCACTACGATGTTGTGCATTGTCATTTTGGCGTGAATGGACTGATTGGAAGCTACTTGAAAGAATGTGGATTTTGTAAAGCACTTGTGGCAACCTTTCATGGCTCAGATATAAATACTTATCCCAAAAAACACGGCATTGATGTCTATAATACACTTTATAATACTGCTGACTTGATAACAGCCAATACCGCTTTTACAAAATCAAAAATTGTCGCCAATGGATGTAAGGAGTCATTAATACGCATTTTGCCCGTTGGGCTTATCGTCGATGAATACGCGGAGATTGACCGTTCCCAGGAGAAGGAACACACAATACTTACAGTTGGAAGACTTGAAGAAAAAAAAGGTCATCGTTATGCCCTTGAGGCTGTTGCCATAATACTTCGAAGAATTCCCGATATTCAATATTTTATTGCCGGGGACGGTTCACTCACAGGCGAGTTAAAAGAATATGCAGAGAAACTCGGTATTTCCAGCTGTGTTCATTTTCTTGGACTCGCAACCAGCGAACATCTAAAAGAACTTTACAGCAAATGCGCAGTTTTCACTCTTCCCAGCATAACCGCATCAAATGGAGACATGGAAGGACAGGGGCTTGTTTTGCAAGAGGCTCAAATATGCGGGATGCCTGTTGTTTCAACCCTGCATAACGGAATACCCGATGGAGTCCTTGAAGGAATTACCGGTTTTCTTGTTCCTGAAAAAAACCCTTCTGCCCTTGCTGAAAAACTTACTTTTCTTCTTGAAAACAAAATATTCAGAACAAAAATGGGAAAAAGCGGTAAAAAGTTTGTATCTGAAAATTATAATATTTCGCTTCTTACAGACAGGATCAGCAGTTTTTATAGAGAAATACTGTCATGATAAAATGCATATTTTTCTATTGAAAATAACCTACATCTTATTTTACTAAATATTATTTTTAGCGCTAAACTTTATATTCAGGAGAGAAATATGCCCAAAAAAATCAATTATTGTGTTCGATGCGTAATGCCAGACACGAAACCTGACTTGTCTTTCAATGACGAAGGTGTTTGCAACGCCTGTCAGAATTATGAAAACAGAAAGAAAATTGACTGGGAATCGAGAATGTCGGAATTGAAACAAATTCTTGAACGATACAGAAAGAAAGACGGTTCAAATCATGATTGTGTAATACCTGTCAGTGGCGGAAAAGACAGTACTTTTCAGGTCATCAAGGTTCTTGAGCTTGGAATGAATCCACTTTGTGTTACGGCCACAACCGATAAACTATCAGATATAGGCCGTCATAATATCGAGAATATAAAAAAAATCGGCGTTGATTATGTAGAAGTTACCACAAACCCTGCTATCAGGAGAAAGATAAATAATATCGCCTTGAAGCAGGTTGGTGATATTTCCTGGCCGGAACATGTTACAATCTTTACAATCCCCATTCGAATTGCTGTACAGAAAAAAATCCCATTGATCATCTGGGGCGAGAATTCCCAGCATGAATACGGTGGACCAGCTGATGCAGTAGAGACAAATATCTTAAACAGGCGCTGGCTGGAAGAATTCGGAGGCTTGAACGGGCTCCGGGTAAGTGATTTACTTGGCCTGGAAGGAATAGAAAAGAAACATCTGATCGAGTACACCTATCCGTCTGACAAGGAACTGCAGGAAGTAGGTACGACAGGATTATTTCTTGGTTACTATATGCCCTGGGACGGACCCAATAATGCATTTCTGGCCCAGGCCTATGGGTTTAAATCATACCCCAGGATCGTGGAGGGATCTATTGTATCTTTTGAGAATCTTGACAATCTTCAGATGCGCATACATGATTATTTTAAATTCCTTAAATTTGGTTTTGACCGTGTATCAGACTGGGCATCTATATATATCAGACGCGGAAGGTTGACAAGAGATGAGGCCATGCATCTAATACATATGCACGCAGGTAAATTTCCGTCATCTTACCTTGGATGCAGCCTTGAAGAAATATTATTCGATATTGATATGACCATTGAAGAATTCAAGCTTGTCTGTGACAGATTTACCAACAAGAAACTTTTCAAAACAGATTCAAATGGAAATCTTCTAAGGGATCGTTATGATAATCTGATCAAACTAAATTACGATAACGAATAGGATTTAAATGTACAAAGTGCTTGTTATTGATTATGCAATGGGTAATACCGGTTCCATGAGAAGGGCCATTGAAGAATGTGATGCAAATTCAATAGTCGGCAATTCCACGGAACATTTCAATGAAGCTACCCATATTATTCTCCCTGGAGTCGGATCCTTCAGCCAGGGTATGCATAATCTGAAAACAATGGGTATTATTGATAAAATTCGAGAACAAGTGCATGTGAGACAAAAACCGATGCTTGGTGTCTGCCTTGGAATGCAAATGCTTGCGAGCAGAGGACATGAGGGTTCTCCATGCGATGGACTTGATTTGATTGAAGGTTCTGTTGAGCTGATGAAATCATCGTTTCAAAATGAAAAAATTCCCCACGTTGGCTGGAACAGTGTCAAACATGATGGAACACATCAGCTCTTCGAAGGGATTCCTTCTGGTGCAGATTTTTATTTTGTTCATAGTTATAGCATGATCTGCTTTAATGCGGATGATGTTATAGGAACGACAGACTATTGCGGTGGTATAACTGTTACTGTTGCACATGAGAATGTATGGGGCACCCAGTTTCATCCTGAGAAAAGTCAGCGCATGGGCCACAAGCTTTTATCAAATTTCCTGGCGGTTTAATTAATGCTTAAGCTAAGAGTTATGCCTACCCTTTTATACAAGGATACAACTCTCGTTAAAGGAATTGGCTTCAATAGCTGGCGAAGAGTCGGATCATTAATGCAGTCTGTAAAAGTCTACAATATGCGCCAGGTTGATGAATTGGTTTTTCTGGATATTACAGCTACCCGTGAAGGACGGGAACCTGACTTTGAACTGGTTGACGAGTTTGCGGATGAATGTTTTATGCCTTTGTCAGTCGGGGGCGGCATACAGACAATCGAACATGTCAAGAAGCTTCTCACTGTCGGGGCTGATAAAGTTGTGGTCAATACTGCGGCCATTGTAAAACCGGAATTGGTGACTGATATTGCTAAAAGTTTCGGCTCTCAATGTGTTGTCGTATCATTGGATTATCGCATTGAGGCTGATGGTACGCGCCGTGTTTATTCTCACTCCGGCACGATTGCTACAGGGCATGATCTTCTTGATCTGGCCTGTCAAATGGAGAGACGCGGGGCTGGCGAGCTTATCATTACTTCCATTGAACGTGACGGCACCATGAGTGGTTATGATGTGGAAACAATCAACCGAATAAGCTCTGCTGTCCAGATTCCCGTGATTGCTTCCGGTGGGGCTGGAACTTATGAAGATATGAGAGTTGTTGTACAGGATGGCAAAGCTTCTGCTGTGGCTGCCGCGAGCATGTTTCATTTTACTGAACAGACGCCGCTTGAAGCCAAATTATATCTTCATCAACATGGAGTACCAACACGAATACAATGACAATAAAGTTCAAATCAGACTTGAAGATAGATTTTATTACTTTATTGGATACTTTTTTATATAATTTACATACCTGAACCTGGAGCATCTATGAGTGTTTATATCCATGGATTTTATAATGTTTCCTTCGATAACGTTATTCTTAAGCTTCTTTCCAGCCATCCCGGTACAATGTTTATTATCGACAGGGATACGATCCACGAGAAGAGTAACATAACGGCACATGATAATCTGATTATGCTTGATTTTTTTGAAATTCAAAAATGTCAATATCCTGATTTTGCCATCGAATATCAATATATCGATCCTGCCATTGTAAAAAAAATGGAGCAATTTGAACCTACTATTCTGAAAATGTACGACCGCGTTCCCCGTTTCACATCCTACCAGCACAGAAAGGATGTATATAAAAAGCATCTCATATTCTGCTACAACCTTATTGTAAAGTCAGATCTGCGCCTGTTCGTTTCCTCCAATATCAACCATGAATGTTTCGACTATATTCTTTACAAGATGTGCACTATTTATAGTATACCAACATATATTTTCTTTCAATCTGCCACTATTCCGGATACGGCGTTTATCAATGATAGTGAGTCGGATTTTTCCATAACCTTGCGTGATCGTTTCCAAGAATTGCTTCGATCCACAGAAATTCCGGTCTTGTGTCAGGAATATGAAGAATATTATCTCAAACATATAAATGTTGAATGTGATAATAAACCCTTTTACATGGAAGATATCAGAAAACCTTTTTTTGGAAAAATATTGAAATATTTCCGTAAAAGGTCTCCTTTGAAACGCCTTTTTGGAAGAATAAAAAATCTCTTTGTCGAAAACAATCGCAATAAACGAATAAAAAAATATTATGCTTCCATTGCAGAGAATCCGGATTTTTCCCTTCCGTATATATATTTCGCCCTCCACTTTCAGCCAGAGCTTTCAACCTGTCCAATGGCAGACATCTATGTTGAACAGGAATACTGCATCCAGGCGCTCTCCCAAGCTGTTCCAGATGATGTTTTTGTTTATGTCAAGGAGCATCCGCGCCAGGATTTTTTGTATCACGGAATGGATTTTTACCGTAATCTTTCCTTATTGAGGAATGTACGTATAATATATACTGATTTTCCAAGCAAAGAACTCATCGAACATTCCCTTTGTGTTTCAACGTGCAATGGAACAGTCGGATGGGAATCCCTGTTCCTCGGAAAACGCGTGCTGCTTTTCAGTCCAATTTATTACATGCATTCCAGGAATGTTCTTTCAGTCAGAACGGTTCAGGATTGCACAATTGCAGTCAGAGAAATACTTGATACAAAACCTGACGATAGTCATTTGATTGAAATGAAAAAATATTTGAAGGCAATTGAAGATACCGCCGCCCGAGTAGTCATCGATCCTGTTTATTATCATGCAGGTGAACCGATTGATATACCTCAAAACAACATCAAAATATTCGCTTTACTTGATGCTGAAATAAGTAAAGCAAGGGTTTAATCATATGAAAAAAGCTTTTATTACCGGAATAACCGGACAAGACGGATCATACCTTGCTGATTTCTTACTGGAAAAAGGCTACGAAGTCTACGGTCTTGTCCGCCGTGTGGCAAATACCGATGAACAACATCGCCTTTCAAGACTTGCCCACATAATTGACCGTATAAACATCATTCCGGGTTCTCTGGACAATCTTTCATCCATATACAAAGCAGTGGGCAAGGTCAAACCTGACGAGATATATCACCTTGCTGCACAAAGTTTTGTTTTATACAGCTTTAATGACGAATTTTCCACCATGCAGACAAATATCAACGGAACTCATCATCTTTTGTCTGCTGCCAGGGATATTGTTCCGCAAGCAAAGTTCTATTTTGCCGGTTCCAGTGAAATGTTCGGCAAGGTTGAACAGACTCCGCAAAATGAAAAAACCCCTTTCCATCCGCGTTCAGTTTATGGCATTTCCAAAGTTGCCGGATTCCATCTTGTCAAATATTACAGGGAAGCATTCAGACTGTTCACGTGTAACGGCATATTGTACAACCATGAATCTCCCCGAAGAGGCATGGAATTTGTCACACGAAAAATCACAACTCACATCGCCAAAATTAAACTTGGATTGACTGATAAACTGGTACTGGGTAATTTGGATGCGTGCCGTGATTGGGGACATGCCCGCGATTTTGTCAGGGCAATGTGGATGATGCTTCAACAACAGGAGCCTGATGATTATGTCATTTGCACAGGTGTTTCCTGCAGCGTCAGAGATTTTTGCAAGATGGCATTTGAATGCGCTGGAATGGACTACAAGAAATATGTGACAACAGATCAGGAATATTATAGACCAGCTGAAGTTGATATTTTACGCGGTGATTATTCGAAAGCTAAAAATAAACTGGATTGGGAGCCCACT
>Ga0105104_10004007_pt1 | contig 10329 bp, 9 predicted proteins | sample PPLLaktember2015_3_FD_87034 | JGI IMG/M metagenome (GOLD analysis project Ga0105104, IMG submission 87034) | Freshwater sediment microbial communities from Prairie Pothole Lake near Jamestown, North Dakota, USA - PPLs Lake P7 Core (6) Depth... | ecosystem: Environmental > Aquatic > Freshwater >... | reverse complement strand
CACTGAGAACAGTTCTTCCCGTTTTCTTGCCGGTAATTTCTTGGAGTCATCAACGCCATCTATGAAAAAATCCCTTGGGAAGATGACTGCTGCTGCAACCACAGGGCCTGCAAGCGGGCCGCGTCCGGCTTCATCTACTCCAGCGATGTGTCCGATATTTTCTGCCCAGAGTGCACGTTCCGTTTCAAGATTTGCCCGGGAATGTTTCATAATTCAAACTGAACCGGCAATAATGGCTATTAAGCCAATCACCATAGAGAGTTTCAGGCAGCCGCTTGCACGGCTCATATTAATAGAAGAGAAGTCCCGCCACATCGTTACTCCTGAAACGCACATAAGCAAGTCGGCAATTAAAATTATATATGTAAACGCGGAATGATAAATTGAATATTTAATCACAACAAATGTAATACCCACGAGAACAAGAAGTAAAAAAGTTGCCAGGATCAATGCCGGTTTGATTCCATATCTAACGGGTAAGGTGGCGGCTTGTTCTTTTTTATCGCCTTCGAGGTCTTCGACATCTTTAATTAACTCGCGGGCAAAGTTGATTAGAAACGCAAACATGGCGGGAATAAGAGCACGTTCGACGTGTCCGACTGCGGCGCCTCCGTAAATAAACGCCATGCCCGTCATGAATCCCACGACCATATTGCCGGCTATAATGGTTCTTTTCAGCCGGGCCGAATAATAGTAAAGAATTATTACGGCAAAAATAACAATCAACAATGCAGTAAGATTGATAAATATATTTATACAAACTGCTGTCATGGAAACTATCAGCCACATCTTTTGCGCATTACGTTGTGTCAGAATACCGGACGGCAGCGGTCGATCCGGCCGATTGATCCGATCAATCTCGATGTCAAACGAGTCATTAATGGCATTTGCCCCGGCTGCTACTAACGCACCTGTCAATGCTGTCAGGATAATGACAAATAAATCTTGTATCGTTCCGCCGGCGATCCAGCATGCAACAGGGATGGATGCAACGGTTATGATTATATTAACCGGGCGGCTTAATTGAACGAATGCTTTTAGTTTTTCAGAATTCATTGATCAACCTAAAATGAATTTTTGCGCTGCTGAATGTGTCGCTTTCTCCCAATGCTATACTGACACCGATTAAACCGAGTGCGGAATCCATCCGAACGCCGATGCCGTATCCGGTTTTATTCTGCTCCAATATCCGTAATCCTGAATCGTTGTTGAATGGAGCAATATATCCGAAATCAAGGAATGCGTAGAAAAATGAGAGAGGTGCCACAAGAAAACGATATTCCAGATTTGTCCACAAAAGCCGAGATCCTAGAAACTGGCCTTCCAAATATCCGCGCAAAGATGTTGCACCGCCAAGCCTGTATAAATCGCTGACATCTATGTTTCCGCTGCTGAAATCTCTAAGATGCAATTCGGCTGCAATGACCTGCCGAAGAAGCGGTGAAAGATAATATGAAAGATCGAATACTATTCGGCGTGTAGAACTTTTCGATCCGATGGGAAAAGCATCGCTGCTTAGCGATTGCTTTGTACCGGTTTCATATTCTGTGGAGTATAGAATGCCGTTTGTCGGTGTTGTCGGATTATCGCGTGAATCGTAACGGACAGAGATTCCCCAGCTTGCGGTTCTGCTTTCTGCGATAGCTTTTCTTTTGTCATACCGCTCGGTTGGATACACATTGTTTTGTAAAAACGAGATGCCGGTGGAAAACTCTTCAGTGATCATCAACTCTGCGGCAATATTATACTGCAGCCGGACATATGTCGAATCTTGTTTTCGCTGAAAAAAACCAAGCTGTGCGTTCACCGGGTAAGATGCTATCCATGGTTCAAAGTAATGCAGTTCAGCTTCCTGGGAGGTTTTAGTCTCCTGGTACCATCGGATGGAAAATTTGCGTCCTGTACCAAAAAGATTTCTCAATGATATGTTGACGAGCCCTGTGATGTAACCGCTTCCATCGGCCGCAGATGAAGGAACATACCCGAGCATTCCGTCGAAATTGTTTTGATTGCCCTCGATAACCCGCACCAGCAATCCCGCCTGTTCTGCCTCTGTTAAATATAATTCCGGAAGAGAGACGGACGAAAAAAGCTGTAAATGATCTAACCGGCGTTTAACGCGTTCAGGAAGATTGCTGCTGAATAGTTCATTTTCTCTAATGCGCGCTTCCCGTATTATTACATAGTCCCTGGTTGTCTTGTTCCCTTCAACGTGTATTTCAGAAATGTGCAGAGCTTTTTCTTCATCGATATGCAATTGTAATGCGACGGACATTTCATCTGCAGAATCGGTAAAGGCAATATCCTTAACTGTAATTTTTGAAAGCGGATACCCTTTGTTTTCATATTGTCGAAGCATATTCCGGATGTCTTCTTCCAGAAGAGAAGGAATAAAAAGATCCCCGTCATGCATCTGCATACCGGAATATAACTCCGCAGATGTGAAATTATTATTGCCGTCGAATTCAATTCGCCGTATGATCGACGGTTTTCCTTCTGTAATAAAAAAATGCACCTCCACATCGTGTGTTATAGTGTCGTGTTGTACCTTCATCGAATCTATCCGGGCATGAAGAAATGCATGATTCTTATAGAGATCGAGAATGCGCTCCCGATCACCTGCAAGTGTCGACTCGGAAAACATGATGTTTCTTTGAGTTGACAGAGCCGCTGCAAGCCGGTTAGCTGAAAGGGCATGATTCCCTTCAAATTCTATCGAATGAACTGCGGGTGATACCTGTCCGCCGGCAATCGGTGATAATACGAGAAATAAAAGGCCGCACAATAAACAATTAGTTAGATTGAAGCAAACATTGACTCGAATCATCTGAAATTTATGGAATTGATTCAATGTATCCTTCCCCACAAATCTGATCCTAGATATTGAAGACGATAGTCGCCAAATCCGGTCTCATCCACAAAAATAAATTTTCGGTTTTGATCATAGTAATACCAAATTTCATATGCCTTTCTTTCTATATTGAATGGCTGACGGTCTATACTTTGCGGCGGGCCGAACCGGATGTATACCATTCCTCTGTCTGTCTTCCAGCCTTCCATATATTGTGAAAAACTCTTGTTTGCAACGGCGACACGCGAATAATATTCTTCCATCAGTTCATTCCGCGGCGTTTTCGGGTCCGGATCGTGTTTTGCCCAGAATTCAAGAAACCGTTTCTGCCTTTCATCCTGAGATGCTGCTTCCCTGATATATGAAATATCACTCCCTTGCGCAAAATATTGAAGCTGTTCCGCTGCCTTTTCGATATCCGTTATTGTCAAAGGCAGATCCTTCAGTTTTACAAGGCAGGGGCGTGACGATGAAGCATGAACTATTACCCCCGGATTGGTTTTAGAATATCCGGCAGCTTCAATAAGAAAATCATACTGGTCAATCACAAGCGAAGGTGTGTCAATTCTCCAAATAATTTGTGTCCGATTACCTGTCAGTAATTCACTTTTTGTGCGCTTTGTAATAGTCTGTCTTTTTTGATCAATAAATGTGCATAATAATTGAACAGAATCAAGCTGAGATTTGCAGTAGATTTCGAAGAATAAATAAAAGTCATTCGCTTCTTTTGCAATTACACCAGTTAAATTCGGTACGATATTCCTTCGTATTCCGCCAGCATCCAGCCTGTTTACCAGCATCAGGTCGCTCACAGCAAGCGAATCTATGCTGAAATCTTTTATTGCAATCTTTTTATGAATATCGGTTATTTTTTTAGACTCAGTATCTTTTAATTGTAAATCGAGCTCGTATTTCCCCGGATTGAGATCTGCTGAAAATTGTATGATAGAAGAAAGCCGCCGTGAAGCAGTTTGTGCAATATCTTTCAGATGTAATTCGACAATTCGGCTGATTTGCCAGATTTCCTGCTTATCTAGAGTGACTACCGATGCGGACATTTCAATGCGCCCTGTGTATAGTTCTCCTTCTTTAACGAAGTTGACTTCAGAATATGGAACCTGGATAAAGACATCAAGACGCCCTTTCCCCGATGAATCGGATTTAAATGCAAACGCTTCCGCGTTTATTTCCGAAACAAATCCTTTTTGTGCATTTTGGTAATCGGCCTGTGCAAGAAGATGATTGGCAAGAATTCCAATTGCAAGAATTGTCCGTACCGCCGGCATTATCGATCGTATTCTTTTATTTACCATAACGCTGTTCCCGTTTATGTTCATTAAACCGCTGCAATGAGATCGTATTCCGTCGCATCGGTAACTGTTACGAAATGGAATGTACCCGGATTCAATAACCGATTGCTGTGTACGAGTACTTCCTGATCGATCTCAGGCGCATCCCACTCTGTTCTTCCGGTAAAATACTCTTTTTCCCTGCCATCGATCAATATCTTCAATTTTTTGCCGATGAGAGATTCGTTTCGCTTTTCAGAAATATCTTTTTGAATTTCCATTATTGCTGCCTGCCGTCCCTGTTTAATCTCTGCCGGGATCGGGTCGCCCAGGTCAAACCCTGCCGTTCCTTCCTCTTGTGAATAAAGAAAAACGCCCAGGCGATGGAATTCGATCTCTTCGACAAAGTCGCACATTTCCCTAAAATCACTTTCTGTCTCACCCGGGTACCCGGCAATGAGCGTCGTTCGGAGAGCGAGACCGGGGATTTCATTCTTCAATTTCAACAGAAGCTCGCGCGTTGCTTTCCGGCCGATGCCGCGCCGCATGGATTTTAAAATATCGTCGCTGCTGTGCTGGATCGGGATGTCGATGTAGCGGCAGAGTTTGCCGTATTTCTGAAACGCATCGATAACATCCAGCGGAAATTTTGCCGGATATGCATACATCAACCGGATCCATTCGATTCCATCTATACCATTCAATTCGCCGAGAAGCTCCGATAACTGTCTTTTGTTATACAAATCCAATCCGTAATAGGTCGTATCCTGCGCAATGACAATAAGTTCTTTTACTCCTTTTTCGGCAAGCAGTTGTGTTTCGTGCACAAGTTCTTCCATCGGCCTGCTGCGATGCTTTCCACGCATGAGCGGAATAGCGCAAAAAGAGCAGGGATTATCGCATCCCTCGGAGATTTTTAAGTATGCATAGTGAGGCGGAGTTGTAAGGAGGCGCTCGCCGAGCAAATTGGTTTTGTAATCTGCACCGAGAGTGTTCAATACATCGGGCAATTTATTGGTCCCAAAAAACGAATCGACCTCAGGAATTTCAGCGGCAAGTTCATTCTTAAAACGCTCGGAGAGACAACCCATTACGATAATCTTGTTTATCTTTCCCCGGTTTTTCCTATCCACAGCTTCAAGAATGGCATTGATCGATTCCTGTTTTGCATCCTGAATGAAACCGCACGTATTGATAACGATCGTATCGGCTTCATCGGCATGCTTTACAATTTGAACATCGCTGTGATTCAATTGGCCGAGCAGGAACTCCGAGTCGACGATGTTTTTCGGACATCCGAGAGTAACAACGTTGACCTTTGATCTTACAGACACAAATATCCTTCCACACTGCTTATGCTACAACAGTACAACAAAGTCAATATAAAGATAAACAATTGGGGAGACATAAATCAAGCTGTCGAACCGGTCATAAACGCCGCCGTGCCCCGGAATGATAGAAGATGAGTCTTTAACGCCTGCATCGCGCTTGAATCTGGATTCTATCAGATCGCCGGCCTGGCCGAATATTCCGATGAGCATTCCAAGTACGACAGCATGCTGGTATGAAAGATATTCCAGCATAAGTATTTTTGCTGCTGTAAAAGCCAGGACGGAAAAAATGAAACCGAATACGGCTCCTTCCCAGGTCTTATTCGGACTGACCCTTGGAAAAAGTTTATGTTTCCCGAAAGTCTTGCCTCCAAAATATGCCGCAGTGTCGCAAATCCAGATCGACGCAAAAACTGCAATTACCGTAAATCCGCCCCATCGATTAATTTGTTCAAGCTGCAGGTCGTTGACCAGGGCTGCAGTAAAATATTTTTGGATCGGAAATCCGTATGAAAATAGTTCACGCAAAAAAATGAGCATCCCAAAACACAAAGAAATGACCAGCACACCCATTGCGGTTGCGGCGATATTGATTATAGGCGAGCCCTTTGTCCGGAACAATTCGATAAACATGGTTATCAGAAGAAATTTTACCAGTACAACGGTGAGAATCTGATACTGTGAAAATATGTGAATATGGATCCCGAAATGATCGATAAGAAATCGGTAGATATCAACCTGAAGCCGCTCGCAGATGAAGACGGCGTTTACGATTACTCCGAAAGCGAGTCCGAGTGTTTTGAGCGGCGCAGCGCCTTTGGCTATTGCGAGCCCGTAAAATTCATAAAGTGCAAGCGATGAAATGACGGTTATCAGCAGGAAGAAGTAATATCCGCCATGCATGGTTAACCAGAGAATAATAGGAATAGCTGCAAGGGCAACAAGAACCCGCGCTGTGAGATTTTTATATTGAGGCATAACGTTTTAATGATAAGTGAGTGATATACAGCCGGGTTTTATTGACCGACAGATTTGAATGAACTTGGTTCATTTGATTTTTTAGTAAACCCGTCTTGACGCATCATGTGTGAGGCGAAGATATGCTACAAAACTTAAGAAGAAAAGTACGGCGAAACCGAACAGCTCGAACAGCATAGCCGGCATATCTATAGCCGTCTGTGCGGCAGATAAAAGGTGCTCATCGTCCAAACCGTAATATAAGGCAAGTACCGCCATAAGATTATTTAAGAAGTGCGCAAACATAGGAAGCAAGAGACTTTGTGACCGGTATCTCAACAATCCGAAGAATACGCCCAGACCGATTAACGGCACAACCTCGAACGGATTCAGGTGATATAATCCGAATATCGTTCCTGCCAGTATTGCGGATACAATAGGAGACATTAACCGTTCAAATACTTTTTGGATAAGGCCGCGGAAAAGCAGTTCTTCTACAATCGCCGGTACTATTGCCACAATAAGAATAACTGCAAAAAGTTCCGCCGGTGAATAGGCATGAACTAAAATCTTCGTTATTTCCTGGAATAAATTCCTGATCGGTTCTATAAGATCGCGCAGCGATTGCGGCAGGGGAATCTGCTCTTGAAAGAACATATATGCTTCGAATATCCGCTGCAGAGAAAATAGTGCGATTAATGCGAACATCGATTCTCTAAGTCCGGGTAATCGAAACTGGAACACCTTGCTGAACCGGGTCTCGAACAACCGTGTGAACAATAATGTCGGTAGGAGGAGGAAGCATATCTGTCCGATGAGTGTCAGCCAGCGCATTGTCCAGATATTTTCGCGTGTAACGGCTGCTGCTCCTGTAACCAGAAACATAAGCACGCCGCCGCCGATTTGATATAGAAGAAAGATAAAAATAAGCGATGCAAACGCGTATAAGAGCGGATGTATGGCGTGCCGATCGATAAAAGAGAGTTTTTCAAAAACCGCTTCTTCCTGATCGGCCGGCTCGGAGATGTGTTCGTGAAATTCGGTCATCTGGAAGTAAGTTTAGATTTGATCATTGCGGCAAGCAGCGGGAACATAAGTTCATGATGTCCTGTGAAATTGTAACCGCGTCCGTATTTTTGTGTCGGCCTTTCGACAACATTCACCTGGGGACGATATTGCCGGATCATATCGAAATTAGCGGTGGAGAACCCCTTTACTTTATAGCCAAGGTTTCGTGCAACAGTAAGTGCTTTTAGAAAAACTTCCGGCATAATCACCGCAGAACCGAAATTTAATACCACTCCGCCGTTGATTAAGTCTTTGACGGAATTAATAAACACTTTAAAATCCCTGAAACTCGCTTCACCGGTTGCGGCGCCGTCCATTGTCGCCTGTTGATGAACGATATCCGTTCCAATCGCTGCGTGCACAGTTACCGGTATACCAAGGTCATAACAATTAGCAAGAATACTTACGTTCCTATTACGTCCTTTTTTTGCGAGAATATTCCTGGCAAGCGTTTCACCGTAACCGGCAGTTGTTTCCGTCATTGCTTTTGTCAACGTAATATTGATGAAGTCCCCGGTTTCTTTTGACATTCCGAATGTTCCATCCATCAGATTCAGCGTTACATCTTCCGAAGTATGACCCCACATTGCCGTTTCGACGTCATGGATGGAAGCTGCGCTGTTCATTGCCACATGCGTAATGACACCGCGCTGAAGCAGATCGATAATGAGCGGTGAGAGTCCGACTTTAATGACATGTGCTCCCATCATGAGAATAACCGGTTTCTTCTTTGCGCGGGACTTAACAATGTCGTTAACGACACTGCGCAATTCGTTGCCGATGAGAATGCGGGGCAGTGAATCTATAAAATTCTTAAAACTAGCCTTCTTTGCATCAATCGGCACGGCGAAATCTTTCGGTGTCACTTTACTCTTGCGGTCTTTGATCGAGATGGTCTTGATCCCGCTGAGGTCTATTTGTTTGAATTTTGTCATACGAAAATTAGCTACTCCACTTTTGCTTTTATCGGGCCGGCCAGTCCAGAATATTCACGTAATTCCGCATCGATGGATCCGACTACAACTTTAGTACTTACCTTTACCGGTATTTTACGTTCGTCGTTCGTCATCCATATAATTATTTGACCTTCACTTTTAAATAGTCCGCCTTCTTTCATTAAAGGCTCTACCATTATACAATCAAATGTTCCGGATTCTACTTCAATCCGTTGGTTCCCGAGAAATTTTACCGCAAGCAGATAAGTTGTATCTTTATAGAAGTTCTGCAGGTGGATTCTATCGCCCGGACGTGATCCGGCAAAATCTATTGTACGGACGTAATACATTGCTGACACAGCATCATGGACATATTGGGGAATCGGATATTGTTTATCGTTTGCATAGGCAACACTATTCAGCTGATCGAATTCCGCAGAAAAATCATGTTTATATTTTCCCTCACGTATACGTTGTGTAAATCGCCATGGAAAGATTCCTTTCTTATCAAGCATTGTTTCATAGCGGTCATCTACTTTATAAAAGAAGGAAAAGGTCGGAGTGGAAACGACTGTGAAGAGTACCTGATAGCATGGACTGCCATTAATTGTATCGATTGCAGGAATTGAAAAAACCGCTTCACCTGCCGTAAAAAAGCTGTAGCCTACATCGTACACAAGTCTTTCACCAAGCGAAAACGCAGATTGGTTAAGGTTGCGAAGGCTGTCGATAGATTTTACAGCAATCGTATCTTGCGCTTGAGTTCGACAGGCACCAGCAAAAAAATAGATCATAAGCACGATCGAGATTTTTTTCATTTATAATGCCCCAATATTGGAATATATTCGCAAATCATTTTTTAATTTTCTAATTACCTTGTATCAGCTTCACTGCAGCTTCTAAGACCCGTTCCACTGATATTTGATCCATGCAATCGCTGCCCTGGCATTCGCCGCCTTTACAGCGGGGACAAAGTACAGGATCGGGAATAAAAATCGCCTTTTTCTCGGTCAATGGCCCCCAGCGCTTCGGGCTCATCACGTGCACTGGCGGATAAAAACCGATCACCGGTGTTCCGACTGCCGCTGCAATATGCAGCGGGCCGGTGGAGTTTGCCGCGAATAATTCTGCGGTCTGGATGAATGCTGCAAACTCCTTCAAGTTCAATGTACTGATAAAGGATTTCACATTATTGTTTGCTTCCTGTGCCACCCGATTTACCAGCGTTTCTTCTGTTTTCCCGCCTGTTATCACAACCTGATAACCAAGTTTTGCCAATTCAGCGGCGAGCCGGGCAAAGCGTTCAGGCTTCCAATCTCGTGCCGAACGTCCGCTTCCAGGGTGAAGCAGTATCACACGGTCTGCATCTGAAATTCCAAGCGAATGACGAATATCGGATGCCGTTTTTTTCTCCCGCTGAGAGATAGTGAGATTTACTCTGGGATCCGGAGATACACTCAATCCCAGACCCTGTAAAAGTGAGAGATTGTATTCAGCTTCATGCTTTTCGACGGTCTTTCGATGCTCGTAGATTCTTTTATTGAAAAGGAACGAGTACCATCTGTAACCGGTTCCGATGCGTACCGGGATTCCCGCAAACCGCAGGAGTAAGGCTATTCTAAAACGCGGATGTACCGTTACGACAGCATCAAAACGCGCGTTTCGAATTTCCCTTAATATCTCAAAGAACGGTCTTGGTTTTCCGTCTCTATCATAAAGAAGAGTGCCTGCAATATCCTCAACTAATATGCGGGTATAACTGTTTACCAGCATCGTTATATTTGCGTTCGGGAAATTAGATTTAAGCGCTTCAACTGTCGGAAGAGTGAGAATTACATCTCCAATACGATCTGTCCGAACGACTAAGATGCTTTCGATATTATTCCGCTCCGGTTATT
>Ga0105104_10004006_pt1 | contig 10331 bp, 9 predicted proteins | sample PPLLaktember2015_3_FD_87034 | JGI IMG/M metagenome (GOLD analysis project Ga0105104, IMG submission 87034) | Freshwater sediment microbial communities from Prairie Pothole Lake near Jamestown, North Dakota, USA - PPLs Lake P7 Core (6) Depth... | ecosystem: Environmental > Aquatic > Freshwater >... | reverse complement strand
GTAAAAGACTAATAATCTCTTCTCCAACTTTCTGGTCGACCAGATGATTTCTCACTTGCGCCAGCAATTGCTCATAAGAACTACCATAATGGGATGGCTGCATTTTCCATACTCCTCTTTAACGGAACAGTTTCTTGAACCGCTTAGCCCAGCGCTTCGGGCGGACAATATCTTCGACCGTAGTTTCTGGCAGAAAAACAAAAATCCTCCGTAAAAACAATTCCACGCAACGCCAGAAGCGCAGGCTGGAAAATGCCGGGCGGACGAGCTTACCATCAACTAGGTGATGTGTTGAATCTAAAATGGTATATCGGATGGCGGCCTGTCCGCCTGCTAGACGAATGTTTTCGTTTGTTTCGGGATGGGTGTAATGTGATTTTCCACCAAGTAGGTGGCGGTAATCGTGGTTCTGGTGCACGATCATGACCGAGGGTGTGCAATCAATGACAGGCCATTTTTCCTGTCGGGCTTTGTAGATCATCCAATTGTCCCAGCCGGCACGGCCGATGGTGAAGTCGGGAACGTCGGTGTAGCAAGTTCTAGGGAACAGGAAGAAATCGCTTCCGGCAGGACGGTGGAGTTGTCCTTGACCATGGATGGTGGACCGTAGACGTGTTTCCCAGCCTGCTGAGAAATTGAGCGGTTGTGTGACATCCAGATCCCAGCGTTGGCTGAGTAGGACAAATTTGTAACGTTGAAAATGTGACCTGCGGGCGGCATCAAGGAATGTGGACATCAGGATCATGTCCGCATTGATAATGCAGAGTAGATCGCTGTTGCTGTTCGAACGCGCCAATTGGAACATGGACGAAATCAACGGTGTGCCGCTTTCACTGCATTTGACATTCGGCAGGTATTTTATGCCAAGTTCTTTCGCTACTTCTGCCATACCTGTCTCATTGCCAATCAGTAAAACTTGGACATCCGGCAGCAGAGTCCAAGACTTGATCGCATTGCGCTGGATGGTCGCAATGTGCGGATCGGTGAAGGGTTTGGGGGCGGAAAACAAAGTTATCAGTGACACAGTAATCAGTCCCTACGAGATGCTTCGCGATTACCAGTAACTCTTTCGTCAATGTCTTTGAGCGTTTTATGTTTCACGCTCGCATTGATTTCCATTAACTTGGGGTTATCGTGGACTAAATCCAAGACTTCTATCCATGAAAAATCATCGCGGCCATCAAAGCGGGCGTATATCTGACGCATGAATTCCAAATCTTCGGGCGTGTCCACTGTCCAGCGATAAGCGCCATAATCAGTAGTGTGATGCAATTGAGCGATCTTGAATTTACGCGAAGAGATGCCTTTAGAAAGCTGATTGCTAACAGCGGAAAGCTTCACTCCTTCATAGAGATATGGCATCACGTGTTCGCGATGAAAAGTTTCGGAGGCTGCTTTCCATGCATGTTCTAACGCCTGAAAGGTGCAGACTTCCGTATCGAGGCCGATGGGATAAGTCCGCGTAAAGGGGGGCGGCAGGCGGTTGCAGGTAAAGTCGAACGAACCATCCAGCAACGTGTTGACACAATCGTCGATTAAAAGCGGGTCGATGACCGGACAATCGGCGGTGATGCGGACAACCACGTCCGCTTTGTATTGAGAGGCAGCCTGATAATAACGGTCAAGCACATCGTGCAGGCTGCCACGGGTGTAGGGAACGCCCATTGAATCGCAGCAGGCAGCTACGGGGTCGTCTGAGGCGTCGGTTGTCGTCGCCAAAAGAACCTGGTTAACAGACATTGCCCTAGCAGTCCGCGTAACGACGCGCGCCAGCATGGGCTCTCCGGCAATATCCAACAGCACTTTTCCTGGCAGGCGCGAAGAACTCATACGTGCCTGGATGATAGCAATGACGCGAGTCGGCATGCGATTTATTTTTCTTCCGCTTTCTCGAATTCTGGCGGCGAGGCGGATTCTGCGAGTTTTTCCATCGCAGCAAGTTTTGTTTTATGCTCATCCAGACTGGCCTCCAGGGTTCCGATTCTCTTGCGGTTGCGGGCATTGGACAGGCCACTTTTTATACGGCCAGGGATCATGAGCAGCAAACCGATCAACACTCCGACACCCATAGCAGCTAGAATGAACAACGCCAGGGAACCTTCCATTGCGTAGCCAAAAAATGAAACCGAAACCATCACTGGATTTTCGAGTGCAAAAAAGACCATCACAATGGCAATGACCAAAGCCAGGATCAACGCGAACACCATAAGGAACCTCCTTTGACTTACTTCGCCTGCAGCACCTGTCGGTAAGCCTGCATCAATTTGGCAGAGTTCTTCGTCCAATCGGCGCGCTCTTCTGCCACAGCACGCGCCGCGCGACCAATTTTGGGCAAACTCTTACGCTGGTCCATGATCTGTAAGATCTTCGCAGCCAGCGCATCAGCATCTCCGTCAGGGAACAACCAGCCGTTCTGGCCTTCGGTTACCCATTCTTGGTTGCCCGGGATGTTTGAAACCAGGCAGGGAAGTCCGCAAGCCAGGGCTTCCATCAGGGAAACCGATGAACCGTCCACGTGCGACGGGCTGATATAGACATCGGCCCAATGATACCAGCGCGGCAGCTCCGCCTGGGAAACTTGACCACCGAACGTAACGCGGTCGAGCACGCCGCCATTGAGCAGGATCTGGCGGATGCGCGCGCCCTGCGAGCCGCCCCCTAGCAGCAGCAGACTCAGCCCGGGCCTGCTCTGTGCCGCCTTGACAAATGCCCGCGCTAAAACATCTACCCCATAACGTGGTTCCCAGGAGCGGTTGCAAAAGATAGTGAACGAGTTATCAGTGACCAGTTCGTCCCCGCCAGGAGATGACCAGTCTTTTGGGGTGTAACGGTTAAGATTCACGCCCCACGGGAAGACAACTGTGTGTTCAGGATTCATACCGTAAGCAACGGCTCTATCGCGGGTGACCATTGCATCGCTCGTGAAGAAGGTGCTGTTACGTAATACGTATTGCGTAACACGTTCCATCCAGCGGCTCTTGTGGACATCTTCCATCAGGTCGAAGCCCCAGGACATGGTCAGGATCGGGCGGAAACCGGTCAGCACGGCGATGAAGGCGCAGGTCTGGAGGGGCCCGGCGTGGATCAAGTCAGGCTTGATCTGTTTTATAACATGCCGCAAACTCAAAACATACTTTGGCAAGTCTTGCCAGCGAAATATTGCTTTCCCACCCGCCCATCGGATGATTTCCACACCCTCAGGCACGGGACGGTCTTCCGTTTGCCGCAGATTTCCCTCCAACCGGATGTGGAACGCCTCATGCCCGCCATTTCGAATTGCAGAAAGGAAACGGTGGTCGTGAGGTGAATAGTCAGTCGATACGTAAACAATCTTCAAATTTTCACGTTCCAGGTATCAAGTTCCAAGTGTCAGGTTCCGGTATTAGGTAGTGTGAGAAGGTTTAGCCGAGTGCCGGGGATTTTTCAAAGGTGGATTCGTTGTCAAATCCTTCAGCGATGTTCGTCATAGCAGATACAGATATGGAACTCATGCTCCCAAATCCGTCCAACGCAAATCTTTGCCCATCGGCATATCGTGGATGGCTTTTGTACCGATCACATTTGGGATCTGGTCAGGTTTAATCGCGCCCGGCGTGGCAGGGCGCAGCACATCGATCATCTCGCGGGTGAAGACCTCACCGGCCTTGATATCGCGCGCGGCGCGCAGGCAACGGCGTTGTACCACCTGCGTATCCTGTTCATTCTGTGCGATGAATTTATCCGGCGAACCGAGTGCCCGCTCCAATAGGCGGGTTTCTTCCACCATTCTGGCCCATTTGTCAGGATCCATTGCAAATTTATGGTCGGGACCTTCGCGGTCGTTGCTGTCGGTGAAGTGACGCTCGATGACACATGCACCCAGGGCAACCGCTCCCACAACCGGTGCAACCGCGTGAGTATGGTCTGAGAGCCCCAGGATGACATCCGGGAACATCGTGGCGTAGGTTTTGAGAACGTTCAGGTGCAGATGATCGTAGTTGGCTGGGCTGGCGGTGTAATTGGTATTGCATTGCATCAACACTAGTTGCTTGTTGATCTTCAAAATAGCATGCACAGCCTTCTGCACTTCGCCGATGGTCGAGGCGCCGGTCGCAACGAAGAACGGTTTTCCCTTACTGGCCATGCGCTCCAGCGCTTCGATCCAATCGATTTCACCGGAGCCAGCCTTGTACATCTCCACGTACTGATCGAGAAAATCAATTGACTCAAAATCATATGGAGAAGAAAAGTAATCAATTCCCACAGTATTGCATTCTTCTCCAAGGGTTAAACTCCACTCAAACGGGATGGATGCCGCCCGGTATACATCTACAACCGATTTCTTCCAGGTCGCCTGGTGGCTGACCTGCGAATTCATATGCGTAAAGCCGTAGTCCGAAACGATTTTTGGGGCATCGAAGTTCTGGAACTTAGCCGCGTCCGCGCCAGCTTCTTTGGCAAGGCGGATAAGTAATTTAGCCCGCTCCAGGTCACCATCGTGGTTGGCGGCGATGTCGGCGATGAAGTAGGTTGGGTGACCCGGGCCGATGATGCGTTTCCCGATTTTGATTTCCATATTTCCTCCGTTTTTAATATGTCATTGCGAGCGATCTTTGCGAAGCAATCTCACGTTTAACCGGAGACCGCCACGTGCCACACAACGGCACTCGCGGTGACATTAAAACTGTTGATAACTCCGCATTTTCTGTGGATAACCCTGTAGGTACTGTGTATAAAACTTCGTGATTCCGGTGGATACGCCGGGGATTGTCATGCCCAAAGCAGTGGATAACTTGTGTACAGACAGGCGCAAATTATGAGAACGTCTCGCTTTCAGGCCGGATTCTTCGACAGACATAGGGCGGATCAGCTCTTCATCGAAACCAAACTGGCGGGCGATTTTCACACCGAAGGTATATTTCGCGAGCGCTTCGGATCCGACGGTATGGTACAACCCCGAAAGGCCTTTCTCCAGCATCCTGACCAGGGTGTCTGCCAGGTCGCCAACGAACATGGGGCAGAACCATACATCCGTGAAGCCATTAGCCTGTTGCCCGGTTGATAGATTGTTGTAGAAAAATTCCGCCAAAGACCGTGTTCCCGAGAGACTCCAGCCGAAGAAATTGACGCGCGCAACCGTTGCATCCGGGTTGGCGGAGAGCACATTACGCTCACCGTCCAGCTTGGTCTGCGCGTACACGCCGAGAGGGTTGGGCTTGTCGTCTTCGCTATAGAGATCATCTTTGGTGCCGTCGAAAATCGCATCGGTGGAGATATGGATCATACGAACGCCGCACTTCGCGCACAGTTCTGCCAGTTGGCCGGGAAACTCTGCATTGAGCAGGCGCGCCCCCTGCGGGTCTGATTCGCAGGCATCCACGTTGGCATTGGCGGCGGTGTGGATGATCGCATCGGGATGGACCTCGTCCATTAAACGGGAGCAGGCACCGGGTTCGAGCAGATCCGCTTTGATCAACTCGAAGGGCGTCCCAGCCAGCTTGCTGCGATCCACGCCGACGATGGTATGAGTCTCAGTCATCCCTAAACTGAGATTTAATCCCAGGAGTCCGCTGGCGCCAGTGACAAGTATCTTCATGGTGGGCAGGTAAACAAGTAGACTGGCAAACAGGTAGCCAGGTACGTGTGTATATGTCTACCTGTTTACCTCCATCATCCTTCCAGAGTTCCTTCCAAAAACGCTTTTTCAAAAGGTTCGATATATTTCTTGATGCCTTCCACATCCAGCCATTCGGTGTTGTTATCGCTAGTGTAGGAGAATCCTTCGGGCAGGGAGGACCCTTCGTAATGCTGGCTGCGGTTCCATAACGTTTCCGGCGGCTTGATGACATACATCCTCTCGCGTTCCACAGCATTCCGGGCTTCGTCGGCAGAGAGCAGGTCTTCATGCAGTTTCTCACCGGGACGAATGCCGATGATCTCGATCTCGGCTTCGGGGGCAATGGCGCGGGCCAGGTCGACGACTTTGGTGCTGGGAATTTTAGGGATGAAGACTTCGCCGCCTTCCATTTGTTCGATGCAGTTGATGACGAAGTGGACGCCCTGTTCCAGCGAAAGCCAGAAACGGGTCATGCGCTCGTCGGTGATGGTGATCTTGCCGTTACCGCGTTGCCTGAGGAACAGCGGGACAACCGAGCCGCGGCTGCCGACCACGTTGCCATAGCGCACGCAAGAGTAACGGGTAGATGTACCGGCGGCGTAGGCGTTTGATTGGATGACCAGCTTTTCGGCAACCAGCTTGGTGCCGCCATACAGGTTGGCCGGACTGACAGCCTTGTCAGTGCTGAGCGCCAACACTTTTTTGACGCCAGCATCAAGAGCAGCTTCGAGCACATTCGAGGTACCGATGATATTGGTTTTGACCGCTTCCATCGGGTTGTATTCGCAGGCCGGAACCTGTTTGAGCGCGGCGGCATGGACAACGATATCCACACCATGCAAGGCACGGACAAGGCGCTCGCGATCACGCACGTCACCGATGAAGTAGCGCAGGCGATCGTCATCGTACCCTGCTACCCGCATTTCATGTTGTTTGAGCTCGTCACGACTGAAGATAATGATCTTCTTGGGATTCTTTTCTGCAAACAGGATAGTGGTCATTTTTTTGCCGAACGAGCCGGTGCCACCGGTGATGAGGATGACTTTGTTTGTCCAGTCCATAATTTTCTCCAGAGAGTAGAGATTAGAGAGCAGAGACTAGTCTCTACGCTCCAGTTTACGAATAACAATCAACGGATATTGACCGTGGTTACCAAAAAAGCGCGGGAAACGCTCTTCGAGCCAGAAGATAAAGCGCAAGAATGCCTGTCCACCCATCTGCGGCCGGACAAACCAGCGCATGAAACGCGGACTGAGGCTGCGCCAGGGGTAGATTTCATACTGAACCGCACCAGCAAGCTCTTGTTTCAACCAGCGCGGGGTCAATTTCTCTACGAAGGTACCTGCCTGGTCGTCTTCGTCAGCCCAGTCTTTTTTGTGCTTACGACCGCGCCCGTTCAAGATGCGTCCCAGTTGGATGAACGGCTCGGCCAGGCGCATCAGGGACGGGTTATGCCAGCCGTTGACGATTACCGCGCTACGTTCATACTTGAGCACACGCCGGAGTTCCAGGTAGGCGCGTTTGTGCTCGCTCAAAGGGAGATGGTGGATGGCATGCATCGAAACTCCGCCATCGAAAGCGTCCGCTTTGAAGGGCAGGTTGGCGATGTCAGCAACTACGTACAGGCCATGTTCGCCCAGCTTCGTCCGCGCTTCTTTCAGGGCCGTGATCGATATGTCCGCGCACAGACGGTAGCGATAATTCTCGGAATACGTCAAATACTCTGGCCATTGCACCGGACCGGAACCTGCATCCAGTAAAAATTCGCCCGCAGGCGCCAGGTGGCGGTTGACACGCATATGACACTTGTGGATGTAGTCACGCGAAACAGGCCGCAGGTCTTCGTAGCGGGCGTTCTGGTACAGTCCCTCACGGACCTGAGACCAACCGATCTGATCATAAAATTCGCGCACTTGTTGTTTGGTATTGGTCATAATTTCTTTCGACCCTCACCCTGCCCCTTATCATCCCCGAAGGGGACTCCCTAAAAGGGAGAGGGAACTCTTGGCAAGGAAAATTACCAAATAATTAGCTCACCGGCCAGGTAATCAAAGGTCTTTTTATATTCTGCCCGGCCTTCTTCGGAGAGCACGCGGCCCAACGGCCAGATGTCCACATCCTTCCAGAAGTGCATCAGCCGCCAGGGGAACGGCAGGGGATACTCGAAAAAGAAGCGGTAGGCATATTCCCAGGCGGTTTCGATTTGCACCTGGCTCAGGTGTTCAGGCCTTTCGATTGCGGTCTCCAACATGGCATAATACTCGCCCCAGGTCAGCGGGTCAAGCGTGAAGCCGCGCCCACGGTAGTGTGTTTCACCACAGACGATCACCGGTATACCGTTCATGCTCATTTCCATGCCCGTTGTGGTGGTGTAGACCAGTCCCAGCGAGGCGACACTCATCAGGTCGTAGGTGTTGACCTTTTCCAGCGGCCCGATAACATGGATATGTTCGGGGATGGACGGCAGCGCTTCGTTGACGACATCCATCATCGAGCGGCCATGCGTCAGGCGTTCACCGGGATGCACGCGCATCACCAACTGGACTTCAGGTTTGCCTGCCAAAAAGCGGACCGTTTCCGCAATCCAGGCCGCCATGCTCTCGGCAAAGACGTTGCGTCCCAGCGTCAGACTGTCGCCCAGCACGTTGGTGGCCAGTAAGATGAGCGGGCGTTCGTCCAGGCCTAATTCCTGGCGAATTTTCTCCTTGCCGACAATTTCCACATCCTGCCACTTACGGACAGATTTGCCAAAGGCCTTGGCGCCCATGCGCGCGGACTCAAGCTCCTCGATCAAGTTGCGCTGGTCATCGGTCAATACTTGACCGCCGCGCGCTGCCCAGAGAGAGTCTGTGCGCTGGCGCATGACTTCGTCATCTTGCGCAACCCAGACCTGCTCGCGCTGGTCGTTGAATTCGTAGGTCACCGTGCGGATGCCGAGATGGCGCGCCACGCGATAAACCGTGCCCAGCTCGGTGATGGTCCCGTTGGGGATGAGCACCACATCAGGCTTTTCAGCCTGCATATAGGCCAGCGCGGCGCGAGCGGCGTGGTCGTTGCGCTGCAGGCGCAGGCGGTAGAGGTCGCTGTTTTCGTCCACGCTTTCGACTTGCAGGGTGTATTGCGCGTCATAGATGGAGACAAGACGGATTTCTTCAGTCAGATTCGCCGGTAAGGTGGGGGCCGGTTTGAATGCTAGTAATGAGGCGGTCTTTACCAGTCCGTTTAATGGTTCTAATACTCGTTTTGTATATAAATCTTGGCGGCGCAGGTCAAAGTCGTTGACCTCCTTGCGCCAATCACCATAGGGCAGGTACGCCACAGTGACATCGTGCCCGAGGCCACGCAGAGCCAGGCCGACCATGGCAGCCTGCTCTACCCAATAGTGCAGGGTAGCGAAGAGCAGGAGTTTCATCCCCTTTGGAGCTTTTTCTGCGTAAGGGCGTGTTTGTTCGACAGCCGCAGGAAGAGCGGCTTGGAGCTGCTCGAGGTTGTAACGCGTGCGCGGGCGGCCTTTACGGAGCGCGTCGTAGAGGTCGGCGGTGTAGGGGATAGAGCCAAGGACTGATTTGAGGGTGGGTTTCATATGAGATTTACCACAAAGTCACGAAGGCACTAAGGCACAAAATTTTTCTTCGTGTCTTGGTGACCTGGTGTCTTTGTGGTGATTTATTCGACCTTTTCGATGTTCCAATCCAGGCGAGGACGAATGGGTCCCTGGCGCGGTTCGGCCCATTGCGTGCCAGGCGCGCCGGAGATGTCCACGTTGAAGGCCAGGGCCTGCTCGTCTTGGAAGTAGCGCCGCACACCGAAGGAACTGGCGTTGACGCCCAGCGAGTAACGGCCTTCGTTGAACAGGTCTGCCGGCAGGGTACAGCGGCTGAAATAGTGACCGCTGTTGCGCGCGCTGAATTTTTCATATTGCTTCGCGTCGTCGGTGTCAAAGGTGGTGATGATGTATTCGCCGCGCATCGTGCTGAGATAGAAACCAACGCGCAGGCCGGTGAGCGGCGCTTCGAGGCGGTATTCCATCTCGACCGTGACCGGCTCGATAGAGCGGACGGTGTCGATCACTTTGCCCTTCTGGTCTTTCAAGCGCATAGCAATCGGGCAGAAAGGCGCCGCGTTGAGTGGGATTTCGTCCGCATCCCAGATGCGCTCGCCCGCCTGAGCCTGGCCAGAGGAAAGATAAAAATCCACGGCCTGCTGGGTAGGACCGCGCATGAGCAGCTGGCCCTTATTGAGCACGATGGCCTCTTCGGTCAGCCGCAAGATGGCGGACATATTGTGGCTGACAAACAGTACGGTACGTCCCTGCTGGGCCACATCGCCCATTTTCCCGAGGCATTTTTTCTGGAACTCGGCATCGCCGACCGCCAGGACTTCGTCCACGACCAGGATTTCGGGTTCGAGGTGGGCGGCGACCGCAAAGGCTAACCGCAGGTACATGCCCGAAGAATAACGCTTGACGGGCGTATCGATGAACTGCTCGACTTCGGAGAAGGCCACGATCTCGTCAAATTTGCTTTCAATCTCTGTGCGCTTCATGCCCAAGATCGCGCCATTCATGTAGATGTTTTCGCGGCCGGTCAGCTCGGGGTGGAAGCCGGTACCCACTTCCAGTAGCGAACCCACTCTTCCGCGTACGGTGACAGTTCCACGGGTCGGTTCGGTGACGCGCGAAAGGACCTTGAGCAGGGTACTTTTGCCCGCGCCATTACGTCCCACAATGCCAAGC
>Ga0105104_10004005_pt1 | contig 10331 bp, 8 predicted proteins | sample PPLLaktember2015_3_FD_87034 | JGI IMG/M metagenome (GOLD analysis project Ga0105104, IMG submission 87034) | Freshwater sediment microbial communities from Prairie Pothole Lake near Jamestown, North Dakota, USA - PPLs Lake P7 Core (6) Depth... | ecosystem: Environmental > Aquatic > Freshwater >... | reverse complement strand
GATATCCGTGCTATCATGCTTCGGTGATCGAATCATTTCGCGACGCTGGGACGGAGGACGTCTTCAACGGGCGAAATACGAAGGCCGCTCGACAAACCTGTCCACGCGAGCTGTGGGCCGTTGCGGCTCGGAAACTCGATCAGCTCGATTCCGTCGAAACGATCGGAGAGTTGCAGATTCCACCGGGAAACCGGCTTGAAGCGCTCCAGGGGGACCGCGAAGGTCAGCACAGCATTCGTCTGAACGAGCGGTACCGGGTCTGTTTTCGATGGTCTGAGCGCGGTCCGACGAATGTGGAAATCGTCGACTATCACTAGCGCGGGGGTTGAGGAGACTTGTTGTGATTCGAGTACCAACGCATCGAGAGCCAACTCATCCTGGCGAAATGCTCCTGGAGGAGTTTCTCAAGCCGATGGGTTATACCCAGCAGGATCTGGCGCGGCGCATTCAGGTCCCTTATCAGCGGATCAATGAGCTTGTCAATCGGCGACGGGGTGTTACGCCGGCGACCGCGCTTCGCCTGGCCCGCTTTTTCGGCAACTCACCCTCCTTCTGGTTGAACCTCCAGCTTCGCTGGGATCTCTATCACGCGCGCGAGGCGGAAGCTGAGGCGCTCAAGAAGATCCGGCCAATGCGCGTCGGGAGTAGCCGAAATAGCCCAGCAGATGATTGAGAGCAGGGCTCGAGCTAGAAGGGCAGATCGTCTTTCGGGGCTTCTAAGCCTTCCGGGTCAAAGCAACGCAGCTCAGGTCTGCTCAGAGGATTTCGCCCACCAGCGCACTCTTGACACCACCAGCCACCGGGATCATCTTCTGGTCGCCCCCTGCCAGGTCCCCCGTGATTCGCGACCCGAAGGTGCCCCCGGTTGGGCCGATATTCCGGCGATGGTTACAAGCACTACCCGGCTCGCCGCAGCAGCTTGACGCTCGCCGTCGTCCGGATGAAGCCCCAGACCAGTGCGAAGGCCGCGCAAGTCAGTGGCAAGACCACGAGCGCCGGGAAGAAGAGCAGTGTCACCCGAAACGGCATGTTGATCTCAGCCGATTGCCAGATTACCCAAGCGATGATGCCAACATCGAAGAGGAGCGGAAGGCCGATTCGCCACGCCTTGCCCCACGGCCCCGGCTGCTGGCCCTTGTCGGCGTTGCGTCGCCACCGAAGCAGGACGAGCAGCGAAATGGCGAAGGCCGCGATCTGGACGAGCGGCAGAGGCAGCCAGTCCGCGCCGAGCGGCGGGCGGGACTCTGTCCTGGGCGCCGGACGGCCGCTAAGAATGCTCAGTGTCCCCTCAGCCAGGCGGTTGGAGGCGAAGACGTTCGTGAGAACAACGAACCCCTGTCGCTCCTCAGGTTGAATGACCATGTGCGAGGCGAAATTCGGTGTCGAGCCGCCGTGGTGCAGCACTGGGACGCCTGCCATCTCTCCCGCGAACCAGCCCATGGCGTAACCCGCATAGCCCTTGGTGTCGCGAAAACCGAGCGGCCGCGCAGCCGAGACGCGATGCAGTTCGGCCATCCCAGCCGGAGACAAAATCGACCTGTCGCGATGGCGTCCCTCGTTCAGGTGAGCCATCAGGTAGTGGGACATGTCCTCGGTGCTCGAGATCAGGTATCCACCGGGCGCCATGCCGCGAACAAAGGGGAGATCCGGGGCCGCGACCGGCACGTTGAACCACAAGCGATATCCGGTCGCCATCCCGCGCTTCTCAGCCGCCGCCTGCGAAGTAAAACTATGAGTCATCTCCAGAGGAGTGAAAATGTGCCTCTGGACGTAATCCTCGTAACTGGTTCCGGAAACGGTCTGGATAATCAGGCCGAGAGTCGTGTAGTTGTAGTTGCAGTACTGCATTGCCCTTCCGGGCGGCTGAGTGAGCTCCTCCATGGCCAGGAGTCGGACGTGGCGCTCGAGCGCGCCGTCACTCGTATCGCCGTCGTCCAGACCCTTCACACCGACCGACTCCGGAAGACCGCTCGTCTGGTTGAGGAGATGCCGGACGGTGATGAGCCCGGATGCCTGCGCGTCGGCAACCCTGAACCAGGGCAGATAGCGCTCGACTGGCGCGTCCAGCTCGATTTTGCCCGCCTCGACCAGCTGCATGACCCCGACCGCCGTGATCGATTTGCTGAGAGACCCAAGGATAAAAGATGTCTGCGGAGTCACTTTCGCGCCGTCCGGCCTCGCCACTCCGAAGCCCTTCTGGTACGCAATGCCGTCCTCGCGAACCACGGCCAACGCCGCGCCTGGGATGTGGCTGACCTGCATTTCGGCTTGGACAAAGGCGTCAATCGCTTCGGGGTTTATTGGGGGAGGCCCCTCGTCGGCCGTGGCGACCGCGCCGAAGATCGCCGCTAGGTGTATCGATAGAAGCATGAGGAGCAGGCGCGGCCGCCCGGGAAGCTTGGGTGATCTCTTGGCATTCATCGGTCAGCAATACGGCAGAACGCTTTGAAAGGTTCAAGCATGTTTTCGAACTCCTTTTCTGCTCGCCGACCTGAAGTCCTCGCCCCGCTCGCTGTCGCTGAGCAGTGGGCCGAGGGCCAGGGGGGCAAGCTGCCCAGAAGCCGCGCCTCGCGACCCCGCTGGGAGAACTTCTGGCCACCCAACGCGCTTTCCGGTAAAGGAAATCCCCTGAGCCTCGCCTGGACGAACTGGCCGATTTTCACAGTAGGAATGGTTCAACGGGGCCTCGGCGACGACGACATCCGGAAGATCCTGGGAGAGAACATGCTGCGCGTTGCACGTGCCATCCTCCCGTAGTCGGTCCGGAATCCCTTCCGGACCGCCCTTCTGACATCATGGACATTTCGTCGGTTCGGGGGTCAACGCGCAGTTTCGGGGACATAATACTTAATTCCCATTCCGTGGGCACAGCCAATCCGTCAGCAAAGGAATTAAGTTTTGTGTCCCCGAAACTCGCTGCGCCCAGTCCGACCTCTTAACCCGCCATGAAGAAGCAATCGTCTCCAGTAGGGGCAGCTCCCCTGCTTCACGATCCGCCCCGCATTTCTCACGCCGCACTCGGGCAACCGCCGTCAGAGCCGCGCCGCAGCTTTTTTCAGCGAGTAAGCGGGTTCTTTCGACGCCTTCAGAATCTCATGTTTCCGAACGAAATCCGGGTCGATCTGCACGCCTAAGCCCGGACCAGTCGGGACCTGGAGCTCTGCATCTTTGACTGATAATGGCGATGTCGGACACTCGAACTTGACCGGGGTGTTCAAGCCTTTGAATTCATGATGAGTAGTATGCTTTGGATTAGTGCTGGCTGCGCCGGAGTACGCGCGACTAAATTGGAGGAACGGCCATGACCGATTTATCTCGTAGGGACTTCGTGAGAACTGCCGCCACGGGAACCGCCGCGGCCCTGACTGCCCTGAGTCGGAGCCGGGTCCGTGGAGCAAACGACCGCATCTCGATCGGACTGATAGGCTGCGGAGACCGTGGAATCGACACGCACATGAAGACGGTCCACAAGTTCGACGCTGAACAGAACGTCCAGTTCACGGCCGTTTGCGATCCCTGGCGGGTGCGCCGGGAGGAAGCGGCTGGGCTGATCAAGGAGTGGTATCGGGTCCAGGCGCGGCAGTTCGTCTCCTACGAGGACCTCCTGTCCCTCAAGGACGTCGATGCCGTCATGATCGCCTCCTGCGATCACCAGCACGCCCGCCATCTTGAGGCCGTCGCCGTCGCAGGGAAGGACGCCTATTGCGAAAAGCCGCTGGCTCGCAACATGGACGAGCTTAACAAGGCATTCGATGCCGTCAAAAAGGCCGGGATTATCGTCCAGGTAGGCACGCAGCTGCGCAGTTTTCCGTCGATCGTGGGCAGCCGGGAGGTTTACCAGACGGGCATTCTGGGCAGGGTCAGCCGCATCGAGCAGGTTCGAAACGACATCCAGCCGTTCTGGTATCGGTATGTCAAGGAAGTTAAGGCGGAGGATGTTGACTGGAAGCAGTTCCTGATGGGCCAGCCGATGCGGCCGTTCAACTCGGTCCAGTACTCGGGATGGTATGGTTTTCGTGACTTCTGCGACGGGCTCGTACCCCAGTGGGGAAGTCATTATATAGACACCGTCCACTACATCACCGGGGCCAAATTCCCGACTTCCTGCGTCTGCCAGGGCGGGCTCTTCACCTGGAAGGATGACTACAAATTCACCTGTGACGACCAGGTCCAGGCGGTCTGGGTTTATCCGGAGGGTTTCCTCGTCTCCTACACGACGAACTTCGGGAACGACTTCGGAAATATGACGCGCATCTACGGCGACCAGGGACTCCTAAAGATGGATAACCTTATGGCTCCCGTCCTGACCGCCGAGGGAGGAAGCAAGAACAAGGGGGTCATTCGTGGCGTAAAACCGGTGAAAGAGATCGAGCGGCCGGACCATTTCCTGGATTGGCTCCAGTGCCTGCGCTCCCGGAAGGCGCCTCACGCTCCCATCGAGGCGGGCTACCAACATGCGGTCGCCTGTATCATGGCAGTGGAATCGCAGGAAAAAGGCGTGCGTACGGTTTACGACCCGGCCGCCCGGCAAATCCGTCAAGGCTAGACCAAGCTGGCTGGTTTCTGGGCAGGGGGCGCCTCCGGCGCGAGTCCGACTTCCAGTCGGACTCTTCGTAGCCGAGAGCGAGAATCAGCCAGCGCGTTCCGTGGTCCAAGAGTCCGACTGGAAGTCGGACCTTCTACGCCGGAGGCGCCAGCCGTCACAAGCCTGGCCGCGCGTGCCGTGGTCCAAGAGTCCGACTGGGAAGTCGGACCTACGCCGGAGGCGCCCCCCGCCACAAACCTGCCAGCGCGTTTGGAAGTCCCCGAAGGTCCCACTTCCGGTGGGACTCTTCGTAGCCGAGGGGGAAAAACCCATAAGCGCTAACTTGCTTATAGGAGAGCCAATTGCAAAAATCGCTTCCGGAGAGCGAACTCCACCTTGAGGGTGAGAGTGTCGACCATTCGCGACAGAACTGTTGGTCGGGTTTTCTACCCCGAAGGGGTTGCGGAGCAAAGCCCAGGGTTGCCCGCGTTTTTTGCGGGCTACCCTGGGTGGGCAAGTGATAAGTGCTCAACCCTGTAGGGGTTGCGGATCGAGCGGCTCCGCAACCCCTACAGGGTTGAACGGCGCAAATCGCGCCAGACCCAGGGTAGGCCGCAAAACACGCGGCCAACCCTGGGCTTTGCTCCGCAACCCCTTCGGGGTAGAAAACCCGATCATCCAGCGGAGGGTCCGTAGGAGGGTCCGCTCTACCGATTTTGCAATTGTCTCCCTATACACAAGTTTCAGCGCTTATGAGGCGAAAACCTGCCAGCGCGTTCCGTGGTCCAAGAGTCCGACTGGGAAGTCGGACCTACGCCGGAGGCGCCCAGCTCCACGAACCTGCCACCCTACTTCACCGGGACGAGCCCCACTTCAGCGCCTTTCGCAGGACCGGTTCGAAGCGGTCAGCCTGCCTCATGAAACCCAGGTCTGAGGGGTGAGAACCGTCGGTCGCCCCTTCGCTGTCGTCCCCCAGCAGTTGCTCGCCCGCCAGGTAGAACACTCCTCTGATACCATTCTTCGACAGCTTCTCATAGACCTGGTGGAGGGCGGCGCGGCTCGCCTTGTGATGAGCACGAGCCGACGGGCGGATCCAGGAATTGGTAAAGGAACGGTCTTCGACCAGAACAATCGGGGTCCTGGGCCTCGCCTCCCGTAGCTGCCCGACAAGCGGCGCGGCCCTTTCCAAGACCTGTTCACCGTTCATGTTGGGCAGGCAGTCGATGACATAGGCCGCCGGGTCCAGCTCGGCGAGGAAAGATCCAACTTCTTTTTCCATGCGGCCATTCCCGGAAAAGCCGAAATTCAAGACCGGGCGGTTTAAGCGTCGTCCCAGGATAGCGGGATGGGCCATGCCGGGCCGCGAGGCGCAGGCACCATGGGTTATGGAGGTTCCGTAGAAAAGGATCGGCGCATCCTTCCGGGGCTCCGCCGGTGCGAAGCGAGCTCCCTTGAGGACTCCCACCTTGAGGCGGTCGATGCCGTTGTAGAGCGGCAGGTACAGGGTATAGCGGCGTTCCCTTCCGTCGAGGTCCTTTATCAGTGGACCTCTGACTCGCTGTTCCTCGGGTCGCATCACCGCGACCCAACGCCACGTGCCTTCGGAGTCATCCCCGTATATATCCAGACCACTGACCCCGGTCGCCGGCATGTGGGGGAGAGCGAGTCTTTCTCGGAACAGGGTGTAGTCAACGTGGATCTGAGGGGAATCGGTGCTGAACCGCGTCAGCATTCCGGCGCTGTCGCGACTGAGGTCCCACACCTCCTTCCGCACCAGTCCTTCCGCCCGCCCTGGAAGCCGGTCGAAAAACCGCTTCATTTCGGTCGCAGGCCATCCCCGGCCCTCGACCCCCCAGTCTTCGACATCGTGCCAGTCCAAGTCCGGCTCGACCTGGGCCTGATTGTTCTGCCCAAAAACCGTGAAGGCTGAATCGGCTGTAAAAGCCGCGGCGGCTGCAACGCCCATTAAGAAACGCCTGCGATCGAACATGTCTCCCTCCATTGTTCGGCGACAACATTTGCGACACCATTCTTGCTCGTATGACTTGATTTTTGAAGGTCTCCAGCAATAATGCTCCCCCGTGACTTATACAACCCTCAGTGGTCAATCCAAAATCGTCGGTCGCCGGCTTCGCCTCATCGTCCTCGTTCTCTCGGTGTTCACTTGTCTGGCCGAGTCTCCGGCTGGGCCCTACACAGCACTCCGCCTGCCCGACATCATCAGGCCGCTTCAGTATCAGGCGGATCTCCGGGTGATCCCTGGCCAGGACGAGTTTCAAGGCAATATTGAAATCGACATCGAAATCCGCCAAAGCACTCCCGTCTTCCGGCTCCACGGGAAAGAGCTCACTCTGGACGAAGTACGAATCGAGGCCGCCGGGCGTGCTCTAACGGCAACTGCCGGCGCGGCCGGCGAAGACTTCCTCACCATTACGCCATCCGAACCCCTTGGCCCCGGCAAGGCTCGCGTCTTGATCAAGTACCGCGGCTCAATCAGCAAGACTTTAACCGACGGGATGTTTCAGCAGCGGGAAGGGGAGGACTGGTACGTTTTCACCAAATTCGAGCCAGTGACCACGAGGCGTGCTTTCCCTTGTTTTGACGAGCCGTCGTTCAAGGTCTCCTGGCAGCTCACTTTGCACATCCCAGCCGGTCTGAAAGCCTTTTCGAACAGCCCGCTCGAGGACCAGGCCTCAGAGCCGGGCGGCCTGACTCGGATCCGATTCGCCCGCACCCGTCCGCTCCCTCCTTACCTCGTTGCATTCGCCGTCGGTCCATTTGACGTCGTCGATACGCTCCCAGTCGGAAAAAAGAAAGTTCCAAGCCGTATCATTGTCCCGCGCAGCCGCGCGGCTGACGCACAACACGCGGCCTCGGTCACGCCACAACTGATAGGGTTACTCGAGGACTACCTCGCGGTCCCCTACCCCTATGACAAACTCGACCAGGTGGTTGTTCCCGTCACGACGGCCTGGGGAGGGATCGAGAATGCCGGCCTGATATGTTACGGCCAGTTCCTGCTCGCAAAGCCGGCGGACGATACCGATGCGCGTCAGCGGACCCGCATCACCACCATGTTGCATGAGATGTCGCATCAATGGCTGGGCGGGCTTGTCACGGCAAGATGGTGGGACGACCTTTGGCTCAATGAAGGCTTTGCCACCTGGATCACGCCGAAGCTCCTCGATGGGCTGCACCCCGAGTGGCGCATTCCGACTTCGCTTGTCGGGGGGCGGAGCTCCGCGATGGGGACGGATGGCATGGCGTCGGCCCGAAAGGTCCGGCAGCCAATCGAGAGTCCGGGCGACATCGCGAACGCCTTTGACGGGGCGATCACCTACCAAAAGGGTGCGGCAATCCTTTGGATGTTCGAGAACTACCTGGGGAAAAGAACTGTCCAGGAGGCCGTTCGGCTGTACCTCAGACGCCACTCCTGGGAAACCACCACCACGGCGGATTTCCTCGCGGCGTTTCGGGCAGTGTCGAAGCGCGATCTTTCCGCCTCCTTTTTGAGCTTTCTGGATCAGAACGGTGTGCCGCTCATAACCGTAGACGTCCGGTGCGAGGGCGGAAAACCTTCGTTGCGCCTGACTCAGGAGCGGTACACGCCCCTTGGTTCTGAAGCAAAGACCGATTCGACCTGGACGCTGCCCGTCTGCTTCCGTTGGAGCGAGGGGGGTTCTGAAAAAAAGGACTGCGTCCTTTTGAGCACGCCCACGGCCGACTTTCCCCTGACCGGCGCCCGGTCCTGTCCGGATTGGGTGCTTCTCAACGAAGGCGCTGCGGGTTACTACCGAACCTCTTATAAAGGAGACTGGTTCCAGAGACTCCTGGACGGCGGCAGCGCCAAGCTTTCGCGCGAAGAACGGCTAAGCCTCGTGCTGAACGTGCAGGCTCTCGTGGCGGGATCAAGGATCGATCCGAGGCAGGCGTTCCCGCTAGCGCTGCGTCTCAGTCAAGCCGAGGAACGCGAGATCGTGGGCGCAGCCATCAGGATCGCCAACGGCTACTCGGCAATTCTCACGGACGACCTGCTGCCCTACCATCGGCGTTTTCTTCGCCACTGGCTAGGCAAGCGGGCTCTTGACCTCGGTTGGAATCCCAGGCAGGGGGAAACCGAGGACACCAAGGCGATCCGGCAGGCGATCGTTCCCCTGATAGCGATAGGAGGCGAAGACGAGGCTCTTGGAAAGGAGGCGGTCAAGCTCGCGCGGGCCTGGTTGAGCGACCGCCGGTCAGTCAATCCCGATATAGCAGGATTAGCCCTGATCACTGCCGCGAGGCACGGAGACCGCGCCCTGTTTGAGGAATTCCTCTCGGAGCTCCGGAGGTCGAAAGTTCTGGAGGAGCGACTGACAATCGTTCAGGCGATGGGCGCTTTTCGCGATCCGGAAATCGTCCGGTCTGCTCTACGGCTTCTCCTTGACGACTCGGGACTCGACATACGCGAGCTAACTTCCCTTCTCTCCGGTCAGTGGCGTGAGACGCGGCCAATCGTGTGGGATTTCGTGCGGCAGAACTTCGATACGCTGAATGCCCGCCTGCCCGGCGCGCGCGGAATACCTTTCGGCGCGACGCTTCCCAGCGTCGCCGGCGGGTTCTGCGAGGAGGACAGCGACGCGGAAGTGGAAGCCTTCTTCCGCCCGCGGATGAAAGACTTGAGCGGCGGAGCGCGAAACTTGGAACGCGTTCTGGAAGGAATCCGCCTGTGCAAGGCCCGGCGCAACGCTGTTCTCGACGGTGTCAGGGAATTTCTGAGGCAGTATGAACAGCCGGGCGAATGAGAAGAGAGCGCTCACTTGCTCACTTGATGACTGGGAAAGCACCGCGCAGGACGGCACGATGAAAAACCAACTGCTCTTCTCTCAGCGCTTGATCAAGCTGGTCGGGCGCGCGGCGGCACAGCTCACCACTTCGCTCGAGGATACAGCAACCGACAGCGTCGGCTGGTAGGTGTTCGATGATGCGCGCCGCGTCTTGGAGAATCCGGTGCCACTTAGCGCCATTTTGCCCGCGTGCGGTTTCCACTCCTCGAAGGCCAATTCGTCGAGTTCCGCATGACTGTAACGCCCACTTCTGCGCGCCTCAGCGAGCAAAGAGTCCGGGTTGAACCCGTGTTCGGGGCTGTGTTTACAGTATTTAGTTTTGAGAAAGACTCAGAAAACTGAATACTCTAGACACGACCCCGAGCACGGCTCCGCATGAACCAGTTCTTCGCCGTGCAGCCAGGCGAGCGCGCGAGCGCCGGCGGCTTGGCTGTAGGACCAGGATGCAACCTTCTCAGAGGCGTCCAGGTTGTGGATGATGGACATTACACTTCTCCTTCCCAACCCATTGGCGGAATGCTCTGTACCTGTTTGCGCCGAGAATTTTCCGGCCATGAACGCGCTAAGCTGCCACGATCCCGTCCGTATAGCAAGTCAGGCGGTCGCGACGGTCGCATCGGGCGATCGGTCAGTTCCCCCTTGACTCCACCCGAGCGGGATCGCGCGGCGAGGGCAGCACCAGCGCTTGCCCTCCAAAAGATATGCGAGCTATGCCGATTGGACCGTCGGTGACGAAGTAAATGCCATGCGCAAGGGGAAAATCACAAACGGCGATGATGTAGCCGTCGAAATTCGGATTGCCCTGGAGGCCGTAGCTGCCGCCCGTGGATAGAAGCAGTTTCACCATGCTGCCGGCAGGGACCGAGGTGTTTGTCACTTCCTGGGTCCTGGTCGGCTGACTTCCGTTCGGCAGCGTCCCGTAATAATAGAGCCTGACCCGGCCCGAGGTCCCAATGACTCCTGATGGTCCGAGGCCGGTG
>Ga0105104_10004004_pt1 | contig 10331 bp, 10 predicted proteins | sample PPLLaktember2015_3_FD_87034 | JGI IMG/M metagenome (GOLD analysis project Ga0105104, IMG submission 87034) | Freshwater sediment microbial communities from Prairie Pothole Lake near Jamestown, North Dakota, USA - PPLs Lake P7 Core (6) Depth... | ecosystem: Environmental > Aquatic > Freshwater >... | reverse complement strand
GAGCCCGAACGGAATGGCGATGCCAAGACCGCTCGTCCAGAGCACGCTCCGCCCGAGTCGGCGCAGCGCGGGAAGGTTCATCTGCTGACCTGCAGTGAAGAGGAAAAATAGAAGGCCGAGCTGAATGAAGGCGTCGCGGCCGATCGCAACTGCCCCGGTGGTCGGGTAGAGCTTGGCGAAAGGTAATGGGATGAAGCGGCTAATCAAGGTCGGCCCGAGCACGACGCCGCCGATGAGCTCACCGAGCACGAGTGGAAGATGAAAGTGTCGCGCTAAGGCTCCGAAGATGAGCCCGGTCGCGAGCAGCATCGAGAGCGACAAGGCCAGGGCAATCGTGTCTTCTTGGGTCATCTAGGGGACCAGCTTCCGCTCCAGCCGCTCGAGATCCTCACGCTGGCGCCGCAGCAGCTCCTTGAACTCGCGGCTGTCGGTGTGATCCAGCTCCACGTTCAGGCCACTCAGGCGCCGCTTCAGTAGCATGCGCAGGAGCGCGATCTCGGAGGCTTCCAACTCAAGCGTAGGCATAGTGAGATGGTACGCAGTCGCAGGCGAAGGGCAATCCTTCAGCCGAGCCGACGCGCTGACCGAGGCCGCCGAGCCCGAGGTGATCGAGCGCTGGCTCGGGCACATGGAGGAGGTACAGCGGCGCCTCGGCAGCCGTCCTATTCCGAAGGGTGTCCGGTTTTCGCTGGCCGTGGTTCGTCCTTGGTTCATGACCGCCCGTGCCCCCGTAGGCTGATCGAAAGCGCCCTCGTCACCCTGAACGGTGTCGTCAGTCACCAGGCCCAGTGGGTCAGCGGCTATTTCGACGCCGAGTCGGCTGATCCCGATATCTCGCAGAGAGGAGCGACTGATCAGCTGTGCCCGCGGATGGGATGCGGGCGGTAGGGCGCCTCGAGGGTTCGGACCTCGTCCTCCGTCAATTTGACGCCCACGGCGGAGATGGCGTCCTCCACGTGCCGAAGTTGGGTCGCCCCGACGATGGGCGCGGTCACCCCCGGTCTGGCGAGGAGCCAGGCCAACGCAATCTGTGCCGGCGGAAGGTCCCGCTGGTGGGCGACGGTCTGGACCGCATCGACCACGGCGAAGTCGTCCTCGCCATAGAGCGTCTCTGCGTAAGCGTCGGTCCTGGCCCGGAGGGTCAGCCGCTGCCCCCCTCGTTCCCGGTTGCCGGCGAGGAGGCCCCGGGCCAGCGGGCTCCAGGGAATGCAGCCCACGCCTTGGTCCAGGCAGAGGGGAATCATCTCTCGCTCCTCCTCGCGGTAGGCCAGGTTGTAGTGGTTCTGCATGGAGACGAAGCGGGTCCAGCCCGCTGTCTGTGCTGTCAACTGTGCCTTGGCGAATTGCCAGGCGTACATGCTGGAGGCGCCGAGGTAACGGGCCTTGCCCGCTCGGACCACGTCGTGAAGCGCGCCCATGGTTTCCTCGATCGGCGTCTCGGGATCCCAGCGGTGAATCTGGTACAGGTCGACGTGGTCGATGCCCAGCCGTCGGAGCGAATCATCGATGGCGGCCAGGATGTGCTTGCGCGACAGGCCGCAATCGTTGGGTCCCGGGCCCATCGGGTAATAGACCTTGGTCGCCAGCACGTAGGCATCGCGCCGGGGAAAGAGCTCTTTCAAGATTCGGCCGGTGATCTCCTCGCTCACGCCTTCGGCGTACATGTCGGCGGTGTCGAAGAAGTTGATCCCTGCCTCGACGGCGCGCCGGACGATGGGCTCCGCGGCGGCCTGGTCGAGCTGCCAGGGCCGGCAAGGAGGGCTGGCGAAGCTCATCATTCCCAGCGCAATCCGCGAGACCTTCAGCCCCGAGTTGCCGAGTCGGACGTAATCCATGTCTGATCCTTTCGTTTTGTCGCGTCGAGGGGAACGGGCTCGGCGTGGAGCGCCACGCCACCGATGACCAGCGCCACACCGATGACATCGCGCAGGGTGGGAACCTGTCTCACGACCAGCAGCCCGATGCAGGTTGCTGTTGCCGGCAAGAGCGCCAGCATCAGGGAAAAGGTCGCCCGGCGCAGGCGGGCCATGGCCAGCTGATCGCAGACGTAGGGGACTGCCCGACGACGGACTTGCCGGAGGTCTGCTCCGGGCGGAGTTCACGCCCTCCGGTACGCCTCGGCGGCGCTCCAGGGCACCCTGGCTCCCCGCGTCAGCATCGGCTCTGACCTGAACGCGGAACTAGCCTTGCAGAGAGAGGGGTCCGGACCCCAACCCGGGGGTAGGTCCGCGAAGCCCGCGGATCCAGGGCGGCCTGGCCCCGGCACGGGCGTCGGGAGCACGCAGCGGTTTCCAGGTAACTCACACGGCAGCTGTAATGACCCTCGCGCCGCCGCCGGGGAGGCACCTGGCTCGGCGGGCCCATGTTCCGCAACTCCTGCTCCCCTGCTCGGGCGATGTGTCGACGGCGAACACCATGCGCTTGCCGGAGGACGAGGGCCGGGATGACACTGGAGGCCGTGTAAGTGGGGAAGGAGGCGAGCCAATGCCGACCACAAGCACCCGCTTCACGCACGAGAAAGCTCCCTGCGGGCAGTTCGTCGATGGGGAGCGCCTCCAGGACGAGGATCGGAGCGAGCAGTGCCTCGTCACCGACGAATCGTTCTACGCCTGTGGCTGCACAAGCGAGCGACACGAGTACCACGACGGCTCCGTCGCCCTGAAAATCACCCGCCACGATGGACACATCCTCATCGATGAGCTCGACGTCGGAAGCTGAGTGGTAGCCTCCCACGACGTGGTCCTGGTCGGCGGTGGCGGCGCCGGCCTGCGCGCCGCCATCGCCATCGCCGAGGCCAACCCCCGGCTCAGCGTCGCCGTGGTGTCCAAGGTCTACCCGATGCGCAGCCACACGGTCTCGGCCGAGGGCGGCGCCGCAGGTGTGATCCGCGCCGACGACAGCCTCGACGAGCACTGCTACGACACGATCTCCGGCGGTGACTGGCTGAGCGACCAGGACGCTGTGGAGGCCTTCGTCAAGGAAGCGCCCGAGGAGCTCTTGCGCCTCGAGCACTGGGGCTGCCCCTGGAGCCGCGAGCCCGACGGTCGGATCGGCGTGCGCCCCTTCGGCGGCATGAAGAAGATGCGCACCTGGTACGCCGCCGACAAGACCGGCTTCCACATGCTCCACGCGCTCTTCCAGACCTCGCTCAAGTACCGCGCGGTGGCGCGCTACGACGAGTGGTTCGTGACCAAGCTCCTCGTCGACGACGGCCGCGTCCAGGGCGTGGTCGCCATCGAGCTCCGCTCGGGCCGGATCCAGCCAATCCTGGCCAAGGCCACCATCCTGTGCACCGGCGGCTGCGGCCGAGTCTTCCCGTTCACGACCAACGCCACCATCAAGACCGGTGACGGCATGGCGCTCGCCTATCGGGCCGGCGCGCCGCTCAAGGACATGGAGTTCATGCAGTACCATCCGACCGGGCTGCCCTTCACGGGGATCCTCATCACCGAGGCCGCCCGGGCCGAGGGTGGCTGGCTCCTCAACAAGGACGGCTACCGCTACCTGCAGGACTACGACCTCGGCAAGCCGACGCCGAAGCCGGTGCTGCGCAGCATGGAGCTCGGGCCCCGCGACCGCCTGTCGCAGGTCTTCGTCAAGGAGATGGAGAAGGGGCGAACCATCGACACGCCTTACGGCCCGGTGGTCAACCTCGACCTCCGGCATCTCGGCGAGCGGGTCATCAACACCAAGCTGCCCTTCGTTCGCGAGCTGTGCCTGAAGTACCAGAACATCGATCCCATCAAGGAGATGATTCCGGTCCGGCCCGTGGTCCACTACATGATGGGCGGCGTGCATACGGACATCCATGGCGCCACGCCACTGCCCGGGCTCTACGCGGCCGGTGAGGTCGCCTGCGTGAGCATCAATGGCGCCAATCGATTGGGATCCAATTCCCTGCCCGAGCTGCTCGTCTTTGGCGCCCGCGCCGGGCGAGCGGCGGCGGAGTACGCGTCGAGCCAGAAGGAACCCGGTCCGGCGGTGGTGGCCCAGGCCGAGGACGAGCGGCGCCGCCTCGTCCACGACCTGCTGCAGCGGACCGACGGCCGCGAGCGCATCGCCACCGTGCGAGATGCGATGCAGAAGACCATGGAGGAGAGTGCCGGGATCTACCGCTCCGGCCCGGGGCTGGCCAAGGCCGCCGATCGACTCGGCGAGCTCGAGGAGCAAGCACGCCGCATCGGCCTGGACGACCACAGCAGGACGTTCAACACCGAGCTCGTCACGGCCCTCGAGCTCCAGTTCATGGTCGAGGTCGCCCGCACCATGGTGGGCTCGGCGCTCAAGCGCGAAGAATCGCGCGGCGCGCACCAGCGCATCGACTTCCCCAAGCGCGACGACCAGCGCTTCCTCGCGCATTCGCTGTGTCGTCGCGCCGCCGATGGCTCGTGCCGGATCGAGTACCTGCCAGTGACGATCACTCGCTGGCCGCCCGGCGAGCGCGTGTACGGGAGGTAGCAACGAATGGTCGACCGCATCACTGTCGAGGTCGCGCGCTATCGCCCCGAAAAGGAGGCCGAGCCCAGCTTCCAGGCGTACGAGGTGCCGTGCCGCAAGGACTGGGTCATCCTCGATGGTCTCAACCACATCAAGGATCACCTCGACGGCACCCTGTCGTACCGCTGGTCGTGTCGGATGGGGGTCTGTGGCAGTTGCGGGATGACCGTCAACGGCGAGCCAAAGCTGACCTGCGCCACCTTCCTTGCCGACTATGCCCCTGGGCCGCTCCGCGTCGAGCCGCTGCGCAATTTCCCGATCATCCGCGACGTGATCGTCGACATCGACGACTTCATGCAGAAGCTGAGCGCGGTCAAGCCATGGCTCATCCGCGACGCGGAGAAGCCATTGGCCGAAGGTGAGTACCGCCAGACGCCGGCACAGCTCGACGAATACAAGCAATTCAGCATGTGCATCAACTGCATGCTGTGTTACTCGGCCTGCCCGGTCTACGGCCTCGACCCCGAGTTCATCGGGCCGGCCGCGATCGCATTGGCCCAGCGTTACAACCTCGATTCGCGCGACCAGGGTGCCCGCCAGCGCGACGAGGTCCTGTCGAAGCACGAGGGCATCTGGAGCTGCACCTTCGTCGGCGAGTGCACCAAGGTATGCCCCAAGCACGTCGATCCCGCCGGCGCCATCCAGCGCTACAAGCTCAGCTCGGCGATGGGGTCGGTCAAGGACTTCCTCATGCCGTGGCGCGGAAAATGAGCACCGAGCGGAATCGATACACCGAGTTTCGCCCGCGCTGGTACCGGCCGAAGATGTCGACCTGGTGGTGGCTGAAGCGCTGGTCGTCGCTCGCCTTCATCCTGCGCGAGCTGAGCAGCATCTTCATTGCCTGGTTCATTTACTTCTTCCTGCGGCTGGTCCACGCGCTCGGGCGTGGCGACGCCGCCTATCGCGAGTTCCTGGCCTGGGCCGCGAGCCCCGGCATCGTGGTCTTGAACGGCATCACCTTCGCCTTCGTGCTGTTCCACGCCGTCACCTGGTTCAATCTCGCGCCGCAGGCGATGGTCGTCCACCTGGGCGGTAAACGCTTGCCGGGCGCGCTCATCGCAGGCGCCAACTACGCGGCCTGGGTGGTCGCAACGGCGCTGGTCCTCTGGATCGTGAGTCGATGATGGCCAGGAGATCGATCGAGCCCCTGGTGTGGATCCTGTTCAGCGTCGGCGGCGTGGTCGCGGCGATGTTCGTCCCGGTGCTTCTCTTCCTGTTCGGATTCGCCTATCCGCTGGGCTGGCTGGCGTCCCCGAGCCACGCGCACCTCGTGGCCGTGGTGGGCCATCCGCTCGTGCGGGTCCTGCTCTTCTTCCTCTGCACGCTGTGCCTGCTGCACGCCGCCCACCGTTTCCGCTACACGCTCTACGACGGGCTGCAGCTCCAGCATTTACAGGAATTGATCCTGCTCGTCAGCTACGGTGGCGCGTTCGTCGGCTCCGTCGCCGCCGGCGTCCTCCTCTGGCAATTCGGCTAGACGCGGAAGCCGGACAGGAATCGACCGTCTTGCCCTGGCGAAGGGGCCTGGAAGGGTGGCCCGGCGCAGATGACCTTGCCCGCGCGCCGGCGCCCCTCGCCCCGGCCGCGACGGCCTGGGCAGTTGACTTTCCAGTCCGGTGAGCGCCCACTGGTGCTGAGTCCCAGAGCGCGCCATCCCCCGGGGGGGACGATGGGATACGGCAGGGCGGGTGTCCGGAAACCTCCGAGACTGGCCGGCCTGTTCTGCTGGGCTCTCGCGGTTCTGCCAGCGACGGCCGTCGGCCAGGGCGCGGGGGTGCTCGCCGGGACTGTGGTCGACGCCTCGAACCAGGCGCCCCTCGAGAAGGTGACGGTGACCGCCAGCTCCCCTGGCATCCAGGGTGAGCAGATCGTGGTGACCGATTCATCCGGGTCCTACCGCGTTCCGCAGTTGCCTCCGGGCGTCTACGCGGTGCGTTTCAACCGGGAGGGGTTCAAGCCATTCGTTCGCGAGGGAATCGAGCTTCCTCCCGGCTACACGCTTCGCTTCAACGCCCAGCTCGTGCCGGAGACGATCGCCGGTGGGGCGATCGTCGCCCTCGGACGGGCGCCGCTCATCGATGTCGGCTCCGCGCAGCAAGGCGGGCTGGTGGATCAGGATTTCATCCGGACGATCCCCGTCGCGCGGCCGGGGACCATCGGGGCCAATGGCCGCTCGTTCGAAACCCTGGCCCTCACCGTCCCCACGGCCCGACAGGACCTCTACGGAGTGTCGATCGACGGGACGACCTCGCCGGAGAACTCGTACCTCATCGACGGTCTGTCGACCCGAAACCCCGGCTTCGGGATCAGCGGCTCACGGCTGTCGATGGAGTTCGTCGACTCGGTGACGGTGGACACCGGCGCCTACCAGCCCGAATACGGTCGTACGACCGGTGGGATCATCTCCGCCCAGACGAAATCTGGAGGAGACGAGTTTCACGGCTCTGTCTGGGGAACGTGGACACCGGGCACGCTCGCCGGTGCTCCCCACCCGGTCGGCAATCTCAACAACGCCATCACCTATCGGACCGAGCTCCACAACGTGGTCGACTTCGGGGCCACGCTCGGCGGCTACATTGTCAAGGATCGCCTCTGGTTCTTCGTGGGTTTCCAGCCGGAGTTCTCACGCTATCGAGTGAATCGTGACGTCACGCCTTTCCGGCTGAATGACGATGGAACCCAGTACAAGGATCCGCATGGAAGAGTCACCGTGGACCCGCGGATCTACACCAGCTCCAACTTTGCCGACGAGCACCAGATCCAGTACTTCGGAAAGTTGACCTACCTGTTCAACCAGGATCACCGGCTGGCGCTCTCGGTGGCGGGGACCCCGGCGAAGTCGGGCGGCGCGAACGCCTACGCCTTCTCGGCCGTTCAACCGGGCGTCCCCATCTCGTTCGGAACGTCGCCGGGCTCGCCAGGGACCGTCTTTCGCCAGAACTTCGATGGAAACTTCGACCTGGTGCTCAAGCTGAGCTCCTCGTTCGCCCAGAAGCGCGTGCTTCTCGACGTGACCGCTGGCTGGCACCACGAGGACCACAATGTCGGTGCGGCGGATGGAAGCAAGATCGGGTCAACCGATCCGGACGCTCTCGCCAACCAGCCCTTCGTCCGCTGGGCGGGCAACCGTTCTCTGACCGAGTTCGAGGACCTGCCTCCAGCCGTGGTGACGGACTGTCTCTCGGACGGGCACGGCGGGACGAACCGCTGTCGCGTGTCCTACACGACCGGTGGTCCTGGCCGCATCGAGAACCAGCGGTACGACTCGCTGCAGGCAAAAGCCGTTGTGACGTTCTTGTTCGAGGGCTTGGGACACCATGTTCTCAAGGTGGGCCTCGATGCCGACGTCGCCACCTACGAGCACGTGCTCGCGCGTCCCGGCGGTACCAACCTTGTCGAGGCCGGGGACCATGCTTCGTTCGTCGACCGTCCGCTCCGCTATGGCTATCTGACCGGCCCCGACCAGGAGGTCGTTCTTCCTTTCATTGAGTCCAAGAGCAAGGGCGTCCTCCTCGGAGGTTTCGTCCAGGACAGCTGGGACATCCTCGATCGGATCACCCTGAATGTTGGCGTACGCTACGATGCGCAGTCACTGTACGCTCACGATGGCCAGAGGGCGCTGACCTTTCCCGACGAATGGTCTCCTCGAATCGGCCTGATCTGGGACTTCACCCAGGCGGGGCGGTCGAAGATCTACGCGAACTACGCGCGGTACTACGAGAACGTCCCGCTGGATGTCGCCGATCGCGCGTTCGGTTCAGCCCCAGCAGTTCTCGGTAAGTTCGCCGAAACCGGTGGCGCTTGTAACCCGAGGAACCGATCGACGTCCGCATGTCAGTCCCGAGATAATCTCGTGGGCGGATACGCCCCGTCACCCAATCCGCACTGGTTTGCGGAGGGGAACGTACCGGCGGCGGTCGATCCAAAGCTCAAACCTCCAAGTGAGGACGAATGGGTCGCAGGCATCGAGTACGAAGTGTTGCCAAACACGCGCGTCTCGTTGGCCTACACCCATCGCAACATCGTCCGCTGGGTCGAGGACATGAAGGACGTTGGCAACGCGTATTTCATCGGGAACCCAGGTGAGGGCGCCGGGGCGAGCTTTACGGCCGCGAGCCGCGTGTACGACTCGGTCACGGTGGCCGTGAGCAAGACCTTCTCCGATCTCTGGCTCGCGCGGGTCAGCTACAGCTGGCAAAACCTGGTCGGGAACATCGAGGGTCTTTTCCGGACACAGAACTCACAGCTCGATCCAAACATCAACACGGACTTCGATCTCGCACGGCTCCTGGTCAACCGGTACGGACCATTGCCGGGAGATGTTCGACATACGATCAAAGCTTATGTCTCGAAGGAATTCGTGGTGACGCCAGTTCTGAGCATCACCACCGGCCTGGCCTACGTGGGCTCCTCGGGCACGCCGATCGAATTCCTGGGAGCCGACAGCTTTTACGGGGCCGGAGAAGTCTATGTCTTCCCGCGCGGTTCGGGCGGACGGCTCGCCTGGCAGCATACGGTGGACGTCAATGGCGGGCTGAGCTTCCGGATTTCCCCGAGCGCGGTCCTGACTTTTTCGGTCAACATCTTCAACCTTTTCAACTTTCAGCAGGTCACCAGGGTTTCGCAGGATTACACGACCTTCGTCGGGGTGGCGCCTGTTCCGAACGGGAATCCCTCCACCGACCGGATGAAGATCGTCACCCAGACCGGAGAGCCCCTCAAGGAGTCGGACGTCAATCCGAACTTCTGGCGGCCAGCGCTCTATCAGCCAGTCCGCCAGTTCAGATTCCAGGCGCGCTTGACGTTCTGAATCGATGGCCATCGAGCGACACCATCTCTTCCGTCTCGTACCGTTCGTTGCGGTGCTGCTCGTCGCAGCGTGTGTTGGCCAACCCGATTCGCCGTGCGTGATCCAGACGTCGGACTCCTCGCCCTTTCTGGTGCAGCTCCGCCCTGGCGGTCCCTTGGCGCCCGGATGCCCCCAGGGGACGCAGTACCAGCTGATCCTCGCCCAGCGGTACGCGAGATACCGTGCGGAGGATCCGGCCACGGTGGTGTTCCAGCTCGCCGGCTCCGCCGTGGATCCTCCCTCGGGTGCCCAGGCGTCGGGAAAGTTCACCTCCTTCCGGGTCGTTCCACCGAGCAACGTCTGCCTCATTCCGCAGATGACCGCCGCGACTGACGACAGTGCGACCCCGGTCCACGCACCGGAGCCAGTCGCCGCGACCACCTACCGCTTTTCGGACGTCCAGGTGCTCTCCGACACCGCACACCTGGGCAACCAGTTCCAGGCGCGGGCCATCGTGGAGTACGGGGTCCCGGGCTGCACCGACGCGGAGTACGTCGCCCAGGGCGTGGCTCCTCTCACCCCTTGTATCGACGACACGATCTGCCTCCCGCAGGCCATCGCGACGGACGTCCCGTTTCCCGCCGGGCGAGGTCTGGGGTCGCAGCTCAGCTCCGACTATCGCGCCTACTGCAACCAGGACCCGGCGCTTCTCGACAACGAGGCGCTGAAGCCTCTGATTGAGGAATGGGGCGCCGGGAGAGGCGCATACTCCGATGCGCAGGGGAACCCACGCGATGTCGGACTCTGCTTTCTCTCCGAACCGTTCCCGAGCCTGTGCCCAGCCGGTTCCACTCTCTCCGAGACGGGTCCCTGCGTGGTCGGGCCGGGGTCCAATCCGCACTGACAATGGGGGGCACCACCCCTCGTCCCGCTTCCACGCCAGCCCTTCACGGCACGGGGCGCACCGCCTCGAGGCCCCCGCTCCCTAGATGCAGCTCGGGCGCGTAGAGGCCACGGTCCTCGCGCCTCCAGTACGCGCCCGTCG
>Ga0105104_10004003_pt1 | contig 10332 bp, 10 predicted proteins | sample PPLLaktember2015_3_FD_87034 | JGI IMG/M metagenome (GOLD analysis project Ga0105104, IMG submission 87034) | Freshwater sediment microbial communities from Prairie Pothole Lake near Jamestown, North Dakota, USA - PPLs Lake P7 Core (6) Depth... | ecosystem: Environmental > Aquatic > Freshwater >... | reverse complement strand
TGATAATCCCAGGTTGTTTATGCTTCATTTCTGGGCGGTCGATGTACCTGAAAAACTTGCCACGGGTTTAAAAGATGCATTAGATAAAACCAATTCAAAGAGATGAGGGATGAAATAGATATCTCGTGAATGTCCCTAGAGAAATTTGCATTAACATTTATTATATAACCCAAATGAAGGTCATATGAATTTTAGATATCAGGTCATACACAACCCTTGTATTTATCATATGCCAGATCCACCACTAATAACACTCCATTGATAGCCGGCACCTGCCTACTCTCAACCCCTTTACCAGCATGGTTGGCAGGTTGGGCAGGTTAATTATGATAAATCGGAAGAATTTTACGGTTATTTTTTGACACGAGTATTCTAAGCCCTCATGCTCGTTATTGCTCGGACTGGAAAGGAATGAAAGTGCGGGACGATTGAAATATGTCGTTTTTCGTGGTTTCTATAATTATATATAGAGGATTCACGTTTTTCGACATTTTGGGAAATTATGCTGATACTAATATATATATAATAGAACCAGCATTTTTTCCCAATTTATCGATGATCCAACCCATTCTCAATACTCTCATCCCTTTACCAGCCTCAGTTTTTCATTCATCCTGTAACTTCCTGGGAATGAATTGTGAAAAATTGACTTTTGTTTGGAAATATTCTGGATATCACTTATATTTAAGTGCAATTCACCAACCCTAAATTCATTATGTTCTCCAAATCACCATTTGGAGTCACCTCTTCGTACTTCAGAATAAGATCTAATCTTGTTAACGGCTATCAAGTTGGTTGGAATGTCATTGAAATTTTTAATAACTCAAGAGTATTAATGAGCCAGATGCAAGATTCAGATTAAACGGAGTAACGAACATTAATCCAAACCATATGAATTCCAACATTAAATCTAACTTTCAAGTTACCAAACGTAAATGCATTTATCACAGTAGCTTGAATTACATTATATCTTTTTTATTGTGTATACTTTCTACTATTAATACGTCTGGTCAAAGGAATATTTGGCTCTATTTTAACCCATTACCAATAGAAAAGATAAATCCATTTATTTCACGCGATACAACCCCACAGGCAATAGAATACAATCTTCTAAAGACAAAATCAGAAAGAGATAGCCTTATTTTAGAAAGAATCAAACCAGATTGGACAAGTTCAATTGCACAATGGACTTTTGAATCTTATCCTAATGGAATACCTCCATCAGAATACCCATTCTGGGCTTGTGGAAATTCTTCACTACAATTGATGATTAACTCGATAAATTTTGGGGAAGGAATAAATGATGACGGAGGAATATTTCAGGATAGTACATTATTATATAACGGATACAAAGGGTTCAACTTGGACTCAATTTTAAAAAACCGAGGTAGTTTGCATGATATGGGATCGGTTGGTGTTCCTATGATGGTACTTGTTTTGGAAAATCCGGATACTTTAGGGGACGGACATGGCATGAATGCTTCAATTACAGGAAATGATATAACAAAATGGGAGGATTGGAATTTCATTGAACCACAATTTGATGATACTAAATTACAACCAGGTCAAGATTACCTTTTTTCAAATACAAGATATGCCACAGTTGTCTATTATTATTTATACAAAAATAAAAACAGTCTGAAATTTCTTACAAGTAGAGGCTTGACTACTTTTTCCATAAAGAATGGAGTACCGAATTTTGAGGGGACTAATCCTTACCTTAAAAATCTATTGATTTTAAAGCGTGATACAGTAGTTCCGATAATTGAAATATCGTCACCTAATGAAGGAACAACTTATAACTTCTTAAATCCAAATTTGAAATTCAAATTTACTGATGAAAATCTGAAATGTGCATGGTATTCCTTGGACAATGGAATTGAAGTTAAATATGATACGCTTTATAATGAACTAATTGTTAACTATATTGGTGTCGTACCTGTTATGAATCGACTTATTTTTTTCTATCCAATAAAGGATGGTATAATGCTTGACTTTGAAAAATATAAAAAGTATTTAGATCAGGGATACACCCAGAACGAGGCATTCGGTCTACTTCTTAATGGATATGATGGACATGATGGATATTATAATAGCCACGATTTATTTTATAATGACTTTTATTTTAATGCATATTCATCGGAAGGCTCTAAGGAATTGGATTTGCCAAATGGAAATTATAAATTGATCGTTTATGCCGAAGACGATTTCCGACTTATTACTACTGATACCATATCCTTCACTGTAAGCAGAACCACCGATTTAAGCAACAATACCACTAAACCAGGATTCAAGATTTATCCCAACCCCATTAGAAGCGTGACTCAATTTTCTTATACAACGGGCATATCGGTACAAATTGAAATTTTCGATGTATCTGGATTGCTCATAAACAAAAAGCAAGATACTGATCTAAATGGAGAAACTCCAATTGATTTTACTGACTATGGCTCTGGTCTGTATATGTACAGGGTAATTGATGGCGATGGACATACATATTCGGGAAAGGTTTTGAAGGAATAAATAAAAACAGTATGTTATCATACTCATTTTAACTCCAAAATTGGACACATAATTTTCTTCCATCAATAACTTAAAAATAATCCCTATGGATCTTATAGAATCAATTGAACAAATAAATGAAAGGCTTAATAATATTGAGCGATTATTATCCCTCTCAAAGAACGTTTTTAACCTGGAAGAGGTCTCCTAATTTACCGGACTATCCAAAAGTCATGTATACAAGTTAACCAGTGAATCAAGAATTCCTTTCTATAAACAAGGTAACCATTGTTATTTTGATCGTATCGAAATAGAGAACTGGTTAAAAAGCTGCAGACATAAAACCATGGAGGAGATTGAAAAAGAGGCAGCAACCTACGTGACTCTTAAAATCTCTAAATTCAGATAAAATGGGCTTAGGATTCTTTCATTTGTTTTGCGATTTCAACTGCGGCTTCGAGTAAATTTATTCCAGAGGATAAGCGTTACCAAATAAAAAATTATTGCCATTCCTTTAATAATTCTTTGAAAATGTTTGTTTTATAATTATCATTTAGAAGCGGATCCGCTTTATTTATTAACGGGTTATACCATTCAACTTTGTCTTTTGCCCACTTAATCCAGCTTTCCAGTTCTTCAGATATATTGTCATTAGTAATTGCATTCGCTTCTACAGTCTGGATATAATCTATTATAATGTTTGCCTGGTGCAAACGGATTGCCTGTTCAAAAAGTGCTTTGAAGGCTCGAGCCTCATTTTCAATTCTTTCCTTTTTTCCCTTTATAATTCGTTCCTTTTCCCTTTCTACCGCCCAGCGCTTTTCACGCTCATTCCTCTCATAAATCTCTTTCTTAGCCATCAATTCAAGACCAGCCATTACCCTTGATAACTGTTTCTCCAACAATTGTTTCCCATCTGAATACACTTTCTGTTTCCATAAGAATGTAGTCCACATTCGGAAAGTCAAAATATCACTTGGGTTGTAGGTTCGTGTATTCCACCCATATTTATTGGGGGACTCTTCAAAATGGAGCTTCTCTTGGAGGCGGATATTTATTTTTTCTCCAAATACAACGACATTTGTTGTATGGCGATCAACCTCTATTTGATGCCCCCTTGCACGCAATAACCTAATAAATGCGTTCTATATCATAAAGTTGATTCAATTAAAAATGATCTTGATTCAATAGTTCTTTATATTAACCGAATAAGTTTGTTAAGCATTCAAAATGATTGGATACAAGCAAATACTCCAATCATGGGGATGAATATAGACCCTCAGTTAAAAAGTTTGAGAAGAACACTAATAATCTGGTCCGTATATTGATTCCAGATAGCGTTTTGAGAGCAAAATGGTGGGAAGAGACCGATCAATTATTTAAGAATAATTAATAAAACTGTTTACAACAGCCTTTATAAGCCATTGCTGGCAGTGGGTTTGCTGTTTTATTTGATAAACTCTGTCCAGTTTTATTTCCCCATCCCAAATCACAAACATTCCATCCCCGGTTAGATCGTCGATCCTGGGGCTTGTAATGAACCGTCTTAGGCATTCCTTCGTGTCAGGTAGGAATCGTCTCCGATAAGAGATAAGTATGTTAAAAATGATGTCCTAAAGAATTTTTTGACTCACATTTTCTGCCGGATGAACATATTTGTACCTAACCGGTTTATATTGCATTATTCCCTCATTTTCAATATAGTTAGCTCATTGAAGTATTCTGCCATGAACCAGACTCTTTCCATGGACCAGGTATTTCTCAACAAGGTTATTGCCATAATAGAAGCCAATCTGGAAAATGAAAAATTCGGAGTGGAAGAGCTTTCCCAAGAACTTGGCATGAGTCGTTCCAACATCAACCGCAGGTTGAGATCCCTTCAGAAAAATTCAATCAGTCAGCTTATCCAGGAAATAAGATTACACAGGGCAATGGAAATGTTGCAACAAAAAGTTGCCACCGCCTCTGAAGTTGCCTTCCGGAGGGCTTCAGCACTCCGACATATTTTAATAAGTGCTTTCATGAATATTACGGATTCCCGCCAGGTGAACTCAAAAAAAGCCATATGAAAAATTTAATAAAGTACGTAGTTACGGCATCCCTGTTTATTCTAATGTGCATTACTTTTTTAGGATTTCAAAATAAAGATGTAAATGATTTTGATACAAAGCCTATGGATGTTGGTGTGGTCGTATCCGATTTGGAAAAATCGTTGGACTTTTACACCAATGTCATTGGTATGACCAAAGTTAGCACCTACCACTTAAGTGGTGAAAATGCTAAAACTGCCGGGTTAACCGACGGGAAAGCTCTTGACATTATCAATTTGAAATTAAATAACGAGCCAAGCGCTCCGGGATTTAAGCTGACCAAAATTCAGGATATAAAAGGTGCACCCTTGACAAACTCCTTTAGTCCAGGGTTCAGATACGTAAGCATTTTCGTCAAAGATTTGGAGCCATACCTAAAGCGAATTAAAGATCGGAATATACGATTGTTGAGTAAAATAAATCCCATGGTTGCACCGGAAGGTTTTAAAGCAATAGTCCTACAAGATCCAGATGGGGCATTGCTGGAATTAATATGGCTACCTAAAAACTAAATGACTGAGTTTGGGAGGCAAGCATTATATGCGAGACGTTGTGGTGCAATTATTGTTAAAACTCAAAAATTTGAAAATATGAGGTGGGTAAACCTATTGACTGTTTTCATGGTGCTTGGTTGCAGTCAGCAATCAGAACAATTATCTATTGACGAAATTGAACAAATAAAGAACAATATCATCAGGCGGTCCGAGAAGCATGCCAGTGATTTGGAAAATCTCGACTACAAATCTGTAATGACATTTTATGCAAAAGACCTTATAGTTTTTGGAGACGGTTATTACTGGGGAGATTATTTAACTTGGGACGGAATCTGGAAAGACATTCTTGGAGAAGGGGGTTGGAAGAAAATGTTGAGATGGGATTTAAAAAACAACAAAGTTCATGTGTTTTCAAGAGAAGCTGCTTCATATTTAGTTGAATTTGACCATGAACATTTAGATGAAAATGATGATACCGTTCGGAGTAGTGGTTGCTTGACATACGGAATGCAGAAAATCGATGGAGAATGGAAAGCAGTGACTGTACATGTTTCACATATTCCTTTTAGAACGGATGATAATAAATGGTGGTCAAAGTATTCCCCTTCAAAGAGGATAAAATAAAAACATGAAAGCACCGCAACATTGTAATAAGTAATTGCTGGCAGCGGGTTTGCGAAGATCTGTACTTTAAGTTACCTCTTGGTAACTCGATAACAAAGCGCTGTGATCATGCAGCGGCACATACACGCGGGTGTTGTAAGCAATCCTGATAAAAACAGACCATGTTAACAATCGAGTTTAAAAAAACAGTCCAAAATGAAAAAAAATTCTCTCACAGCTTTTTAATATTGCTAATTTATTTTTGCTCATGCAATAATAGCAATATCGGCACAACAGAGCAAAACAAAGCCGGGATTGTTCGTGAAGTAAAAAGTATTGTCATTAACGGTGACAGTATACATTACGTTGATATAGGAAAAGGTGATCCTGTGATTTTTGTTCACGGCACACTAGGAGATTATAGGACATGGCAAGGACAAATGGATACGTTTGCCAAAAATCATCGGGTCATCGCTTATAGCCGCCGTTTTGCTTATCCAAATAAACAAGTGATAAACGACTCTGCAGATTATACAGTTGTCCCCCACGCAGAAGACCTTGCTGAATTAATAAAAGCCCTTAACCTTAAACCCGTTCATCTTGTCGGACATTCATATGGTGCCTTTACTGCGCTCCTAACCACCATGGATCATCCTGAATTGATACGTAGCCTCACGCTTGGTGAACCCCCTGTTGCATCACTCCTAGAGAATGTTGCCGGCGGTGACACAATAATGAATAACTTTTTCACAAAAGCAGCTAAACCTGCGGTTGCAGCATTTAACAACAACGACAATAGAAAAGCAGCAGCGGCGTTTCTTGATGGTGTAATTGGCGATAGCCTGTTTTGGTCTAACCTTTCTCAGCAAACACAGGCTATTATGATGGATAACACACTGGAATTACGAGGCGTGATGTTAAGTAAAAAAACTTCTCCGCCGCTTGCCTGTACTGATATTAAGAAAATAAAGACACCCGTATTATTATTGCAGGGGGATAAATCAACTTTATTTTTTGCTTCAATCATGAATGAACTTGACCGCTGTTTAAACACTAAGGAACGTGCAATACTCTCCAACTCTTCGCATGGACTGGAATATGAAAATCCCTTACTATTTAATAAGATAGTTCTTGAGTTTATAGATAAAAATTAACGGTGTGCATTTACAGAGAAAGAGGGACTGCTTATAATTAGGAGTCGTGGGAATTGTGTATTTCAATACCGGAAATGAAATCAGATCCACAACGATTCTGAACGAGTTACTCTCCAGAAACAGTAACTTTTTTAGGAATCTATCTTCTGAATATGCAGCGGCATTGTACGTGGCTATGGGGAAGAATGAAAAAGCACTTCAAAATTTGGAAAAAGCCTATACCAAGCGTGAACTTGAGTTAGCAAATCTCAAAACATCTCCTTATTTCCAGCCATTGCACGGAGATTCGCGATTTGAAGACCTGCTGCGGAGAATTGGATTTAAATAACCAGCTACATCACACCCTTTCAGTATGGGATAAAGCACCAAACCCGGTCATCGCCGGGTTTCTTGTATCATTGCTTAATTCCCTTTCCAGCTTGTGATTTAGTTTGCGCTTGGGATGGCCAGCATGTCCGGACTCAAGATAACCGGAACAATATTCGACAACCAGTTAAAACCTCTTTATATCCATGACTGTATTAACCATATCTAAGTACCATTCCAAATGAATCGTCGATCCTGGGGCTTCTATTGAAGCGTCATAGGCATTCCGTCGTATCAAGTAGGAATAGCCTATGCCAGGGACAAATATTGCCCGCTCGAATATGGGGACCAGAGAGGTGAAATCGGTAATTAAAAGTACAACACTTTCGGTTCTCGGAAAACAGACTGCGGAGGCTTTTTGTTATGTTTAATACCCTGATATTTTCATTAAATAATTCGTACTACTCAACCTACACTAAATCAGCATGAGAAACATACAAATCCTGTTTTAACAAAATCAAAATCATTTTGTTGATATTGTAAATGAATGTATTACAATCCAACCAAAAATTTTACATTATGAAAAAACTAATTTTTGCTGCATCTATGATCTTGATGACAGGAATAGCCTTTGGACAAGACTTACAAAAGGGAAATGTCATAGGGTTACATGTTTTGACAGTAACTCTGAAGCCAGGCGTTACAATGAATCAATATATTGATTTTTATGTAAACAAGTACATGCCGGAAATGGAGAAGAATATGCCTGATATTAAAGGGTATATCGTTAAAGGTGTCAGAGGAGAAAATGAAAACAAATTTGGCATGGTTTTTTCTTTTAAATCAGTGGAAGTAAGGGATAAATACTTTCCGACGCCCGATAAAATGACTGATTTAGCGAATGCGGGATTTCAGAAGCTACAGCCTTTATACGACGAGCTGGACAAATTAGGAACATATTCAACGGTATACACGGACTGGGTAATACAATAGTTGATTCCATACTTGTAATCGTTTGTTATAATTTTGATTTGGAATTACTAATCTATTACTAATATAAAAGGAGGATAAAATGATAAAAGTTAGTGCTCTCTACCCGAATGATGAAGGTAAAACCTTTGACATGACATACTATACTAAAAAACATATTCCAATGGTTCGAAAATTATTGGGTAAGTCTTGTATAAATGTTACAATTGAACAGGGTATAGCGGGCGGTACTCCAGGATCAAATCCAACTTATATTGCAATGGGTCATTTGTACTTTAACAAAGCAGAGGATTTTATTTCTTCCTTTAATCCTCATGCCAATACAATTATGGTTGATATTCCAAACTTTACCAATACCACGCCTATTGTCCAAATTAGTGATGTAATACTCTGATAATTAGTAGAAATTATTGTGATTATATCCAAAGATTTCAATTTAGCCTAAAGTGCACTGGGTTTGCTGGTGATTATAATCTCTCTAATTGCCAGTAAAACATTCCTTTACACTCCTCCGTACCATTATGTGAACCAACTGTCAATCATGGAACAGTAGTTGATCAGGGTTACTAATCAAAGTGGAACAGGTAAAGGAGATGGAGCTACGGGGGGGAATAGGTCTGTGATGGGTAGCGTAAGTGAATTAGCTGTGACTTAATATTGTGAAAATAAGAAACGGAGCTCATAATAAACTATATGCATATAATTAATAGCAGGGTCTGTAGAGTATAAAATAATTGGTATGTCCAGATATTGATAATCCCTGGTGCACTTGCCTGTAAAATATCCAATTCAACAGATTAAGAAAATTAATGTCATAATTAGGACTGCAAGTTGATAACAACATTATTTGGAATTGCCTTCACTTTTTATTAAATAATGGGTCGATCATTCCAGTCCACAGGACTTTTTTTCTGGGTGATATAGTATTAAATCCCCTGTTGAAAAAACAGATGCACTTTGCGTTTTTTCCAGAGTCATCTACCCGATCCCATCTGGTAAGGTCTTCATTTGATTATACCCAAAGATTTTACCTGCAAATCCTAACATCTCATGCAAGAACGTTAATCCTGGGGCTTCTAATGAAGCAGTATGCTAAATATATAGGCAGGTTTATGAAGGGTATGGTTTGGATCCTGCCACGCAACACAGGACTCTCAAAGCCTTTTCAGCATATCAGACAAGGCAAATTCCCCGTAATCAAATGAACCTGGATAAAATAAATATCCCAGCCTGGTAGCGGGAATAGAATGTCGTTTTTCGGGGTTTCTCTATTAATATATAGAGGATCCACGTTTTTCGACATTTTTGGGCGCGACCTTAGCCAGGAACTTACCCCGATAAGCGTCACATCTGAATAATAAAATGATCAGGGCACAAACTAACCTGATAGTGGGGATAAGCAGCATATCGATCATCGCCGGATTTTTTTTCATTGCTTACTTACCTCTCCAGCTTGAGCTTCAGAAAGCACTTTTAAGAGGTAAACCTGCACGGGTGGGTGGTCAGAATGACCAGAAATAACGTATTGGTGCTGATTTAGGAGATTGATAAACGATTGAAACCGCTCTGTAGTTTGTGCACACGAACCTTACCATTGCCCAACCTGGCAGCCTTCTGATTTATCTGCTCAAGAATTGTTCCGCTAATTGGTCCATAGATGTCAATTGATAAAAGCTTGATAAGCCCGGTAAACTTTGGGGACCATGGAGCGAATACCCTTAAATGAAATTCAAGTGAATCCGGGTCGGGATGAACGTTCAGAACCGTCATATGCTTCATGTCTTCAGTGAAATAAACATTGTAGGCAACCAATCTTGGCTCCTTCATCTTAAATAGTTCAACAAGTTCGTTAATGGCTTTCCGAAGATCCAATATTTTTCCCTCAACTATCTCCGAGTGGTCAAGATAAATAATAGGTTCATTCATCCATCTGCAGGTTTTAATTCCATGGATAATAAATATATTACAACAATTAAAATACAGGTGTTGTTGACGCTAATTGAAGAAAGGATTCTATAAATTTTCCGGAAAATTTTCAGACCCGGTCTTTGTGTTCGTGTACTCCACCTCCTTTAAACACCCCCCCTTCATACTGCGGATCAAAGTACCCCGCCAGAGTCTTAAAATATTAACAAATAAATTTAATTTTTATGGTAACAATTTCAGGTTATAATGTAAAAATTGCCTGTCAAT
>Ga0105104_10004002_pt1 | contig 10334 bp, 10 predicted proteins | sample PPLLaktember2015_3_FD_87034 | JGI IMG/M metagenome (GOLD analysis project Ga0105104, IMG submission 87034) | Freshwater sediment microbial communities from Prairie Pothole Lake near Jamestown, North Dakota, USA - PPLs Lake P7 Core (6) Depth... | ecosystem: Environmental > Aquatic > Freshwater >... | reverse complement strand
CTGCCCGGATGTCCTGATCGATCTGGATAACGGCCAGGATCGCCAGCGGCTCAAGTCTCGCATCAAGGCACTGCTCGATTTGCTCTGACCTCAGGTCCTAATCTACCGGGGAGCGGCAGGGGGTCGTTCACCCGTTGGATGGCCAACCCTCCGCCGCTCCTTCAATTCGGCCCCATATTGACCGACTATTCTCTCTTTTCCGCCAGGCATTCCTGGCGCGTTCGTTTCCCCGTGCAGTTCAGGAGAGAAGACGCGCCTGTGCTCGGCTCGACGCTCACAACTCGCGGGTCACGCTCCAACGCTTTTGCGACTTCGTCTGAAGCCGCAATCTGCCTTACGTTCGGAACCCAACTCGGATATCCACCGGCGAACCCGTATTGGTATCTCAACTCCTCAAACGGGGCATCGTCCTCGGAATCCAGGGTCAGATTGTATACGGCCGGAGCGTCTAACACAGTGCTCTGCGCATTTACGATTCTCGCCCCGTTCGTGTACAGGGCCATTGCGGCAAACGCACGGGCCTGAGAATCATCGCCACACAACCGAAGCCAGCCGGCGAAATCCTCCGGCAGTTCGAGCTGTTCAAACAGCTCGTTCACAAAGACTGCCAGATGATCGGGCGCGTCGATGGTCTCCCTCAGCCGACTTATCTCAGCAACGAGCGCTCCCGCCGCATCGAACAGTTGAAACCGATACGGGCCGAGCTCTCTGAAAAACGCCGCGATCCCCGTATTCTCGATCGCCTCTGACCGATAAAATACGGGCACCACAACCGCCGCCGCCAAAGGTTCGGCGAGGACCGTGGCCTGTGAGATAACCTCCTCGGCGCCCTGATTTTCGCGCGTTACCATAACGGCAGACACAGAGAGCGGTCGTCCTGCCCTGACACGCACCCACCCTTTGGCGAGGACTTGATCCTCCGACATCTTCACTTCCCGTCTCTCAAAACCGGCCATCTCTAGTGTGAGAGAAGGGACCAGGGACGGATTGCCGCTGGTCACCCGCACAGTCGCCGACTCTGGGTTAGGGTTTACGATGATGATTGTCGTCTCCACGGCTGCCGCACCCTCACTTCCCCTCGCCACTTGGGGCAGGACGACGTCGAAGTCATTGAGACGATTCTGGGCAAACCCAGGCGCGAAAAGCATGAATGCGCATATAGCTTGAAAGAGTCTATTTCCTCTCATGATTCTCCTTGAAGAGTCAAAAGCACCGTCGCCTACCACCAGGAACCGGAAGAACACTGCGGGAACGACGACGGTAGCGGCCTGGTCGGCAGGATCTCACTGCGCTCCTGCCAGCTGATGGCGCGACCTTTCAGACATCCACGCCACCATTACTCTCAAAACCAGGTCATCTTCCTTCGAGTGTGGAGAAAAGTCGATGTGCATCCTGACGCCAAATGACGCACAGCATTGTGCCTTGCAGGCGGGCGTTCTGATTTTCGCGGCTCGCCGCGTTAGTTCCCCCGCTGGCCCTCGAAAAGCGGTTGTGCGGCTTCGCGCCGAGAGCAGATCCGTGGCACCTAAACGAGTCGCCAACGGCGTTTGAATCCTACCCTCGGTTTAGATAAGATTGACAGAAAATTTCGCGGCGAGTATCCGTTCGAGCATCTTTTGGGGGGACAAGGGGGATGGAAGACGGGGTGTCGTTAACCTCACCCACTGTTGGAAGAGGTATCCATCAAGCTGACACGGGAAATCCTGAGAACCACAACGAGCAGGAACTGCGGGCCGAGTATCAGGCACGACTGTGCAGCAAACTGCTATCGCGGAAACGGCCGGTTGCGCCAACACGAAGGCCAGGGGTATACGACGACGTATTTGAGAGCTACGCCCAGGCCAGGAACCGGAGGGAATTCCTCGATAACATCGTGACGATGCTGAGGCACATGACAGATTGCCGGTGCCTCGGAATCAGGTTGGTTACCCCCGCTGGCGACATTCCGTACGAGTGTTTCACGGGCTTCAGCGAAGAGTTCTGGAGGAAGGAGAATTGCCTGAACCTGGGTCGCGATCACTGTGTCTGTCTACGCGTAATCAGCGGGCAGCCGGCTGCATCGGACAAAAAGGCGATGACTCCAGCGGGATCGTTTTATTGTCCAAACTCGACCGACTTCATCTCCGGCCTTACACCCCAGGATCTGAACTCGTATCGGGGAGTGTGTGTCGAGAGCGGTTTTCTCTCGATTGCTGTCATCCCCATTCAACATCAAGGCAGGACTGTAGGCGCCATCCACCTGGCCGACGAAACCCCGTCGATCCTCTCAGCAGATCAGCTCACAACGATCGAATCTCTCGCTGCGATCATCGGCGAGCTCGTGAGTCGTTTCAATGAGTTTAAAGAACTCGAGGCCAGCAACCAACGACTCGAACAGAGAATCTCGGAGTTGGCTCACGTCGGAAACGAATTCAGCAGGGGTTACCAGAGAGAGCGTACTCGTCTGGCGCAGCGGATGAACGAGCACGTTCAGCAGTTGATGGTTTGCGCGTTGTTTGCTATCGATGCGGCTGCACGAACTATTCCCCAGGGCAAAGGAAGTGATCTTCTGGCTGAAGCCGACAGGGTGCTCCGCGAGGCGCTTGCTGAATCGCGGGGCTTGACCTCGGACTTGTGTCCGCCGGTTCTTTATGAGTTCGGCTTAGCCGAAACTCTTCACTGGTTGGCCGGTGAAGCTCAAAGAGAACACGGGAAAACAGTCGAAATAGTGGTTGAAGAAGGGGGAGAACCGCAAGACCTGCCCGTGCGCCTCATGCTTTTTGACGTTCTCCGTCAAGTACTCCATTCAACAGCCAGCAAGGAAGGGGCTGACAAGATCCGGTTAAAGTTGGAACCGGCTCCCGATGAGCATATCCGTCTTGAGGTCTCGGCTGAGGTGCCTCAGGACAGTGAAGGTGAGAACTCTGATGTTGGACGGCGGCTGAATATCGATGCCTGCCTCACGCTCATTGGAGCAACCACCAAGCTGACCCGCCGAAAGAATCGAACCGCGCGCGTGATCTTTGCTCCAAAGAAGCTGGACAAGTGAGCGCTGGTGGCGCGGAATATTGCTTTCCTGGAAGACGGCTTTCTTTTCCTACGTCCCAGGCACCGGAGTGCTAAAGTGCCCGTAGCGCCCTGAAAAGTGTTCCGGGCGACCCGGGCGTTGAATCAGCGCAGCTACGCGCACAGGTGTGTCAGCGACCCGGGAGGTGACCGTGCAAACCAGTGAGGCGGGCAGGTGGCATGGGCGGCCGGAAAAGGCAATCGCCCAGACAGCCTTACAGTACCTTTTCGCGGTTGCCCTTGTCGGCGCTGCCGCCGCGCTTCGCTGGTCTGTACCGGAGGTGCTCGCAGGAACGCCCTTCCTGGCTTTCTACCCCGCCGTGGTAGCGGCGGCCATGTTTGGGGGATTCGGACCGGGGGGCATAGCCACCGCCGGGTCGGCCCTTTGCTACGTGCTGTGGTTCGATCCGACTCCCGGCAGGCCCCTAAGCGGAGATGTCGTGGACGGGATTCGCCTTGCCATTTTCGCCGCAGGTGGCATCGGAGTCAGCTTTCTAGCTCGCCTGCAGCACATGGCTCGGGCGCGGGAGCGCAGGCAAGCCCGGGACTTGAAGGAGATCAACCAAACGTTAGAGCAACGAGTCGAGGAGCGTACGATTGAGGCGCGGCGCCGAGCCGAGGAACTGAGCGCCTTGGCCGCAGAATTGACTCGAACCGAGGAACGCGCACAGCGCCGACTGGCGGAGTGGTTGCACGACGATCTCCAACAGCTGCTGGTGGCCACCAAGATGCAGATTTCGCTCACTCACTCTGCCATCGACGACCCGCGTTTGCGCGGACTGTTGGAAAAGGCGTGCCGGCTCATCGATGACTCCATCGGACAGTCGCGATCGCTTACGGCCGAGTTGACGCCAACGACCTTGTATCAAAGCGGACTGGTTCCCGGACTCCAGCAACTGGCCGACTGGGTAAAAGAGAAGTACCGACTGCACGTCACGGTTGAAGCGCGAACGGATGTAACACCCGAGAACCAGGAAGCGGCCGTCGTACTCTTTAGTGCCACCCGCGAACTGCTGTTCAATGTCGTCAAACACGCGGGAGTCAGCGAAGCGCGAGTCACGCTGAGCGAAGAAGAGGGGCGAGTTCAACTGACCGTCGAGGACCAAGGCGCCGGCTTTGATCCAACGGTCATTTGCCATAGCCCGAAAAGCGGCTTCGGCTTACTCAATGTTCGAGAACGGGTTCGGTCGATAGGCGGGGACGTCCAGTTCCAAAGCACACCAGGACAAGGAACATGCGTTATTCTGCTCGCCCCGCTACCGTCCGGGGGCCGAAGGCCAAGCTAAGGTTAAGCTGTTTCGTAGCTTGCCTCATTGCCCACGGTCTGACTCTCGGCGCTCGCCTTGGTAAGGCGGCAGGGGGCGAGCACCTGCTCGGTCTCTACCCCCGTCCTCGTCGACAATCGGGCCTTCGCGCACGATTGCAGACAAGGATGCGGCCGGTAGTTGCGACTGTACCACCGGGCGCACTGGTCGGCCGGCCGCGCTTTTCTCCTGATAGGTCGCCCCGGATTTCCGTCGTTAGTTTGCAGACTCCCTCAGAAAACACTTGCGGTACGCCCGGCTCCGGTCTGTCCGGCGTCTCCCGCTTCAGACCGGCATAAGACAAAAGCGCCGGGTCTTCAGCGGCGCCGGCCAGCCCTCCGCCGGGCAGCTTCACCTGTCGCTCCGGTTCGTCGCTCGTCGCTAAATTGGCCGCCAAAAACGGCCGGTCGGACTCTGCCGGCTCCAGCCCGGCGAAAGCGATAAACCGAAAAGCGCCGGTCTTCCGCTGCGGCATTCACCCCGCCCGACCTGGCGGCCACGTGCCTGCGGCACCCGCTCCTCGCTCCTCACACTCCGCGAGCACTGAAGGAATGATCACCCGGCGACGCCGCACAGGGTACGCGCCTGCGGCGCCGTGCCAAGGCACAAAGCCTAAAAGCGCCTTGGCACGCCCTGTGCAACCGCGTCGCCACCGGGAAGACATCTGTTTTTTAGGTTTTGCCCCCGTGGCCTTCAGCTAAAGGTGAAAGGCCACGGGGGCAAAACCAAAAACCCGAAAAACGGTGTTTGGCTTGGGTGGCTCTGAACCTCGATTGGCCTTGAATCGGAAAGGCGCTCCTATGAACAGTTATCAGATCACCAAGGTCGAGGGCGGTTACGAGATCGTCGATGCGCAGAATCCGGATTCTCGGTTCCATGTAACGAAACCGAACGGGAAGATGCACTGCGACTGCCCGGATTACCGGAACGCTCCGAAGGGCACCTGCGACCACATCACCTCGATCATCGACCGTTTCCGGAAGCCGACGCGGGCCAACCAAGCAACTCCGGCTACCGGCAACGGTTGTGCGGCTGAAGGTAAGCCAACCAAGGACCAGGCGAGCTCACCCGACACCAGCCACGCGATTCCCGAGCTTGAGAAGAACGAGATCGCCTGGCACCTCGAGTACCCCTTCCGCTTCGAGCAGATCAAGCTGAAAGACGGCGTCCAGTACGTCGACGGCGCTTCCGTGATTCAGCGCCTCAACGACGTGTTGGGGACGGCCAACTGGTCCTTCCGGATCCTGGGCGACCCGGTCCAGCTCGAGAAGGAAGTGATCGTCCGCGGCCGGGTGACCGCCTGGATCGGCGCCCGCGGCGCCCACGACTTCGCTCGCAAGAAGTCCAACAACGACATCATCTCCCATAGCGACACGCTGAAGTCGGCGGCCACCGACTGCATCAAACGCTGTGCGCATCAGCTCGGCGTGGGGCTCCACCTCTACTCGAAAGACGGCTCCTACCGCTCCTTCCGCCTCAGACCGGTGAAGCCGGCTGCTGCGGAAACGCCGGCTGAAGAAGCCAAGGAGGGTACCTGACTGCGCCGGCCTCGATCTACGCGATCAGCACCGCTGGCCGGGGAGTCTACGTGGTCGCGAATCGTTTCACCGGGGAAGTGCATGAAGTGAAGGTCAACCAGGGTCGATACACCGGCCCCTGCAGCTGCGGCGCCGCTCTCCGACCGAAGTGCCCACACCAGGAAGCGGTCAAGCGCTACCTGATGGACCGTCAGTGGAAACGGGTTCTGAAGAAGCGATACGGGGCAGTCCGCGGCTAGGGGAAGTGGGGGTGCCAGCCACAAAACTGGCACCCCTTATTGGGTCTTCCACAAGTAATCTTCTCGTTCAGTACTGTACACCCACTTCCTGAACTGGTAGAAAAAATGGTTACTTCTTGTTGTTTTTAGTTGTATTTTCGCTATACTATCCCAATGGAAACGATCGAGGCCGTTCTGAGGCTGCTCGAGGAGGCGGAAAAGGGCCTCGCTGCGCTAGCCAGCGAGGTGACCAAGCGAGGTGACTATGAAACTGCGGGCTTCGTGATCGACCTAGCCCGCACGCTTAGTGGCCTGGCCAGTCGGGCACGGGACAAGCGCAACGTTTCCGAAACTGAAGGGCCTGAGTTGCGGACGGAAGCTCAAAAGTATCAATCAGGCCAGCCGGCCGGCACCCGACTTCGACCTAAGAAGGCTGAGTACCCTCGTTTCATCCGAGACAACGATAACTTGGTCAAAGTCGGTTGGTCACGGTCGGAAAAAACAGAGTATGAGCACAGAAGCCCCAAAAAGACTATCGCGATTGTGGCAACCGCTCTTGCCAAAGCTGGGGCCAACGGTCGTCGGTTCACAGTAGACCAAATCCTGCCGTTACTCGATCCCGATGACGGAAATCGGGTGCCGGACTATAGAGTCTATCTTTGCTTGGCGTGGTTGAGATCACTACGGCTAGTTGTGCAGCATGGTCGGCAGGGCTACTCTCTGGCTTCGAAGGCGCCGATCGACGCGCTATTCGAAACGCACTGGGAATCACTTCCCAAGAGATGAGGGACTGAGAGATGAAACCCGAGACTCCACGCGATCTGCTAAAGGTAGACGCGAAAGAACCTGCGGAATACGGCCGCTTCTCCTTGGCGCATCTTACTGCCTATTCCGTGTACTGGCTGAGCATCTGGGAACTCCCTACCACGTACGAAAACGTCAGTGTTCTAAACGCACGCCTTTTTCCCGGCGACTTTACCATGAAGGGCTTCCCAGAAATGCCCGACGGGATGCGAACAAACAGGAGCCTGCTTCAGATGCGCCCTAAATACCGAGGGCTGGCCACTTCAGATCCTCGTTCGGGCGTCCACTTGACGGAAAAGGGAAGAAGAGAAGTGGCAAAGCTCCAGGACGCCATCGGTCCTCCTTCCTTTGACGGTGGAATTTGTCCGGTTGCCGGCCGACCGGATGATTCTCATCGGACAGGCGGAGGCAAGGAACGGACTTACGATCCCGCGCAAGAGATCGAAGATCGAAAAGGAAGGCTCCTCTTTCGTCGTTTCAAAGAAGGTCGGCTAGAGGAAACGGAGGTTGTCCATCTTCTCGGTCTCTTGGGTCTGTATGATCACACATCACCGGTCGAAGTGCGGAAGGAATTCAAGCGACTACGTGACGCTGCTGTTTCGGTCAACGACGTGGACTTCCGAAGCTTCCTTGACCTCGTCCAGGAGAGGTTCCGAAAGTACCTAGACAGGCCGGCCTCTTCTCATCGAAAGGAATAAGACAATGGCTCACAGCGAATTCAGGCCTCGAACCGCCGCACGCGAGGAGAAGAGGCAAGCCAACGAAGCGCTGGGGCGCAGTTTTTGTAAGACAATCACCGAGCCTGTGACGAACAGCGATTCAAGTGCGAAGCGGAAGCACAAATTGCCCCAAGCGAGTGGGCTCGTTGACTTGATGTTCGCTGTTCCCCAAGGGACACAGATGGACACAGCGTCCCTCAGAGCGACTCTCTTGGGCAGACACCCAAAACGGGTGATTGTGGTTCAGTTGTCAACCGCGAAGGCTAGCGGTCGGCCTGCGGGAGAAGTGGTGATTATCGATCAGGCCGAGGGCATGAGTGCGGCTGCGCTACGGACCGCACTGGAGGATATCGCGGGTGACCGCTCGGACCTAACCGGAGGAATGGTCGGCAGAAACCTGTTTGGTCGCGGTTTGTCTGATGTAATGCGCGCTCACTCAGAGCCGATGGTTCAGAGCTACGATGGCAGCCAGCTGACAATAGCCAAAGGAGAATGGCGCGAAACGGAAGGGTGGGTTATCACCATGGACGACTGGCGTAACCCGCCACCGGCCGCGTTCGAGCACACGTTCCTCGATCCAGGCTCCACTGGCACGGCAGTCCGATTCATCGTGTCTGACCGCAAGAGATGCCACATCTCTGATCCTCCTGACATCTGCTATCGTCTTGCCAACTTCTACATGCTTCGGCTGATCGCTAGCGATCCAAACGTCGAGTTACTTCTCCGCCAGTCTAGAGCGAAAGGCTCGACTCTAGACCGAATCGAATACGATTTTCCGGTCGGCCAAGTCATCGCGCGTGGCTCTACTGAATTCGACCCAGGAGTAACCGGCCTCGAAGCACAACCGCTTGAGGTCGATTTCCTTGTCGTGCGTTCTGACACTGAGAGAGGTCTGCGAGGACCAAGTCTCGACAGGGACGCTCGGGAGAACGGGCTGCTTATAGTCGATGAACTCGATGCTGTTTACGATTTGACTTTCGCCGATCCTGACTATGAAAAAGCCGATTTCCTAAGCCGAATTTACGGGATAGTCCGAATAACGGGCCTACGTCAAATTCTCGAGAGTTACCTGAATGCCGATCCCCCGACCTCGCCGCTCCGACCCGACAGAGAAGGATTCAGCCGGGCCCACGAGTTTTCTCAGGCTCTTCTAGATTTCGTGGCTGAAAAGATGCGCCCGGTCTACGAAAGAGAACGACAGCTGGCAGACGAGAAACAGCAAGCTGGTCTGTCCAAAGAGACTCGCCGGCGAATAGACCAGGCGCTGCAGTGTCTGAACCGTTACTTCCACCAAATAACGGAACTGAGCGCGGACGGTGCTGGACCAGGCGAAAGGCCAGTTCCAGAACCCACTCAGGCAGTAACCTTTTTCCCGCAGCACACGAAGCTGGTTGCCGGACAGGCTAGGCATGTCTTGCTCCTAATTCGGGACAATATTGTGGCAAACGGTGCTGAGGTGATCGTGGCGGCCAGTGAAGATCTTGATATTCAGCCTGAGACCGAACGGATTGACTTCGCAATCTGCAATCGATGGAGTGCACACCGTCACTTTTTCGCTCTCCGATTCACTGTCTCTTCATCGGTTGTCGGCCACGGAGGTAAAGTCGAGGCAGCTGTTGAGACAAAGGACGGCTCCATCGTCCAGGCAACACTCGAGATTGATGACGTTCTCGCCGAACGGCAAGTTCCAGTACCTGAGACCATGGCCTTTCTCCCCGACGTGTCGACGGGTCGACCTGGCCGCCGAAACAACCTTATGCTCTATGTCAATCCCGTGGCGGTCCCGTCGGGCCATCACGTCCGAATTCAGATAACGAAACGGACTGGTGACATTGCCCTCATCCTACCGGAAGGATCCCAGCGGCTTCAGCAGGTTGACATTAAACTGGACAAGCGGATACACGCAGTCAGAGGTCAGGAACTCCTTCGCGTGCTGATTCCTTGGAGTGGGACCAGCTGGAACCAAAGAGCCCATGTACTGGCGACTGCTAAGGTCGGCGGCGGCGGTGCGCAGATGGCGGAGGCCTCGATTCGTATCGACGAACCTCAAGACTCGGGTTTCTTTAAGGATGTGAAATACGGAGAGATCGACCCGAAAGCTCCCAGTCAGTTTGCGGCCGGCATCATTACGGTCAACGTGAACGATTCACTCAACAGGTTCATCTTCGGTGACACGAAGGAAGACTTTGACGAACGCCTGCTATCTCGTGTCGATGCCCAGCAGCGCCTTGCAGGTTTGCTTCTTGAAGAAGCTTCATTCCGAGCTTTGCAGCAACGATACGATGATAATAAAGTGCATTTTGCGGACAGGCGTGAGATAGCCTCCGTCCACGAGGAGATCGACCGGTACAAGTATGAATCCGCCGTGGACGTCCACAAAGCCCTAGCCCGCTCCCGTTCCTGAATTCTGTTTGTTTGAAAATGGGGAAGTCGTCAAACGAGTGTTGGGCTCGGGCACTAGGATCGGTTTCCCAAGAGGGCGGTACCGCAGATGGCCGACACAAGCATCAACCAACCGGGCTCGTGCGATACCAAGGTACTCAGGGACTATATCTGACCCTCCTGCCCTTCGCGAATGCATCACCGCAGCAAGCAGGGTGGTCCCGACTCCAACATAGGGATCAACCACCAGATCATTGGGTGACGTCAGGGAGAGGACAAGTCGCTCGGGTAGCTCTATCGGGAACTGACATGGATGCGGCGTCT
>Ga0105104_10004001_pt1 | contig 10334 bp, 8 predicted proteins | sample PPLLaktember2015_3_FD_87034 | JGI IMG/M metagenome (GOLD analysis project Ga0105104, IMG submission 87034) | Freshwater sediment microbial communities from Prairie Pothole Lake near Jamestown, North Dakota, USA - PPLs Lake P7 Core (6) Depth... | ecosystem: Environmental > Aquatic > Freshwater >... | reverse complement strand
CTATCGGATCGCGGTGCTGAAGGGGATAACGCATGCCGAGTGGGTCATCATTCTGGTCGGACTGCAGCCGATTCTGTTCGACCTTTCCTATGCGGCCATGACCGAAATGCCAACGGCATTGATGATGACGCTCTCATACTATTATCATTTGAAAGGGAAGCATGGGTGGAGTCTGTTCCTGGCATCCTTGGTGATTCTTTGCCGGACGGAAATGTACCTGTTTGCCGGGGTGATGTTTCTCGTCTATGCATCCAAACGCGAATGGAAGATCCTGCCGCTGGTCCTGGGCGGGCCGCTGCTCTGGATTGCGTCGACGACAATGATATCGGGAAACATTGCAACCTTCTTTGAGGAATGGGAACGATTTTCTCGTATCGGAAAATTTATTCCGGGCGCTTCGCTCTCTCATTATTTTGTAAATCTACAGACAACATTCGGATACGCGCAAGCAGCGCTCTTCCTCGCCGGAATGATCTTTATTGGGGCGGCAAAAAAGAGCAGGGAGTACGGAATACTGTATTGGACCATTGCTCTGACTCTGATCATTCATACGCTTGCCGGTGCCGATGTATTTCATTGGACGGGAAGCATCGGAGAGCTGCGCTATGTATCGGTGGTGGGACCGTTCTTTGGACTGGTGTCGGTCTACGGTTTATCGGAACTCCTTGAAAAAATAAAATCATCTCCCTGGAAAATTACGTTTTCCGCTTTCATCCTGGCTCTGGTCGTGTTCAATTGCACATTGATAGATCATCCGCGGCGCTGGCCAAACTATGATCACGTGGTCATCAACTTGACGAAAGCGATCAGATCCGAATATCCCGATTTGACCATCCTGAGCAATAATGCGAATGTGGTATACACGCTGGACGTACCGCCGATCGGCGGCTTGCATTATTCGCCGCTGAATACAAAGACAGTTCAGGAACACCGGAATTGCATCATTCTCTGGGATCCATTCTCATCGAATTCAATCTTTTTTCAGACAAAATTAACAAAAGAAAAACTACTGAGCGATACGACCGTAAAGGTCCTGGAACGATATCACTATTGGAATGCAGAGTATCTGGTCATCTATAAACAGGAGGAGCTCCGTTGAAGGCACCGGTACTCGGCGTCAGGTGTGGGCGTCATTGAATGGTTGATTGAGATGCATCGTCTGGTTAATCTACATTCTTTTTTTTATAATCCGGATAGAGTTTATCGATGCACGCAGGGCAGAGACTGTGTGAAAAATGAACCTCGGTATTCTCGGTAATGTATTCCTCCACGGCCTTCCAATATCCTTTATCGTTGCGTATGCTTTTACAGCTCGCGCAAATCGGAAGCAGTCCGTTGAGTACCTTGATGTTTTCCAGTGCGTCTTTCAGTTCCAGGTTGAGCCTGCGCAATTCCATCAGGTCTGCAAAGCGGGCCGCTGCAATGATCATCGTCCGCTCGATTTCCAAAGCACTCGGCGGTTTCATGAGATAGGCTCCGGCTCCTGCCTGTCCGGCTCGTATGACCATCTCGGGTTCTTCATGACCCGTGAGCAGGACCACCGGCCTCGGGGTCTTTTTCATGATTACTTTTGTTGCTTCCAGTCCGTCCATCTGCGGCATCTCAATATCCATCAGCACGATATCCGGAAGAAGGGCTTCGGCGAGCTCGATCGCTTGTACTCCATTGGATGCTTTTCCGATGACGGTGTGCCCCATCTGTTCCAATAGGCGCCCTATAAGCTCTCTGATCGATTCCTGATCGTCCACCACGAGGACTCGTAATGATTTCTGTGTTTTCATGTTCATCCGTTCACAAAGAAATTCGATGTATTTGTTTGCCTCTTACTGACCGGCTGCATTTCTATTGATTTATTTGATATGTATCATAATAAGCTGATCAGAACAAAATTATGGCCGAATAGTTGCTGGACGCTCAATTTCATCCTTACATTATCATACAAAATATTCCTTAAATTTTCTTCGATGGGGAAAGCATCATAGTCATCAGGCGGGCGCCTATTTTTTCGCACTGAATTTGTATTCCAGACTCCAATCCAGGTTCTCGATAAAAATTAGAATTTTATTCGAAAATGAGGAAATTTGCATCTCATACCGCTATAATCCTCCTTGCTTTTCCGAGCCTCTGTGGCTATATTGACTCGCATTTAATTGTTGAAATCACGTGTAATTGGTTACCATAGAAGACGTTATGCCATTGTTGAATAAAATTATCACTACTGCTTTTCCGTTTATCCCAAAATCAATTGTAGGCCAGGTCGCAAAACGTTATATCGCCGGTGTCGCGTTATCGGATGGGATCCGACAAGTCAAAGAGCTTAATAAAAAGACAATCATGGCAACAATGGACTTGTTGGGAGAAGATGTTAAAAATAATTTCGAAATAGAGGAAGTGAAAGCCGAAATTCTTTCAATTCTTCAGGCGATTGAAGAAAATAAATTAACATCAAATGTCTCTCTCAAACCTACCCAGCTTGGCTTGAAAATTGATAAAGAACTCGCGTATCGAAATATTAAAAAGATCGTCGAAACCGCAAAAAATAACGGCAATTTCGTTCGGATCGATATGGAGGACGCTGCCACGACAGACGACACGCTTGCCATCTATCGTCGTCTTCAATCGGACGGACTGGATAACACGGGAGTCGTCATCCAGGCATACCTTCATCGGAGCGAAGAAGATGTACGGTCGCTGGTAAAAAGTAAAGCGAATATCCGGCTCTGCAAGGGTATTTACAACGAATCACCCGGGATCGCATATAAAGACCGGCACGAGATCCGGAACAATTATCTGAAACTCCTGAACATCATACTCGAAGGCGGATCATATGTCGGTATTGCAACTCATGACGATTTCCTGATTGACCACGCGCATGCGATCATCAGTAAATTTGGATTGAACAAGGATCAATATGAATATCAGATGCTCCTGGGAGTGCGCGAAAAACGCCGTGATCAAATAGTGAACGACGGTCATCGCATCAGGATCTATGTCCCGTTCGGCGAACAATGGTACGCCTATTCCAGCCGGCGGTTGCAGGAAAACCCTCAGATGGCATGGTACATCACGAAAGCAATTTTTATCCGACAATAATTCTGTGATTTTGAGAAACTCTAACACAAGGAGCACAGTATGGCAGAGGTGAGCGGTGGAGTCGGCGGGAAACAGTTCCTATCATACGTCCCGTCGAATACGAACATGAAAGAATTTACGATCCGGGCGCTGCTCATCGGATTGGTCATGTGTGTGGTGCTGGGTGCCGCGAATGCGTACCTCGGATTGAAGGCAGGAATGACCATTGCGGCGACGTATCCTGCGGCGGTGATCGGGATGGCGCTCTTGAAAATTATGAAAGGGTCCATTCTGGAAGAAAATTTTGCTCGAACGGTCGGTTCCATCGGTGAATCCGTTGCGGCGGGAGCCATCTTTACCATCCCGGCATTTGTGATTTTACGAATCTGGAATTTCACTTCGCAAACCATGTTTACGGAATACCTGACAGCCGCTGCGCTCATGATCCTGGGGGGGCTGCTCGGAATCATGTTTGTCACTATTCTTCGCCGGGTGATGGTGGAAGACCAAAGCCTGCCGTTTCCTGAATCTGTCGCTGCCGCGGAAATTCACAAAGCAGGCCAGCGTGGTGCAGATGCAGCGATATCACTCTTTAAAGCAATGGGCGTTGGTGCGGTGATTAAATTGATGGATGGTCTGGGAATATTTCATTCATCAAATGATTTTCAAGTGCTGGTGGGAAGGATGAAAGAATCATTCGTGAGACTGGGGTTAAGCGGGGATTCTGAAAAAATCCTGGGCGGCGGCATCACGACCATTTCTGCTCCGGCCGCGACACCGGCATATATCGGTGTTGGGTATATCATCGGGCCGGAACTTGGCGCATTAAACTTCGCCGGCGGTGTCTTGGCGTGGGGATTGTTTGTTCCGCTTCTCGTGTTCTTCCTCGGACCTCAAATGATCGATAAATATCTCGTGACGAGCAATGGCGATTCAATGGCCGCATGGGCGGCATTGACCGGACATCTCTACCGGTACATCGTGCGCCCCATTGCCGTCGGCGGCATGCTGGTCGGTGCGTGTTATACCCTGTGGAAAATGCGGAAAAATTTATTCCTGGGTATTAAGCGCGGAGTTGCGGATGTCAGGAAATCTGCAACGGCAACAACTGCCACAGAACGAACTCAAAAAGATCTGTCGTTTAAAGTGGTGATACTGGGAATTGTTGTAATCTTTGCATTGATGATCGGACTGTATTTCTACTTCACGAATATGATTCTGGGAGCTATTCTTGCGGCGGTCGTCATGCTGGTGACGGGATTCTTTTTTGCAGCCGTCTCCGGAAATTTAGTCGGGATGATCGGCTCGTCGAATAATCCCATTTCCGGATTAACGCTTGCCACGACGGTCGTTGCCGCCTTGACGATGGTGATCGTCGGCGTCAATGGCATACAGGGAGTAGCGGCAGTCCTCGGAGTTGCAGCCGTCGTCTGTGTTTCTTCGGCGGTTGCAGGCGAGATGCTCCAGGACCTCAAAGTCGGACATATCCTCGGAGGTACACCTTCAAAAATGCAGATAGGGGATATTATCGGGGTCATTCTCGCTGGACTCGTGATGTTTTTCCCGCTCTATATCCTTCATAATTCGGATCTCGCAAGTAATCCGTTGACCGGAGGATTCGGATCTGGAAATCTGCCGGCACCGCAAGCGGGACTTATGGCGGCCTTATCGCAGGGGATTGTCGGCGGTGAAATGGCCTGGCCGCTGGTCATCGTCGGAATTGCATTGGGCATTTCCCTGATCCTGATCAGAGTGAAAAGTCCGATGCTGTTTTCAGTGGGGATGTATCTTCCGCTCGAAACCACCTTCGCAATATTTATCGGAGGACTGATCCGCGGATTTGTCGATAAACGCGCATCGAAACGGGGATATAATGATGCCCAAAAGGCAAGGGTTGAAAATGCGGGTATCTTATCGGCTTCGGGATTAATCGCCGGCGAAGCGTTAATGGGTCTCTTTATTGCGACCGTCGTATTTATCAAGGATCAAATGGGACAAAAAGCGGAATTCTGGACGCTCGAAATGTTCCAATCCATAGCGTCGTGGCTGGCAATCCCGATATTCGTCATACTGGCGCTCTATTTAATTTATGTCCCGCTCTCAAAAGCGGGAAGGGCTGATGAACCGGCGCCGCCGACAGCGATGATGTAAGAAATGACGGCATTAATGGAAAACAGTGGGGAATTATTTGTGCAAGTTCAATGTTTCAAACTTAAATATTTGTCGCCGGGATAATTCAGAAGGTCTCACACTATATAAAAAGAGGTTCATATGCCGAATTCAATATCAGAGTTGAAACCAGAACTTGTTTGGAAGTACTTTGCTGAAATCAGCAAGATTCCACGCGGATCAAAAAACGAAAAGCGAATATCCGCATATGTCGTCGATACGGCAAAGAAGCTGGGTCTCGAAGTCAAACAGGATAGCGTGCTCAATGTCGTGGTCCGGAAACCGGCATCGAAGGGACGGGAAAACACGCCGTCCATTTGTCTCCAGGGCCATCTCGATATGGTCTGTGAGAAAAACAAGGACAAGGTCCATAACTTTGAGAAGGATCCGATTGAACTGGTCATCCGTGGAAACTTTTTAACGGCGAATGGGACGACTCTGGGTGCGGATAATGGAGTAGCGGTAGCGACCAATCTTGCGCTCATGGAAGATAATTCCCTGGAACATGGGCCGCTGGAATTTTTATTCACAGTTGATGAAGAGACGGGATTGACCGGGGCGAACAATTTGCAGCCTGGTTTTCTCAAGAGTAAAATGCTCATGAATCTGGATTCGGAAGAAGAAGGCGCTATCTATGTCGGCTGTTCCGGCGGAAGAAATTCCATCGGAAGATGGAAAGGCGCGTATGAAGCGGTACCTCCAAAATATGCTCCTGCGATCGTAAAAGTAAAAGGATTGAAAGGCGGGCATTCGGGCCTGGAAATCGACAAGGGGCGGGGCAATTCATTGAAAATATTGAATCGCGTGCTGCTCGCTCTTGATAAACTGGGCGTGCGGATTTCCACGTTGAATGGCGGCAATAAAAGTAATGCCATTCCGCGCGAAGCAGAAGCCATGGTCTATATCCCGAGTAAAAAATTAAATGATGCAAGCGCGATCGTCTCGCAGTACAACTCCATCATCAAAGATGAATTGCCGAATGTGGAATCGGACCTGGCAATCATTCTGGAAGAGGTCAAGGGGAAGTCGAAGGGGAAAGTCTTAAAAAAAGTATTGCAGAAAAAAATATTGTTAACGGTCTCTGCGCTGCCTCATGGCGTCATAAAGATGAGCGCGGATATTCCGGGATTGGTGGAAACTTCGACCAATGTCGCCATTATCAGTACCGATGCGAAACAGATAACCCTGACCACGAGCCAGCGCAGTTCCGTGGCGTCGGAAATCGATGAAATGGTCCATACGGTTTCGTCCGTCTTAAATCTCGGCGGCGCGGATGTCGAGAATACAGACGGGTATCCGGGATGGAAGCCGAAGATGGATTCCGCCATATTAAAAGTTGCAAGGACGACGTATCAATCATTGTACAACAAGAAACCGGAAGTCAAAGCAATTCACGCCGGGTTGGAATGCGGCATCATCGGCGAAAAATATCAGGGGATGGATATGATTTCGTTTGGCCCTACCCTGGAAGGAGTGCATTCTCCGGATGAGAAAATCCACATCGACACCGTGGAAAAATTCTGGAATTTCCTCCTCGCGATTTTGAAGAACGTGAAGTAGAGGAAGAAGGAGATCCTATGCTTCAACCGGGCGCTGTGCATCCGCTGTGCAGCGCCTTTTCTATTAAATTTTATCACGAGGAATTCTAGAATGGAAATGACCGCCGCTTTAAATCAGCAATCAACAAAACCTGCGCCGCCCCGCGCATATCGCTGGATTGTCCTCGTGCTCATAAGTCTGGCAATGTTCGGCAATTATTATGTGTACGATGCGATCAGCCCGATGGCAGATTTGCTTGTACAACAGCTTGGTTTTACAGATTCTAATATCGGACTGCTGCAGGCGATTTATAGTATTCCTAATATTTTTATGGTTTTAATCGGCGGATTTATCATCGACAGACTTGGAACGAAGAAATCGACGTTCATATTTGCACTACTCTGCATGGGAGGAGCGGTTATCACCGCGGCGACTTCAAAATTGGAAATTATGGCTGCAGGTCGTTTGGTGTTCGGACTGGGCGCAGAATCACTCATCGTTGCAGTGACTACTGCTATTGCAAAATGGTTTAAAGGAAAGGAACTCAGCTTTGCATTCGGTATTAATCTCACTATCGCACGGTTGGGTTCGTTTGCCGCATTAAATTCGCCATCGTGGGCATCAAAGTATTTCGAGAGCTGGCAAGGTCCTCTGCTTATCTCGGTGGTGTTCAGTGTTCTCTGTGTGGTCGGTGCATTGTTTTATTGGGTTCTCGAAGTGCGCGCCGATAAGGTCTATCAGATCGGTGCACCGGGAGCAACGGATAAGGTGGTCTTTAAAGATTTATTTGGATTCGGAAAGTCTTATTGGTACATCGTTCTTCTCTGTATTACATTCTATTCGGGAATCTTCCCATTTCAGACGTTTGCTGTAAAATTCTTTATGGAAACGCATGGAACAACTCGCGAGATGGGTGGTTTTCTCTCGAGTATGCTCACGATGTTTGCAATGGTTGCAACTCCATTATTTGGCCTTCTGGTGGATAAAGTGGGAAGACGGGCTCAGTTTATGATGTACGGCTCATTGCTTATCATCCCGGTTTATTTATTGATGGCATACAGCACTCTCTCGCTTTACATCCCGATGGCGATGATGGGGATTGCATTCTCGCTGATTCCCGGAGTGATGTGGCCATCGGTTGCGTATATTGTTGATGAAAGAAAGCTTGGAACGGCATATGGGTTAATGACGATGATACAGAATATCGGACTTGCCGGATTCAATCTTATGATAGGATGGGCGAATGATTATTCAAATGCGAGCGCTACAAATCCGGGTGGGTATACACTGGGAATGTGGATATTTTCTTCATTGGGCTTTTTCGCATTTCTTTTTGCATTCTTGCTGCGACGATCTGAAACCGGCGCTCATGCACACGGCCTTGAAACAATTCGTGCCGGCAAAGGCCAGTAACGGTTGCAGAAAGGATGAATGAACGGGGCCTCTTCAATCCATGATCGAATCAAGCATCATCATCTCACCGGCATTAAAGATTCCGGCTGCGGAATTACAGTTTAAGACGAGCAGGAGCGGGGGTCCGGGCGGTCAGAATGTAAACAAGTTGGAAACACGGGTAGAACTCGTGTTCGATCTGGCGAATTCACCGAGCATTCCCGCTCATATCCGTCAGCGGTTGTTACTCCAGTTGTCTTCTCATGCCGATTCTTCCGGCACGATCCATGTCATCGTTCAGGAGAGCAGAAGTCAATGGAAAAACAAACAGCTCGCTCTGGAACGATTAACCACACTTCTCAAAAAAGCACTCGTCATACGTAAAAAAAGAGTTGCCACGAAACCGACGCGGGCGGCCCGGGAAGTGAGGCTCCAATCAAAAAAAGCACGAAGCAAAACCAAGCAGCTGCGTAAGACCTCTCTCGACGATTAATTCATCTCTGCGGCCGTAACTGTTGTAGAACACCTTCCGTATAATATTATGTACGGTTTCTTCCTTTGAGGACCATCAAAAGGTGCGCTATGAAAAAACTCTTTCGATCTCCGGTGAATAAAAAAATCGCCGGTATTTGCGGTGGAATCGGTGAAATGACCGATACCGATCCCACAATCATTCGGCTGATCGTTATTGTCCTTGGCCTGGCAACTGGGTTTTTCCCGTTTTTTATCGGATATCTTATTGCCTGGTGGATTATTCCCGTTGGCGGGCAAAACGACACACGATCCTGAAACTTTCCTGCCATCATTTGTTGTTGTACCACTGAACCGCATACACAGGCATTAAGAAAGGTACAATAATGAACTATAGAGAAGTCATCGTTCCGGTTGCATTGGTTCTTGGACAAATGTTTGTTCCGGCACAAGCCAAGGAAAAGCTTACAGAGAATGAACCCCCATTGTATTCATTTACGATGAAAACGATAGATGGAAAAGACAAACCACTATCCGAATATAAGGGGAAAGTTCTCATGATTGTCAACGTCGCATCGAAATGCGGCCATACTCCTCAATACAAGGGATTGGAAGCCCTCTATGAAAAATATAAGGCCAGGGGGTTTGTCATCCTCGGATTTCCGGCGAACAATTTTTTGTTCCAGGAGCCGGGGACAAACGAGGATATTAAAAAGTTCTGTACGTTGAACTATGGTGTCACCTTCGATATGTTTTCAAAAATTAGCGTCAAAGGGGATGATCAGCATCCGCTCTATCATTATCTCACGGTGGAATCTCCAGTGCCGGGAGCGGTCAAATGGAATTTCCAAAAGTATCTCGTTGATCGGCATGGGAATGTCGTGCAGAAATTCGCACCCGGCACCGAACCGACGGAAAAAGAAGTGGCTGATAAAATTGAAAGTCTCCTCAGCGAAAAGTAATATCCTGTCCCTGTACTATTTATGAAAAGGTCAATCAAATTCTGATTGGCCTTTTTTTTGTCCCGATCCGAGCGGTTGAAACTACTTTAAAAAAGCGGTATGTTAATTCTTGATATGGCTTCCGTTATCCCATTTTTTAAAGAAAAACAATTGACTCCCGCATGGAGTTTCGATGCAGGATCCTTGATCTGGCGGATATATTTTACATCGAATAACCTCATCATCGGTGAAGCACGCAGCCAGGAAACGAAGACAACGAATTTCTTTTGCCTGGATGTCCGGACAGGAAATCCATTGTGGAGCAATGTCGGATTTGATGAGCCGTGGTGGATCGGTATTGAAACGGTATACCAACGCTGGATGATTCTCCATGGGTTTGTCAGGCCGGATATCCCCGAGCATCGCGGGATCCGCGTCGTCGATATCGGTTCAGGCGGCCTCCTCTGGAGAAACGATGAGCTCTCGTACTGGTTCATGGACGGCGAAAAGCTGTACGCGCACAAGTATCTTTTTGAAAAGCATGTGGCATACGAACTGGACATCAATTCCGGTGCTGTCATAAACGAATATGCGGATGATCTGGATCGGATCCTGGAAATCCGGAACACCTTGTCCGGCGGGGACGCTTCGCCTCTTCAGGATGTCCTCTACCCGGAAGTGCTGGATGCGCAGGAGGAAAGGAGCCCTCTGGGATCGGTGATTCAGCGGATCACTAAAGGCCGGGCACTT
>Ga0105104_10004000_pt1 | contig 10335 bp, 10 predicted proteins | sample PPLLaktember2015_3_FD_87034 | JGI IMG/M metagenome (GOLD analysis project Ga0105104, IMG submission 87034) | Freshwater sediment microbial communities from Prairie Pothole Lake near Jamestown, North Dakota, USA - PPLs Lake P7 Core (6) Depth... | ecosystem: Environmental > Aquatic > Freshwater >... | reverse complement strand
TGGATAGAACTATTTGTATCAATGTACAATAATACGATAGTAACAAAGAATAATTTTATTCTAATAAAGGAGGGATTACTTCCTTAAGTTAACAGAACCAGCTAACTTGTCAATAAACTACATAATTTATTATTATCAAATGTAGTGGGCCCTAGAAAGCTACGGGCCCGTCGGGAGTAAAACCGATAGCGGTTCTAAAAAGGGAGTCCCTTGTAGAGATATCAATACTTATATTTAGCTTTTATTATTAGAAACTTATTTTAAAAGTGAGGTAGAGAATAAATGACTAATTTAACCAGATTTCATGAAATCCTTTAGAAATTTCAATAAACCTGCTTTCAAAACTTTGCATATTATTTTTAACTTTACTTAAACTCATCTATATAATGCAATGTAATTTTTGACAAGTATTACTGGATTAATGATAGATTAATTATTAAAAAAATAGAAATAAAAATGGATTTGATTCAGTTATGGCTCTTTTATGGTGTTAATTCCATCCATTGTTGCTTTAACTTTTCTACCTTTTCTAATGCCGATAAGTCCTCTTCAGTTCCTTGAGATATTGTAGGTGGAGAATAGAAAGAAGGTGCTATACCTTTTGATGTACTGATATCAAAAGATGAGGTGTCTGTATTGGGAGGAAAATCATTACTAGCTCTTATGTAATTTTTAACAGTACATGTTCTTTCTTCTCCTGCTGCTAATGTTATAGTATTGCAATCATTTCCTTGTTCGTCTTCATATTCAAGGCAGATAATATAGACTGTATTTGAAGTCGAATTAAATAATTCCCCTCCATTATCGAATCCCACATTTTGAATACAATCTTGTGCAATACCTGCATTGACTGATAGTCTATCGATAGCAGGTTGTGGATGTATTATCTCATTTACCGTATATGTACCTGCGTCTAGATTCTGAATTGTTGTTCCTTCTGTAGCGCCTTCAAATTCTTGTATTTGGGTATTTTGGTCGTCCAATACCTCGATGTCAAAAATACTCTCTGGTAATGATTGACAGAATATTGAGTTAGTAATAATACTATTATTGCAATCAAGCCATTCTGAAGAATTATTATCTAGACCAGTACAATCCATTTGTGTCCCATCTTCATTGATATTATCACAGCCAAAAACTTGTTTCTTTACTGTTAATGAGGCTGGTGAGACAAGTACATTATCTATTGTACATGTTTGTGGAGTTCCAATTGCTATATCTCCTTCACATTCATCAGAGAAATTGGTACAGATAAACAAGTTATCTCCAAAGTCTGAACCTGCTTCAAATCCCATAGTACTGCATATAGCAGGTGTCACAGGATCAAGTCCTTGTTCTGTTACATTATATGCTCCTGCTTCTAGCTCAACATTCGTACCTGTAGAAGAGCCAGGAAAGTTGTTTTGTGATGGATTGTTCTCTTCTATTACAACCGTGAAATTTGAAGGTTGTATTGGATTATTTGCGCAGATAGTACTATTTGCTTGACAGTCAACATTTTTGATAACTGTTAATGTTTCTGTAGTTAGTGGTGGTGGTACTTGACCTAAACATGCTTCAAGTATTTCTAAGGACACTTGTACGTTTGAGGTTATTTGAGTGACTATATCATCGATATCAACGGCAGCAATAACTTCTTCAGGAGTTAATACTATACTAGTACCTAGCAAGTCATTAATTGCTTTTACTATTGTTAAGGCTAGTTTTGATATTTGGTCTTCAACTATTGAGACTAAGGTAACTTCGAGACCATCTAATACAGCTTCTATATCAAGACCTTGTTCATCGAGGGCTGCACATATCTCAAATATGGTTGCATTTTCATTTAATCCTAAATTAATTGCAAGTTGTTGCTGAAGCAAGAGGGCAACATCAACATCCAATACCAGTGGTAGAGTAATGTTTACATCGCCGCGAGGAAGTCCGATTTCCGCTGTTACATTGACAAGAATGGCTCCGCTATCTAATTTAGCTAAAGCATCAAGTAGACATGCAACACAAGGGTCAAAGTCTGTTCCATTTACTCCGTTGGTTCCGTTGACACCATTGGCTCCATCGGCTCCAGGTGGACCTTGTGGACCTTGTGGGCCAGGAGGACCTTGTGGACCTTGTGGACCAGGAGGACCTTGTGGACATGTTTTCTTATCTCTTTTATTATCATCAAATTTAATATGTTTACAGAATTCTACTGAACTAACAAAGAAGCCTTCAAATGGACCTGTCCTACATTCATATTTTTTATCGTCTGTTGAGTATGAGCTATAACTATCGCTATAGTCATAATTGTCGTATCCTTGGGCCATTGCTGTATTTGAAAATAAACTATTTTGTTGATTAAGAACGGGCATCGCTGCTAACATTATCAATGAACTCATCAAAAGTCCAAAGGCAAGTATTGACTTGTGCATATCTCTTTTACAGTGAAAAAATATATTTGAACTGCGAAAAATAGTAGAGTAAGAAAGTCTATATAATAGATTAGAGAATGACAATTATGTTTCTCATTAACTAATTATATTATACGAAATAATACTGAAAAATGTTTCTTAGGTTCATTCCTATTTTTATTGTCTAATCCAATAATTATTCTCATATTCATATACAATTTTGGACAATTTCAATAACCTGAGCTTCTATACCTTTTTTGTTTGACAAGCAGTGCGTAAATATCGCTATAATTATCGAATACTCACCAAACTTTAAAGATGTATTTTCTCCCTCCCTCTATACAACCAGCTTGCTACAATAAATAGAATGATGTTTTGGTTTGTTATTGTAGTTGATATTATTAGATAATGAATCAATATTCTTACCTAAGTTTATATCAGCTCAAAAACTCTTGGAAGATAAATTCAAACATGAATTTACATCTAATGATTATATTAATAAAAAGATAAGAAAAACAATTGAACTAAACGTAGGCGATATAGCTTGTTTTGTTAAACCTCATTCTGATTTTGTTTGTGATACCATTGTCAGAGGTATATTGCCAAAACGTCATAATGGTCTTGAATCTCCAACAGTATTTGTATTGGTAACTGACAACAAATTTGACTTTATAATATAACAGATATAGCTGATAAAAAATATAGAATATTAGATAGTGCATTAAAAAATGTAATAGTAAGAAGGATGTTCACATTTTATCAATTGGCACATTTCTTGATAAAAGATTTAGAAAAGAATATAGAAAAATACAAATCTAAATTATTGATTATAACTGGTGACTTTTTCCTTTCAGAGCCACAAATCACAAAAGAAGACAAAGAATGGTTATACCCTCAAATGATACAAACAATCAAAAAGGTTAGAGATTCTATTATTATTGTCTTTTCACCTACAAAACTAGCAGAGTTAGTAAATTATGGATAATGATAAGAAAGACAAACTCTTGTCAAATACTATCAAATATAGTGAACCCAAGAAAACTCCCTGAGTAGAGCCTGCATGTAGTATGGTTTTATTACATAATAAATAGATTTTATTGTTAGAAACTTATTATTTTAAATTAGTTATGAAATAGACTAATTTCAATTTCATTTGATTAAAAGGTTATCATCCAAAATTTCTAACTATTAAATTATTTATAATTATACTATTTTATTCATATATTTGTTATTATCGTTTTTAATTAGATTATTTTGATACAATTAATAAAAGGATATTAATAAAAATAACAAATAAACTCTATTCAAAATAAAAAATATTATAAATTTGGAAAATATTCTCAATAGTTATTAATCAATTTTTAGCTAGTTCACACTCAGTATCTAGATATTTTCTTTAAAGTCTAACGTACGTGTTTATCGTTTACTACTAATAACGACTTTTCAAAGTTTATTATATTAAAATATTTTAAGATTAGTTATGGCAAAAGAGTTTGAGGAAGAAAATGATAGGTTACAAATTATAAAACCTGGAAAAGGTAAGCACGTGAACATGATAGGAGATATACTTTCTATTTATTTAACAAAGAATGAAACCAATGGAACTTTCAGTATCTTAGAGGATAGAATATATCCTTCAGGTGGACCACCACCACATATTCAAACCAGAGAATTTGAGGGATTTTATATTCTAGAGGGAGAACTTGATTTTAATATTGATGGGCAAAAAGTTACAGCAAAAACTGGAACTGTGATAAATATTCCTCCAAACGTAGTCCATAATTTTAAAAATAATACGAATAATATTGTAAGAATGTTAGTTATTATTTCGCCTGCTGGTCTCGAAAAAATGTTTGAAGAAGTAGGAATAGAAATATCTGATGGTGATTATGATAGAAATATTACAAAATATTCAGCACCGTCTATTGAAGAGAAAAAGAGATTATTGGAAATTACTAAAAAGTATGGAGTACAAATCCTAGAATAATAATCCCGCATTTACAAATTTATTATTCTAATTCTGGATTTCCATTTATGCTCTGCCAATACAGTTCTATCTTTTCCTCTCTCCCTGCCTAAAGGTATCTATCAAATTTATAAATACATTTTTTGTGTATTTTGTAATGCCAAATCTTGACCCTTGGGTAAATCAAAATGAAGATGTGACTACAAACAAATTTGAAAATCATTTACTATCTATTAAAACTGAACGCCAAAATATGATTCATCCTAACTCACATCCTACTTATAATGAACGTCAGCAAAAAATTATAGAAATGATAGATTGGGCTTTAGAGAAATATAAGGCAACATCAAATATGAAAAAGATTAACGAACAAGTAATAATCGATAATATTATTGAAGAACTTCATAAAAAAAGAGAAATAGCTATAAACAAAAAGGAAAAAGCTATACTAAAAGATGAAGTTTTAGAGTACGGAGAAGAAGAAGATGCTATTGATTATATTCTTTTCATAATCCGTGAAGGGACAGGTAAACTGTATTAATATAAAAACAAAAGAAAAGGCTACTTAATTTATTATTACTATCAAATATATGGAACTTGAGAAAAGTACGGGCCCGTAGGGAGTTGAATAGCCATGATTTCAGTGTTCAATCAATTAATAGAATCATAAATAACTCCCAGAAAGTAAAAAAGAAGAATATATTCTAAAATGGATAAATTTATGTCAAATACATCTTTTGATATGTTATAAAAACACAAATTATAAGTTAATTTGTTGAATAAATTTAAATTGTTAAAAGGAAAAATTCATCATTATGGCTACTAAATTGATTCGTCCTAGTGAAATAGGAAAAGATGATGAATTCATTGTTATAGATGTACGTGAATCGGACGAACTTTCTGAAGGTAATATCGAAAATTCAATCCATCTACCACTTGGAAGTATAATACGTAATGCAAGACAAGGTAAATTAGATAAATATAAGAATAAAAAAATAGTTACATATTGTAACTCAGGTTATAGAGGAAATATTGCAACAGAAGAATTGAGCAAATTAGGTTTTAATGTCTTTAACTTAGACGGTGGATTTCAAGGATGGATAAAAAGTCAAAAGTAACTCATGAAAGAAGATACAATAATCTATAATTAAAAAAATGGTTAACAAAAATACTGATGAGGAAGACAAAATAAAAACTAATAAAGATTCTACATCAATTCAATTAGGTCTAAAGCCAAATATCAATCAATTTGTATTATTAATAATAGTTAACGCTTTTGTTGGCGCAATGATTGGATTAGAGCAGACAGTTATCCCCATCTTAGGAAAAGAAGAATTTGACTTGGAATCTAACGCATTAATATTGTCTTTTATAGCTAGTTTTGGTTTAGTTAAAGCCATCCTCAACCTCTTTGCAGGTAGTATTTCTGATAAATTTGGAAGAAAGAATGTATTAGTTCTAGGATGGTTATTTGGAATACCTGTTCCTTTTATTTTATTATATGCTCCTGACTGGAATTGGATTTTGTTTGCTAATGTATTACTTGGAATAAACCAAGGATTGGCTTGGTCAATGACAGTAAATATGAAAATAGATTTAGTTGGAACACAACAACGAGGATTGGCATTAGGACTTAATGAATTTGCTGGATATGTATCAGTCGCGTTAATAGGTTTTTTAACTGGTTACATTGCCGCCGTCTATGGACTAAAACCATATCCATTTTATCTCGGAATTATATTTCCCATAGCTGGTTTTTTAATTTCTTTATTATTAGTTAAAGACACAAAAGAATTTACCCAATTAGAAATAAAAAATTATCAAAAAGATGAAAAAAGAAATGAGGAAAATAAAAAGAGGATAGAATCATTAGATGCTGATGATAATAATGAAGAAGAAGAAAAACAAGAAATAGTTAGCAATTCCTATTTGCCAAACAAAAATAATAATCTTAAATTTATTGATGTATTTTTTGAAACATCTTGGAAGAATCGTTCTCTATTAGCAGTAAGTCAAGCAGGACTTGTGAATAATCTCGTGTTTGGGGTATCTTGGGGATTGTTTACCCTCTATTTTGTATCTTTGGGAGTAAGTGTGAATGATACAGCATTCTTAAAAGCATTGCATCCTGGAGTCTGGGGCTTTTTGCAACTTGCTACCGGTCCCTTTAGTGATTTAGTAGGACGAAAAAAAATGATTTATCCAGGAATGCTTTTGCAAGCAATAGGAATTTGGCTAATCCTGTTATCTCAAGATATTTATTTTGGTATACTTGCAGGAATGTCTCTTTTGGGTATAGGAACTGCATTTGTATATCCTGCTTTACTTGCTGCTATTAGTGATATAGCTCATCCACAATGGAGAGCAACATCATTAGGAGTTTATAGATTCTGGAGAGATTTAGGATTTGTAATAGGTGCTTTAGGTATAGGCTTTATAGCAGATTTCTTTAGTATGAATATAGCAATTCAAACAGTGGGATTTATAGCATTAGGTTCTGGAATTTTTGTTATTATAGTTATGCATGAAACTAAAAGAAATTAAAAAAACATTTTCCTTTAAAGAAAGGAATTTTTTAGCCTTGATTTTATGCTATTTTCAAAAATTTTAAAATTATAAGAAATTGGAAATAGATTATAGTATCAGAAAATAATGGTTAACCATCTATCATGTATCATTGCAATCAAAAACTACCACAACTTTTGGATTTAATATTTATTTTTTTATGTGCTTCAATGACTACTAGTGTTAATGCTCCTACCAATAATGCTAGGGGAATTCCAAGTAAAATAGAATAATTATAGAATACTATTCCAATAGTTTCAGCAGTTAGTATACAAGCGCTTTCCGCAGTAATTAAAATAACCATACTTGTTTTTAGTATATACTTTAAGTTTGGTTCTTTTTTTAGATATAATATTTTCTTCATGCCTTTTATAAAATATCCAAATGTTAGAAACATGTTTGAAAGAAATCCTTTATTTGATTGCTGCTCTAGCACTGAACAACAACTTTCAATTTTTAATCCATTATATCGTCCTAAAATAGTCATAAAAGTAGTAAAACCAGCAAGAGCATATCCTATAGCGTATGCCAATGCAATTCCTGTTAAATTGAAACCAAATGTGTACAATCCGATATTTTCTCCTATTTCAGCAGCCATTATACAAAGGATTTCTATCCCAAGGGCAACAGGCAATAGATTTTTTGTAATGCTAAAATATAATTTACTCTTTGATTTTAGAGATAGATTAGATGATAAGGATAAAGTTTGTTTTCTTACTTCGTGAGTATGAATTTTAATACAACAACAAAACTCTTTAATACAATTTCTACATTTTATATTGTTATTTAAAAATTCATTATTACTACAATTATCAATTGAGCATTTGCATTCTGAACATACAATATTTATTGTCACTCGTTTACTATATTACGGTGTATAAAAATAAAGATTTCCATCATAATAAAACTAACAAATAAAAAATAGGTTATTTTGTTTTGATATATTATCTAAATGATTAAATTTAATAAAATTTTAATAACTTTATTTTTCTTTTTCCTTGCTGGACTTTGTGAAATAGGAGGAGGTTACTTAGTTTGGCTCTGGCTAAGGGAAGGTATGAGTTGGATGCTAGGCGTCTTAGGAGGATTTGTTTTATTTTTGTATGCTATTGTTCCCACTTTTCAACCATCACATTTTCATAGAATTTATGCTACATATGGTGGAATATTTATAATCATGTCTGTTTTATGGGGATGGTTTTTTGAAGGAATTGCTCCAGATAAATATGATATAATAGGAACTATCGTTGCAGTCATTGGTGTAATAATAATTTATTATATGCCTCGTAAAGGAGAGGAGAAAGAAAAGACAATATGGCAATCGAAGCCATAGCAACAGTAAATCCCTTTGTGTCATGGTTATTATTCTTTGTAGCAGCCTTGATGGAAATAGGAGGAGGTTATTTGGTTTGGTTGTGGATACGAGAAAAGAAGACAATTGCATTGGCATTACTTGGTGGGATTATTCTTTTTGTATATGGCATAATTCCTACTCTTCAACCCGCCAATTTTGGAAGAGTCTATGCTGCATATGGGGGAATCTTCATTTTATCATCTATAGTATGGGGTAGAATAGTAGACAAGAAAAGACCTGATAAATACGAAATATTAGGCTCGTTTGTTGCTGTTTTTGGAGCAATTATAATATTTTATGCTCCAAGGTAAATAAAGATAAAAAATTAAAACCTAAAAAAACCTTCATGAGATTCTATATATAGTAAGATTCTATTACATCATATTTAGCTTTTATTATTACAAACTTAAGTTATTTTACGATTGTCTATTCTTGTTGGTAAAGTAAATACAAAAAGGGCTCCTTTTCCATTTGACGTTGTTTCAGTCCATAACTTACCCCCATGAGCTTCAATAATATTTTTTGAGATATACAGACCGAGGCCTGTCCCCCTTTCAGATTTTGTTGCAAATTTTTTGAATAGACGTGGTAATAATTCTGGGTCTATACCTTTACCCGTATCCTGTATCTTAATTGATATATTATTATAATTGTCAGTATTATTTTCTATTGTTAAAGTAATTTCTCCTTTCTCTGTGAACTTAGAAGCGTTATCCAAAAGATTGAAAATTACTTGTTGAAATCTATTTTTGTCTACATAAACAAATGATGTTGATTGAGGATGATTATTATTATCATTATCATTTGAAGTATTAAATTTTATTTTTACATCTTTATTGATAAAAAAAGGCCTATTAATAAAATCTTTTACTGTCTCATTTATTATCTCATTTAATTCAATTTTTTCTATATTTAGTTTTAATGAATTACTTTCTATTCTCGCAACATCTAGTATATCATTTGTAAGCTTGTATAATCTTTCAGAATTTCTTTTTATTGGATTTATGTATTCATTTGTTTTTTCAGGAAATATATTTATCATTTCACAATATCCTAAAATTGTTTGAGTAGGTGTTCGAAGCTCATGGGCAGCTATGTTGATAAATTCTGTCTTTACAATGTCTGCTTGTTTTAGTTGTTCAAATAGTTCAGTTTGTCTCCAGATTGTTTCAAATACAGATATGTATGATAAAACAGTAGCTGTGCTATTGGAATATGTTGATATTCCTATTTCTACTGCAGGTTCTTCTTGTATTTCTTTTGTTGTTTTTTTATGAATAGTATAATATTCTTTATCTGTAGAATATTTTATATCTTTTAATTCCATTACTAACGAATGTTTTTTGTCTACAATTATAGTATTAATTATTATTCCAGATTTAGGTTCTATATAATTAATATCAATAGTATTATTATCATCTTTCAATCTCATTAATGATTCTTTTATTGACGAATCATTGGGAGTGAGCATTCTCACTTTTATATTATTATTTCGTGCTAGTTTAGCGAGATAATCTATCACTCCCACACTATCTTGCATTTTGTATGCCTTAACAGTAGAATATATTATCTGTATTTCATTAGTTGCCCTGCTTAATAGATTCCACTCTAAGGCTTGGGCTTTATCTGGATTACGAATTATATCTGTAACTTCTGGTAAAATTTCATCTTCAATTTCCTTTCTCTTTTCTTCGAAAGAAATCGTTTTAGTCCAAAGGGTATCAAAAATATATTGTTGTTGTTCTCCAATTTCTTTTACTGTGCTATATATTAATTGCTTTAATGGTGTTGCTTCTTGTAAATTAGCAGCAGCTACATATCCTTTTCCGTCGTCGCTAATCTCAAAATTACCTTTAACACCATCTAAATGTCTAATTTCTGCTTCAAAATACTTTATCATTTCTTTGCAATAACCAATATTTTTCTTTGTAACTTCAGTAATACATCTAAATTTTATTCCTCTATCTTTTGCTTTAACCCTTTCTTGTTTTATAGATTCAACATCAACCATTACTGAAGGTCCATTTGAATTCAGACAGGCATCAATTCTATACTTTGCTTTA
>Ga0105104_10003999_pt1 | contig 10335 bp, 6 predicted proteins | sample PPLLaktember2015_3_FD_87034 | JGI IMG/M metagenome (GOLD analysis project Ga0105104, IMG submission 87034) | Freshwater sediment microbial communities from Prairie Pothole Lake near Jamestown, North Dakota, USA - PPLs Lake P7 Core (6) Depth... | ecosystem: Environmental > Aquatic > Freshwater >... | reverse complement strand
TTTGGATTGCGTCTAAATTCGGCATTCCGTTGGCTTCAGTGGCGGACAGCAGCGCCTTTACAGCGTATTTTTCCTTCGAATCAACAATATCCAGTATGGCTGCGGCCTTGATAAGAATCGACGGCCTGGCGGTTATCAGCAAGGTATTGTCCTGGTTAAGCTGAGAAACGGTCGTGATATTCGCGTCGTTCAGCAGCCGAATACCGTCTTCTGTTGAAATAAATTTAAGCCGAACGACCCTGTAACGGTCGGGAGTTGACTTGCCGGCATCAGCCGTTTCAGCAGCCCAAGCCCAGGCACAGCAGAATAAAAGAACAAACGGGATTAAGGCAACCCCGCATTTTTTGATAAATCCGCAATAAAACCTCAAAGCAGGCATGGGATTATAACCCAATTTCAAGAACATAGTTTGCTCCATTACATTTCAGTTCAAGTCCGAGCCAAAGATTAGAAAATCCACATTAATTTAGACAAGGATTCCCCCCTGAAAGTTCCGTCTTAATTGTCCGGCTGACAAGGTTTTATGATGACGGCAGGCGACTATGCATTTGCTTGCAATAGTCCTGTAAAAACCGCTTTTTCGCCTTAAATAGAGGGTTTATTCAACTATCAGTGTTGCTCGGATGCCCTTTGTCGCTCAATTTCATCGAGCTGTTCGAGTGTCTGGACTATTTCTTCCAATTTTTTGGCCTCATCGGGGGTAATCTTCTGGGCTTTCACCTGCTCGGCAAGACGCATCTTTATAAGGTCTTTTTCTGATGGAGGGGGCGGCGGCGCAACGGCAACATCCTCATTGGCCGACTGCTGTTCCGCAACTGGCGGCATAGGCGGAATAGTTGCCTCAGCAGGGGTAACGGGCTGAGATTGGGGCGGAACCGCAACCGCGGGATTGGCGCCTCCACTTTGTTCCGGGCTTGCAGGCGTTTGCGAAGAAGCGGGCTGCAAACCCATTCGGCCTGTCTGCGGGGGGCCTGTGGGTCTTCGTCGAGCCGCGGCGGGGTCGGTCTTTACATCTCTTACATTGGGTCTGACAGGAACAGTGCGTGAGGCCGGCTTGCCGGGGGTTGCCGGGGAGCGGGCCGCGGCTGGGCCTGCTGCGGGTTGCGCATTAGGCGCCGAACCCGAATCTTTGAGCAGGGTTTTCCACGACTCGTCAACTTTAACGGCCATTTCTGAGGTCTTTTGGCCGTCCCGGATGATGATTGTGCCGTCGCCTATTTTTTCAATAACCAGATGCCCGACGGAGCTGCCCTGCTTAATCCAGTAAAGTCCTTTTCCCGGCTCATCTATAAGCGCAAATGACTGCTCGGGATGCAGCGCAAAGTAGCTGACGCCGAGGAGGTCGAATTTCACCGAAACAGGCGCCGCCGGGGCCGGTGCGGCCGCCGCGGTCGTCTCGGATGGAGGGGGCGGCGGTGGAGGTGGAGGATTAAGATAACGGGCAAAATCAGCCGCCTGTTTTACCAACGGCGAAACCTGCGTATTCGCTCCGGCCAGACGCTGACCCCTGGCGGCGGCGAACTTGTCGAGGGCACACTCGGCCTTGAGAAATTCCTCGATTTTAGGGTCGCTGCGCACCCCGTAAACCGCCGGCAGAGCAAGCAATATTACCGCCGCTACTGCCGCTATTATGCTGGTTATGCGCAATGTCTTTATCATACTATTTCTACGTTATAAGACAATTTGAGGCTAACCTGGTTCCCTGTTAACTGTTTATTTATTGGGTTCCGAAACCCTAATTCGGGAGGCGGGCTGGCGCCAGTGGATGGCTTTTTCAAAATACTGCTTCTGGTAGTTCTCATAGTTTACGCTATGCTCGATAGTGTGGCAATCGGTGCAGGTTGACATCGGGCCAGCGGTTTCGGCGGCGCCGAGGGTGCGGACGTGCTCTGAGCCGGGGCCGTGGCATTCCTCGCACCCGACTTCAATCAACTGGGGAGTCTTTTCCGGCGATATGAAGCCGGTCTGATATTTCATACCTACGACGTGGCAGACAACGCATTCCGGGTCATAATCGGAGTTGACATCGACGAGCGTTGACCAGGCGTCGGAATGTCTGCTGTTTACGTCTGCCTGCTTTGTCAAGCCGGGGATAAAAACCTGGGGGCTGGTCATCCATTTTTCGTATTCATAATCGTGGCAGAGCTTACAGTATTTCGAGCCGACGTATCCGAGGTTGTCGGGCAGGACAAAACGCGGGAATTTATCAAGAAGGTTGGCGTCCTTGAGCATCTTCTGATAATCCTTGTAAAGCTCGACAAGCGGCTGATGCTGAGGCAGGTCCTCGGCGACTTCCAGGGGGGAGAACGACAACCGCGGCTTGACTGACGGATTCTGCAGGGCAATCTGAATTTTGCCGACGTATTTGCCTATTCTGCCGGCGGCGATTACGAGGAATTTATCGTTTGGGTCGCTGAGAAGCATCGGCTCATCGGAATGCGGTGCGACAATCATACAATCGACAAGTTTCAACTGCGAAACTTCCTCGACCGCCTGGGCATCCGAACGGCTGGTAATTAGAATATTGACTGATTGGGAGGATAACAAATCGGGCAGACGGGCAATTTCGTCCTGCGTATCAGCAGTTACGACTGTTACATCGAGGGAAGTCCCGTTCAGGGTGAATTTTTTTGTGAATTTCGAAGGCATTTTAATATCATCAGCAGCCGCGGCGGTTATGCAGCCGGCAATCGAACAAAGACCGTCAAGCAGGCCCGCCTGTTGAGCGATGCTGATATCGCGTGAGGTAAGACTGACCAGGTCGTAGCCGAGCTGGCTATAGGCCTGCACGATGATGTTGAATTTGATGAGATTCTGTTCGCTCGAATCGACGACCAAAGAGCCGGTATCGATGATGAGCCGGTTTTCGGGCTTAACAGTGTTGAAAACGGCGTATCGCCTGTCGAGGCCGCCAAGCTGGCCGCCGGAGCAGCCGCAGGGCTTTAGCTGTCCAAGCTCGTTTCCGGTGAAGAAAACTGTAATCTCTCCGGCAAGAGCATAAGGGCACAATAGCATAAAAGCACAAGCAACATGCAGTTTGAGCATTTGTGCGGCTCTTGCTTTTATGCGCATTATCGAGAACCTTTATTTACGCACGTAAAATCCGCGACACGCGACAGTGATTTTTTCGCCGTCTTTAGTGTCTATCGAAAGCGTATCAGTATACATCCTTGCGGTATTCTGGGCCGCCGGGGGAGTAATCTCAAGTTCCAGTTTGTAGCGATTGCCCATCTTTTCCTGACTGAGGACCTTAATGATTCCCTGGCCGGCGGTTACAGAGGCGATTTCGAAGTCCTGCTCATAGTTATCGAGAATCCAGAGCTCCTTTTTGACGACCTTTCCCGGCTCAGAGTTGAGGACATTAATCGAAGGCGGGTCTGCGCGGAAACGGGAGAGGATGCTAAAAGGAATCGTTACTGAAGTGCAATCGGGGTGAGTAACTACGACTTCTATGCGGCCGCTGGTATTGGCGCCGATTTTCTGTGGGTCGAGTTTGGCTTGAAGGACAAATTTTGTTTCCTTTTGATTCGGGTCAAAGCTCGCGGTTACGGCGTCGGAGGTGGACTCGAACTTTGTGATGGCGAACGGCTTATCGTCAACGCTTTTAATGGTAATATCGGCGACGCCTGCCTTGGCCCCTTTGAGGGTATATTCGAGACGTTCCGGCTCACATACGACCTTCTGAACAATGGCCGCTTTTATGGTCAAATCAACCCGCGGATTAACCGGGTCGTTTGACAGGATGTAAAGATGCCTGGTCCTGATGCCTGCGCCCTGGTCTGCGTGATACTCAATGGAAATCGAACCGCCTTCGCCGGGAGCATACTCCTTCTTATCGAGCGTCGGGACGGTGCAGCCGCAGGTCTTGGTGATTTCACTTATGACGAGCTTGCCAACACCAGTGTTCTTGAATTTAAACTCACAGGTACTTTTTGACCCGGGCGATACATACCCGAAATCAAAAACAGGCTGCTCGACGACTATTTTCGGCGGCGGCCCATTCGGCTCGGCTGCCGGAGTTGACACAACATTCGCTTCCGGCGCCGTCGCTGCGACGGCGGCTAAACCATTTACGCAAATGATAAGACCAACACACAGAACCAAACGACCAAATCTCATTTTAAAACCTCCAAACGTATTACTAATAGCGCGAATTACAATTCGCACTTTTTAAGTTGCCGAGTACTATAATTTACACAAAACCGGGCAATTTCGCAAGCGATTTTCGAGCTTATCGCGAGCATCAGTTAAGCAATAATTTTATGGCCCCGGCACCGGCGTAAATCGCCTGTTTTACAGGACCTTTGGCTGAAATAATCCGATAAATACAAAGGACACAAGAACATAGCGATATAACGCCGCTTTACAGCCGATTACCTAACTGATAACATTATACAGTTACGAAACAAACTTGTTCGGGCTTCGCCTTCGGCTACGCCCTGATAATTTAAGAACCCTGAGGGGGCCTAACTTATCACGGGCAGGCAAAGCGAAGTCGCATCGGAGCAGATTATGGGCGAAAAATTGCTGGATGTAACAGTAGTAGTGCCATTGTTGAACGAGCAGGACAACATCAGGCCCCTGTATGACCAGTTAAAGCAGGCGATGAAAAACATCAGCGAATACGAGCTGATTTTCATAGACGACGGCTCAACGGACGGTAGTTTCGGGGTTTTAAGCGAGCTGCACAAGGCAGACAGCAAAGTCAGGATTATACGGTTTCGCAAAAACTTCGGTCAGACAGCGGCATTGAGCGCCGGTTTCGATCACGCAAAAGGGGATATAATCATCGCAATCGACGCCGACCTGCAAAATGACCCGGCTGATATTCCGGCAATGATTGAAAAACTGCACCAGGGCTTTGACGTAGTCAGCGGCTGGCGAAAGAAAAGGCACGACAACGCAATTACCCGGCTGATGCCCTCGTTGGCGGCCAACTGGCTTATCTCGAAGATTACGGGGGTGAACCTGCATGATTTCGGCTGCACGCTAAAGGCGTACCGGCGGGAAGTCCTGGCGGAAACAAAGTTATATGGCGAAATGCACAGGTTCATACCGGCCCTGGCAAGCTGGAGCGGTGCAACCATAGGCGAGTTAGTGGTCAACCACAGGCCAAGGACGGCAGGCGTCGCGAAATACGGATTAGGGCGGACGTGGAAGGTGATACTCGATTTGATTACCGTAAAGTTCCTTGGCTCATTTTCGACCAAACCCATTTATATCTTCGGAGGGCTTGGCCTGGCGAGCGCGGCGATGGCGTTTATCTTCGGGCTTATTATGATCTATCAGAAGTTCCTGGCCGCACATGAGCTGCCATTGAACAGAAACCCGCTGCTGGTTTTGACGGCTATGCTTGTTATGACGACTGTGCAGTTTATATTGATGGGGCTGTTGGCGGAACTTATGGTTCGGACATATCACGAGTCGCAAAACCGGCCGACATACGTGATTCGTGAAATCCTCGGTTAAATTGAGAATAGAGAACATAGAATGAAGAAAAGCAAAGGAGTTCCAGGCTCTAAATCCTCAATTCCCAATACTTCATTTTCAACGATTCTGATAATCCTTCTGGCGGCAATACCCTTTTTGCTGGGGCGGTATTTTGAGATAAATTATCCCGACCCTTTCGACAGCGCATCCAACGTTTACTCAGCCAAACATATACTCGACGGCGCCAAAATCGGGGTTGATGAAAATCCCAGCGAGGCACTGGGAACGCTTTTCGTTAACATGCTCGGGGTGCGGCTTTTCGGGTTCAGCGAGGTAGGCCCGAAACTGATTCAGTCGGTTATGCAGGGAGTCGCCCTTGTCTTGATGTTTATCGCGATGCGGAAGCTATTCGGCAAGCTCCCAGCGACAGTCGGGGTGATTGTGGCGGCGATTTACACATCGTCGCCTCTTATCGCGAAGTTCGGCAACGTCAAAGAGCAGTATATGATAGCGTTTATGGTGACGGCGATAAGCTTGTTTATTTTGAGACAGCTCGGAGGCAAGTGGTGGTATTCGGTGCTGGCGGGGGCCGTTGTAAGCTGGGCGCCGCTTTTTAAGGAAACCGGAACATCGGCAATCGGGGCGATAGGCCTGTTTGTGATAGCCCAGCCGATATTTCGGCACAGGACGTGGAAACAGACGGGTATCGATATCGCTTTGCTGCTGGCGGGTTTTGCGGCTGCCACTGCTCCGATATATATCTGGATGCTCGGCTGGGACATCCGCGCGCCTTTGCCTTATTCTTTCGTATGGGACGCAATCGCAGGCCTCTTACCCAAACCGCAGACAGCGCAGCAGGCAGGCGGCTACGTTTCATCAATCAGGGAAACGCTGCCCTTCGCAGAGCAATGGCCGAGGGTGCTGCGATACTATCTTGCGTTATGCGTGCCTGTCTTATTAGCTCTCGGCTCAATCGCGGTAAGAACCGGTAAAATGATTTTTAATCTAATCCGAAAATCACCGGCGGCAGAAAAACCTGTCTATGACCGTTTTGTTCTCCTTCTTGGCGTCTGGTGGCTTCTCGATATGGCGTTTGTGTGGATTAGCCCTGCTTCCTACGAGCAGTATTATCTTCCGCTGACCGCCTCAGGAGCAATGACAGGCGGGTATCTTATCGCGGTTTATCGGGACAAACTCACGGGGACCATATTCAAAACCAAATGGATTATTACAGGTATTGCCGGCCTAATCCTGATGGTGATTATGTCCTGGCACATATTCGCAGGGCTGCCGAGAAGTCCTTATTCGGGAATGAAATATTCCGAGAAACGAAACGGCTACGCGCAGCGATGGAAAGAAATCCAGATACGGCGCAATCCTGGTTTTGGCGGCACCGCGTGGGAAGTCGCCGGCAAATACATACGCGACCATACGCTGCCGGCGGATAAAATTTACGTCTGGGGCTGGGTACCGGGTATATACCTTTCCGCGCAAAGATTCAGCAGCACACCGAATGCTTTCGAAAGCGAGATGCACACCAGGTCTCCTGAACAGCTTGAGCAGGTGATTGACGGACTGCTTGGCTGCTTCAAAAAGGAGATGCCAAAATATATTGCGGACAGTAGAAAACAGCACCTGCCATTAGACAGGCCGAAATTCGAGCTATGGCCCATAATCGGCTATACCAGCCAGGGGCAGCCGCAGTTTTTACCCGCTGACCCGCAAATGGTCGCTGAGTTCGAGAAACAATGGGGGGCCATGCTGCAGAACCGATTCGGGGAAGCTGAGAAGCGCAGATTCGAGATAATGGGTAAATTCAGAAAGTTCATAAGAGAAAACTACGAGATAGCCCAGTTGTTCGGCGACATCGTGGTTTTCAAGCTGAAAAACGAACCAGCCAGAAAAGGCTCCTGACCTCTTTTTTATGAGCGGACAAAAAAACAGAAAATTGGACGTTAAAATCGAGCAGGCCGGCCCGGCGGAAAAATACGTCGAGTTCCTGACCGGGGTAATACTTTTTGCCTTTGGGGTGTATCAATCCGTTTTGTATTTCGGGCACACGGCTGTCCCAATCGGGGATTTTCCAGACCTTTACAAAATTGGAAGCGACCTTCTTTCAGGACATCTGCCGACAAATTTTATGCAGGCGCCGGTTCTCGGTTTATTGCAGAATTTCCTTTATCCGTTTGCGTGGGGGCCTTCACGGGAGCTTACGGCCGGGTGGCTACTTAACGCCATCCTTCATCCTTTCAATCTGCTTTTGCTGTGGCTGGTTTGCAGGCAAATAATCGGTAAAGCGTCGGCCTGGATTGCCTTGCTTTTGATTCTCACTCCCTGGACCGTTTATCTGCTGACCGAACCGATAGTTGAAACCACGTATCTGTTTTTCATACTCCTGACGTTTTACCTGATGTTTCGCCGTTCCAAATGGGCTTACTTAGCGGCGGCGGTCGCGTCTATGGTCAGATATGAGGCCGCGATGCTGATTCTGGCATGCTTTTTGACCGACTTTATTCACGAAAAGGACAGAAACCGGCGAATTAAATCGGTTGTTTATCTGTTGCTCGCGTCGCTGCCCCTGGCGATCTGGATGCTGGGCACGGTCACGACGTGGAAACCCGGACAGCTTCATTACGTGGGCGTGATTTTCGGCAAAGAGTACTCAAAAGGTTTTGCCGACCCGACGGCCAACAGGACCGGCATCGGTCTCAATTTGAACGTCGTCTGGCAGACGGGCTTTGCGCATTTACTAATGCCCTACCCGGGAAGCGACAACAATACCGCTGATATGATTTTCAAGCTGAACCGGCTGTTAGTCATCGCCGGTTTTGGCCTGGGCTGCATCATAAGTATTTTCAAGAAGCAATGGCAGATATGGATGCTGCTTTTGTTTTTCTTCCCGTATTTTATTCTGCACTGTTATTATCCTTACCCGTTACCCCGGTTTCACTCCATAACCGTATGGATAGTTTTACTTGTCTGCTGGTCCGGGTTTCAGAATCTTTGGCGGTCGGCTTCGGACAAATGGGGCGTGCCGAGGGTTTTCGCGATTGTATTTGAGGCAGCGATTATAATAATTTCGATATTGTGGCTTTCGAGCATTGTTCCATATATATCGCAGGCATCATCGATAAGCCCTAAGTGCGCTACGGTCCCTTATGCGGCGACAGGCGTCGCGGCGTTAATTTTCCTCGGGAGGATATGGACAGAAAAGACGCGGGGGCTGCTTAAAAATTTTGCCATTCTCGCAGCCGTTTCCCTGATGATAGCTTCAACTCATTTTTCGCTTGTCCGGGTGGTTGGCGACGGCCTTAAGGAAATCGAGTTCAGGCAGTTAGGCGAATGGTTTGCCAATGCCGGGCCTGACGAAAAGCTGGCCGTATATCAGAATGGCCCTACGCAACTGTTTGCCGGTAAAAATACGCAAAACGTCGTCGGATTTCCAAAGGCGGCAAATCCGGCGGAGCTGGCGGTTAAACTTAGAGAGATGAAGGTAAAATACGTCGTCTGGGCAACAAGGGAAGGAATGAGCAAACAGCACCCCGGTTACCAGCTCGGGGGATTGGATAAAAATATCGCTTTTCTTAACAAGCCGGCAAGTATCGGACCTTACGAGTTCATCAGACAAATCGGCTCCAACAGGGGCTATGTGAACGTTTTTCGGCTTAAAGACACAGGCGACGAGCAACTGCCGGCACAGTGAACCCCGGCGATAAAAACGACGATACATAGATATAAATTAGATTTGAAGCAAGGGGTCACGGGCCTTAGAATCACGATTTTGAATAATGTGAGCTTATGAATGAATTGAAAAGCAAAGCTTTGGAACCGGCCGGCATTGACGAGGACAGTCTGCTCAAGTGGCGGCGGCGCAACAGCTATTATTACGGCTGGTTAGACAGGATTTACAGGTTCGTCGTAAGGCCCAACAGCAGGGTGCTTCACGTCGGCTGCGAATGCGGAGACCTGCTAAACGCGGTGAAGCCGGCTTATGGCGTGGGCGTTGACTCCGATGAAAAAGCAATCGCACTGGCAAAGAAGCGTTTTCCACATCTGAATTTCATCGCAGCCGACCCGCACGAGCTGAACCTTAACGAAAAATTCGATTACGTTCTTATCTGCAATTCCCTCGGACAATGGCACGATATTCAGCGCATTATGGAGCGCATCTACCCGCTGACCCACGCGGGCACTCGTATCGTAATCACTTATTACAACTATGTCTGGGAATGGCTTATGCGGCTGGCGTCACACGCGGGACTGCGGAAACCATACCCGATTCAGAACTGGCTTCCGCCCGGGGATATCGCCAACCTGCTCAACCTGAGTAATTTTGACGTGATTCGCGGCGATTCCTATGTGCTGCTTCCCAAGCGGATTTGGCCTATTACGAGTTTCTTCAATTATGTCCTTTCGCTGCTGCCCGGCTTTCGCGTTTTCAATCTTATCAATCTGCTCATAGCCAGGCCTGTTGTGCCGCCTCTGGCGGACAGGGATTTGTCGGTTTCGGTGATAGTGCCATGCAGAAACGAGAAAGGCAACATCGCCGACGCGATAACCCGGATACCCGATATGGGCCGCCAGACCGAGATAATCTTTGTGGACGGCTCCAGCACCGACGGAACTGCCAAAGAAATAGAAAAACAGATAAAAGCGCATCCTGAACGCAAAATCCGCCTGATACACCAGGGAAACGGACGGGGCAAGGGAGACGCTGTCAGAAAGGGATTTGCGGCCGCCGCGGGGGACGTGCTTGTGATACAGGACGCAGATTTGACGGCGCCGCCTGAGGATTTGCCGAAGTTTTTCGCCGCCCTTCGCGACGGCAAGGGCGAATACATCAACGGCTCGCGCCTCGTTTATCCGATGGAAAAACAGGCGATGCAGTTCCTGAACCTGCTGGCT
>Ga0105104_10003997_pt1 | contig 10340 bp, 5 predicted proteins | sample PPLLaktember2015_3_FD_87034 | JGI IMG/M metagenome (GOLD analysis project Ga0105104, IMG submission 87034) | Freshwater sediment microbial communities from Prairie Pothole Lake near Jamestown, North Dakota, USA - PPLs Lake P7 Core (6) Depth... | ecosystem: Environmental > Aquatic > Freshwater >... | reverse complement strand
AGCAGGGAAACAAGCGCCGGGTGAGAGGAAACAACATCCCCAGGCAGTTTATCCAGCCAATTTGCCAGAGTTAATATGCGCCCCGCCATGATAAAAATCATGCTCGTGTGGGTAAGCAGCCGCGCCTGGTTTTCATAATCATCCAACCTGGCATATACATCCAGGGCCGCCTCCCAGTCCTGGCTTTCCTCGTAAGCATGTGCCAGGTTCTGCTGAATATGCCAGGCTAGAACCGGCTGCTCATATTGCAGCTGCGATCGCAGGAAGTGTTGGAAAAGGTGATGATAACGCATCCAACGGCCATCGTTATCAAGAGGCGCGCTAAACAGATTTCCGGTTCGCACGCTTTCAAACAAAACCGGCCAATCAAAGTGCTGCCCCTCCACAAGTGGGTCAAGCACCTGCGCACATAAAGAAACATCGAAAGTATCGAACACAGACGTCATTAGCATAAAGCGGCGCACTTGTTCCGGCTGGCGAAGCAACACTTCTTTTGAGAAGAAGTCGAAGAGTTCCCGCGTTGATTCCAAAGGATGCATCTGTGGAAGTGTGCCTGGGTTTCCGTTCGTAAGATGGATCGCCGCGATCCATCCTTCAGTTTCCTCGACCAGAGTTTGGGCATCCTCCCGGCTAAGCAGCATTCCGTTGTTCTGTTGAAAAAGCTGTTGGATTTCCTCAGGGCAAAAAGAGAGTTCCTCAAAACTTAAACCACCGACTAGATTTCTCGCAATCATTAACGGAGCATCCGGCAGATTGGGCAGATTACGCGTTGACAGGAACAGATGAACATGTTCGCCGGCCAACTGCAGGAACCGGCTGATCGTATGATTAATAGAAGTGACATTGGAGACCAGATGATAATCATCCAGAATCAGGATGAAATGTTCGTTGATCTGTGCATTGATTTCATTGGTAATTGTAACGAGCAATCTTTCTTCATCCTGTTCGATAGACGTCATGCTCTCCAATGCTGCAAGGGAGTCACGACCAAAACTGGGGAATTTTTCGGCAACTGCAGCAATCAAGTACCTTAGAAAACGCTGGAGTTCCTGATCCAGCGCGTCCAGGGAAAGCCAGGCGACCGTCAGCTCGCTTTGCTGGGCCAGGTCTACCAACAACGAAGTTTTTCCATATCCTGCTGGAGCAACGATCAAGAGCAGCCGCTTTTCCAATTGTTCGTAAATTGCATCGATCAAACGCGTTCGGGTGATCAACTCGCGCCGTCGATGAGGAATGCGGACCTTGATTCTGCTTATCGGTAATCCAGACGAAGATGTCATGATTAAATTCTACAACGAAACATTATGTTTATTACAGTTATTTTCGACCTATTTATATCGTCTATTTGCCTGATCTTGACTATACATGTCGGGTTTCAGCCTGCCCAGGTATATTTCCTGGGAAAGCATACTGAGAACATCAAATACTTTTAGATCGCTAGTTTCGCCACTGCCTGCTGAAGATTCAGGCGGGCTTTTTCCTCAAGTGCCTCCCTGTATTGCTTATGGTAATAAATATACGCTCGACTCAAGAATCCCTGCAGGATCTCCACCCTTTTGTGCCGAAACAGGCTTTCCGGGACCCAGGCATATTCTTTCCTGATGTTCTCTTCGTATCTCCAAAAGGGTTCTGCATCTGCTCCAAAGATCGAGAGATCCAGATCAACCATCAATTGTGCATCTGTGTCTCCCACTTCTGTATTGTGGCGGGTGGCGAGAATCACGCCAGAAACTCTTTCAACAACATCACCACCCAGACCTGATTGACAGATCACTTTCCCAGCCCACGCGGCACTTTTTTGCTCATTGTCACCCTTCCGGGTGTCATACACCGCATCATGAAACCAGATCGCCAGCTCGACCTCTTCCGGGTGAGCAGCCAGGGATTTCGTCCGGTCAAACATGGAGAGGCAATCCGCAATGTGCGTAAGATTGTGATAGAAGCGCTCTGCTGAAGAATACGCCTGGATCAGCTCATCAAAGACAACTTGCGGCACGGTGTCGACCTGTAATTTCTGCCAAATTTCCTTCCAACGCTCCTTCAAATATCCAGTCACTGATCCTATCCCACGATTTTCAAGTCAGTGAAGCGTGCCGTCTGGGGACCAAAGTAATTGCCAAAGAAACCGGTCTCGGCGCTCCAGCGGACATCCGCCAGCGCATCCAGATAGTTGCCAATCAGCTGCCCCCCCCGAAACGGCTTGCGGACCCCATTCTGCACCAGGTAGCCAAGCCGGATCTCGGTGGCAAAGTCGCCTGTGATCAGGTCCGGGTTGAACCATGAAAACTGGATGATCTCCACGTACGGTTCCGCCAGCAATGCGGAGGACGTGATCTGCCCGGGAGGTAACTCCACCGCGCCAAAAGCTCCGGTCGCGGGAAGGTTAAGGTAATCTGCGTAGCGCTGGTTCGCCGCAAAGGCGATCAGTTCGTTCGCGCGGATCAACGCGACGCGTTGGGCCGGCAATCCCTCCTCATCGAAACGGTTTGAGTTCGTTCCGAAAGGCAGGAGGCGATTCGCCCAAATAGTCAGCGGATCCCCTTTCACGTCGCCGCGGAACACTGACTTTCCAACTTCCCAGGGCGAGGTTTTGGCATATTTTGACGCTGCCGAACCAAGCGCCTGCAACACTCCACCGTGCAGGGTGTCGCCAGCCACGAACATCCCCAGGACTTCATTGCGCAGGACAACCGGTCCCTGCCAGGAGGGTGGGGCCATCGTTTCAAACAAATCCAGGGTATGGCGCGCCCGTTGTTCAATTGCCTCTTCCAGGTGGAGATCGCTAACACACCGCCTGCTCATCTCTGTGAAGGTTTCCACATCACTTTCCGCGCGTTGGCTATGGAGCACAAACTCCACCTGGATGTGGGTGGACTCCTGCTCAGCATCGATGCCGCGGCTATTGACCAAATGAGTCGTATGGATCTCGCCAAAACATTCTGCCCCGGTAAGTTGCACGTCACCATGTTTCGAGGCGGCCGTCCGGATGCGTTCCATCATGTCTTTTGTGGCAGTGGAGGGATCCTTTTGCAAGTCCGCGTCCACGAGAGGGACATCGGGAAGCGCCGCGGGAGCAGGCAGAGTGTAAACAGGATTGGCAACGAGCCCGGCTGTCAATACAGCTTTTTCAATTGCCGCCTCAATATCGTCACCGGACAGGAGCGTGACATCACCACTCCCAACAGCCTCTTTTCCATTCGGATCAGACGTCTGGCGCAGAACATCGATCTTGTATCGCTCCACGTTGACAAGCCGTTGCGCTTCGATCCGTTCCGGAACCGCATAGACTTGCGCGCCGTGACTGTCAAGATGACGCACCGTCCATCCGGCGAGATCACTACGCCCGTTCAAAGCCTCGATAATTTTGTGTAGCATCATCCCAGCCTCGCTTTCAAAAGCAAATGGGGGCCCCCGGAGGCGACCGGGACAACTTCCTTGTGTCCCTTCCCGCAATTGCCAGCCTCCAGCCGCCATTCCCGGCCTACGGCCGTGACGCTCTCCAGAACATCAGGAACATAACCTGAAATACCGATCGGAGCAAAAACGCGCTCGGTGATTTTTCCGCCCCTGATCTCATGCCCGTAGTGACAGGTGACCTGGATCCCCCAGCCTTGCGGATCTTCCATGCCCGAGGACCATTTATCCAGATAGATTCCATGATCAACCTGTGCCAGCATATCCTCCAGGGAGGACGTGCCCGCGCCAAAATAGGTATTGCTCATGCGCGCGTAGGTTTTGCGGCTATAGTCCTGGCGGCGGCCATTGGCAGAGCGCGGGATATGGAGAGCGGTCGCCGAATAAAGGTCGGTGATGCCTCGTCGGAAGACGCCTTCTTCCACGATTTGGGTCGGCGCCGCCATCTGACCTTCATCATCAAAAAAGTATGACCCAAATCCCCCGGCTTGGCTTGGATCATCAAAAATGTTGACCAGCGACGAGCCCACCGTCCGATCGATGAAATGAGCGGCACGGGCGCGTTGCTTCAGGAACATGTCGGTTTCCACACCATGGCCAAAGGATTCGTGACAAATCGTGCCGCTGACGCCCGGCGCCGCAATGATCTGATATTCACCCGGTTCAATGCGCTCGGCACTCAACAGAGCCACGGTGCTATCCACTAAACTCTGGATTTCTTCCTCTGTAAAATTCAACACTTCCCAACCGGCGCCACCAGACTTGGCCCTGTAATCATATTGCACCTGCCCACCCTCGCCTGCCACGATGACCACAAGAAAAAGGTGGACCCGTTGAAGGCGTTGGGCAAGATCTGCCTGATGGCTGGCAAACACGGCATGCTCGCCGGATTCGATATATCTGACCTGCACATTTACGATGCGCGGGTCGCGGTCCTTTGCGCGGGCATGCAGTTCACGGCAGCGATCCAGCTTCTCACGGATCGATAGTTCCGCCGGGTCGATCTGCAGGGAGGGAGCAAAGTCGCCGCTCTGTTGGGATCCCTGCTTTGCGGGCGAGGCGTATTGTGTAAAACTCCTCCCCTGGAGGAGTTCGCGCGCAGCCCGCTGGACCTCCCCACGATCAAAACCGCTGACCGCCCGTTCATATATCGTTTCGCCATCGAAAGCAGACAGGACGGTGCCAGCAGAAGGCGGGCGTTCGATCACGCGCTCCTCGCGGTTATCCACTGTAATGATGAGACCGTGTTTGGAAGAAAGCAGGGCTGTAAAATAAGGCGCCTGCTCATGACCCTGCGTAACGATTTCCCTCAGTGCGGGCCGTAGCTCAGACATAGCTGGCGGCAATTTTAAGTCTGTCATTTTATACCTCTTGAATACTACAGGTGTGATTCAAGTATACCCGACTCTAAAACATTCACTGTCATAACTGCCAGTCTGGATCGGTGTTTGAATCCAATGAATCCCGGAGATCACAATGCATAAAACAAAAATCACAGAAACCATTCTTTTGAGCGTGCTCTTCCTCTTTTTCATGCAAGCCCTTTCGGATTTCATCGAGACCATTTATGCTTTTGGTCTTCTGGTAACCGCCTTCACGATTGAAGTTGCTTCGATCGTCCTGCTCTTCACACCTTTGTTGCTCCTTGCCTTTCGCAAAGCGCCGTCGAGGCTGTTCCTGCTCGTGCTTTCCCTGATCGCCATCGCAGCCAGGCTGGTGGAGCCCATGCTCGGTCCGGGTGGCAAGCTGGTTGTCTGTGGGATCAGTGTGGGCGCCTTCATGATGCTGTTCCCCTTACTGCTTCATCGCCGCGTGAATGTTCTTGGCTGGCAATCTGTAAGTGGACTGGCGATCGCTCTCTCCCTGTCCATCTTTTTTCGAAGCGCGAATTCCAGCCTGGACGTATCCGAGTCCGGGATATTCCAGGCTATCAGCTGGCTGCTGGGAATCCTTGCGGCAGCCCTGCTCTGGCGCACAGACCTGTCAGCGGCGGATGACAGCCCCTCGGACAAGAGCGCCTCGTATGGCCGCCTGACCGGGCTCTCGATCGGATTGGCTTCTGTCATCCTGATGATCTACTTCGCGTTTGCCAGCCCGGCGGTCATTGCCCGCTGGACAGAGTCCTCTTATCTGGCAATTGTCACTGCGCTCGTGATGGCCTGTACCGTTTTTGGCATCCTGCTTGGTTCAGAGCGTTTTTCGGTTTGGCTTACGCAACGCCTGATCCTGGGATGGAATATCCTTTTTATCGCCATGCTCGTTTTGACGATCCTGCCGCACCAGATCGCTTTTCCATCGGACCGGGATGCATATCCGCTCGATGCTTCCGTAGCTTCTCCCCTGGCATCTGTTTTTCTGGTTCTGATGCTGGTGTTATCGCCCATCCTGTTTATTGATTTCATGTTGTTTGTTCGGGAGATCTCCGGGGAAAAACCCACCCTGCACCAAATCGGAAGAAGTTTCACAGCGGCAGCGCTGTTCTTCCTCATCATGGTTTTCTTTCACGTGTTTACAACAATTTATGACTATGTTCCAATCCTTGGTCCGTTCTTTCGTGACCGCTTCTGGTTTGTCTATCTGCTCACGGGGCTGGGCATGGGGCTGCCGCTGCTGCTCGTCCGCAAAGGGACCTTCTTCCTGGGGAAACCGGAGGTTGCCAGCCCGTTCACGTCCCTCGTCATTGGATCACTTGCTCTTCTTTCTATGATCGCTTTGTACTTAACAGCCGCCAAGCCTGTCCTCCCGCAGGGCAGAGGACAACTGAAGATCATGACGTATAACATCCAACAGGGAGTCGATGTGCAGGGAAACAAAAGCCTGGAGGCGCTGCTCGCCGTGATCCGGACCGAGGATCCTGATATTCTTGGATTACAGGAATCAGATACGGCGCGCGTGGCAAATGGGAATGTGGACGCTGTCCGTTACTTTGCGGACAACCTCGATATGCATTCCTACTATGGACCCACGACGACGACCGGCACATTTGGCATCGCGCTGCTCTCCAAATATCCGATCCAAAACCCAGCTACGTTCTTTATGGTTTCGACCGGGGAACAGACTGCCACAATCCAGGCCGAGATCAGCAAAGAGGATAAGACCTATCAGATCTTCGTGACCCACCTGGGAAATGGCGGACCCATCTTCCAATTGGAAGATATGCTGAGGCGTATCCAAAGCCTCGATACCGGTCAGCCGGTCATCGCCATGGGCGACTTCAACTTTCGACCGGCCACCGATCAATATGCACTCATGACCCAGACCCTGGCGGATGCCTGGCTGCTCAAATGGCCCGGCGGGAAAGAGACTCCCGGAATTTCAATCGAAAAACGCATTGACCATATCTTTATAACCCCCGGCATCACCGTGCTCGAGTCAGAATACGGTCGCAGTCCCGCTTCAGACCATCCCTATGAATATATTGTGATCGAACCGTAAATAAAAAAGACCAGTTTTTGTAAACTGGTCTTTTATTTTTGGCGTTAAATGACGAACACCAGGGTGAGGGGGGCACCCTAGTGTTCGTCGATGCAAATAATACTATAGTGGTATGTCCTTGGCAAGAGTATGAACATTAGAGATCTGTAAGAATATTTTAAAGTTGCCTAGATGTGTGCCCCGGGTAGGAATCGAACCTACATCTAAGCCTTAGGAGTGCCTTGTTCTGTCCATTGAACTACCGGGGCGTGAAAAGAATTATACATCACTTGAAATTTAATTTCACGTGCCGAGAGTGAATGATTATGGCTTTCTCAAATTAATGTCAGGCAAAAGCTTTGAACCGCGAAGCGCACGACACCTGCCCTGGCGGTTTAATTTGGCACAATGCAAACCGTCACGGCGACTTTGAGAAAACCATGGGGAATGATTGTGTGGGCTTGCTAACGATTTCACCACGAAGAAAAACCTTTTAAAATCTCTGTGCGCTCTGTGTTCTCTGTGGTGAGGAGATATTTATGCCCCATCATCCTTCGGCGGCGCCGTGGGACCATAATCCAATATTGGGCGCAGTTGCGATGTCCCTTCAGGAGGACCAACAATTCCTTTATCTTCCATCATATCCACGATGCGTGCCGCCCGCGTATACCCGATCCGCATGCGGCGCTGCAGCATGGATACCGAGGCGCGCCCCTCGCGCCGAACAAGGTCGATGGCTTCTGTAAGCAAGGGGTCGGTATTGGAATCAACCTGAGCCATCTCCTCGAACATCGCGGTTTGTTTCAGCGGCACATCTGCTTTTGGAATATCTACAGACCCGGCCGCTGCAGCATACGGGCTGGCGCCGCCAAGCTGGGCACGCCAAAATTCAACCAGGTTTTGGATCTCGTGATCCGAAACGAATACACCCTGCAGACGTGCCGGCGCCGGGGCATCGGGCGCCTGGAACAACATATCCCCGCGGCCCAGCAAGCGCTCTGCGCCGGGTTGATCGAGAATGACACGGCTGTCGGTATTGGATGCCACGGCAAAAGCAATACGTGCCGGAAAGTTGGCTTTGATGAGACCCGTCACCACATCCACGGAGGGACGCTGGGTCGCGATGATCATGTGGATGCCGGTGGCACGCGCCAGTTGCGCGAGACGCGTGATGGTCTGTTCGGTCTCACCGGGGGCGATCATCATCAGGTCGGCTAATTCATCGATGACCACGATCAGGAAAGGCAATTTCTTCCCACCCTGCAATTTCATGCGGGCGTTGTAATCGGTAATGTTGCGCGCGCCGACCTGCGCGAACATGTGATAACGCTTATCCATTTCACGCGTCATCCATTGCAAGGCGCCGATCACGCGATCGATCTCCACGACCACCGGTGCAAGCAAATGCGGGATACCGTTATAACCAGTAAGCTCCACCCGTTTGGGGTCAACCAGGATCAGGCGGACATCATCGGGTGTGTTATTCAACAGGAAGCAGCTCAAGATCGAATTGACACAGACCGATTTACCGGAACCGGTCGTCCCGGCGATGAGCAGGTGCGGCATGGCATCCAGGCTGGCGGTGATCGGATGACCGGTCACATCCTTGCCCAGGGCAAACTTCAACCCATGCGTGTTGCGCTGGAAGGGTTCGCTCTCGACAATGTCGCGCAGGGCAACCAGGGTCATCTCATCGTTGGGAACTTCGATGCCCACATAGCTATGACCGGGGACCGGCGCCTGGATACGGATGCGCGGCGCAGCCAGTGCCAGCGCCAGGTCATCGACCAGCGACGAAATTTTGTTGACCCGCACCTTGGTGCGCCCGTTTCTTGTCTCGACGAAGAGCGGCTCCACTCCAAACTGCGTGATCGTCGGCCCGCGGTTGATCTCCACCACCTGCACCGGCGCGCCGAACGATGCCAGGGTCTCCTGGATCAACCTCGAACGCTGCTGGATGAATTCTTCGTTGACCGCGGGTGCGGTACCCGAATCCAGGATCTGTTTCACATCCGGCAACTGCCAGTTGATCACAGGCTCGGCCGCTTTGACCGTTTTTACAGGCATTCCAGGCGTTTCATTTTTTACAACAGGTTGGGGACGGTGTAACGGTGTATATCCGTTGGAGGAAACTTCCGGACTCCCCGGGGAGGAGGTCTGGTTCGTTTTCACGATGGGTTTGGCAAGCCAGGCACGTACTTTGAGCGCCAGCGGATTGACCCAGCGGAACAGGTCTGCCACCGAAATATCAAAGATCATGGTCACGGTGATGAGCAGCCATGCCAGCAGGGCAACAATGGCTCCCCCGATGCCAAATCCATTGAAAAGAATTCTCTCGAAGAGGCTGCCGATATATCCGCCGCCCCTGCCGTCCAGGGCGGCTTGTTCCGCCATTTCGGGCGAGACAATCAGCGAGTGCATCACAACGAGCAGCCAGAGAAAAAAGAGAACAATGCCGGTGGCGCGCTCGAGGGAAAGCGGCGGGAGTTTTTCGATGCGGCGAAAGATCAGCCACAGCCCCATCAGGATCAAGGCAGTGGTCAGGACATAGATGCCCCAGCCAAAAAACTGGCTCATCGGTACGATCACGTAGTCTGTCAATGCACTGCGCTGCGGGGAGAGCAGGACCAGCGTGAAGAGCAGTCCCATCACCGCCATGACCACGCCGACCATGTCCAGCTTGCGCTCGGCGGAGAGGGAATCCCACCAGGAAATGGAAGCAGGGACTGGCTGAGAGTGACGCGCAGACTTGCCCTTCGAGGAAGGTATTTTATGACTGCTCTTCCCATGGGAAGGAGTCAACGTCTTCCCTTTGGGCTTTCCACTGGATCTGGACGATGGAGAAGGAGTCTTGAGAGGCATGAGCCGTTGCCGCTTGACTTATTAGTTACCGGAGTTTTTAGTTGAATGGCAGGCTAGAATTCAAACTCCAGTGTAGATGTCTGGCGGCACCCTGTAAAGTATAGCACAAATGGTCTGTTTTTCTTTTGGGGTAAAATTACAAAATAACGCAACGTTCAGGATTCGCCACACACCTGCCCCGGTGCAGGTGCCGGGGGAGCGCGCAGAGACTCTGACCCCGCATGATTTCGAATTGCTTAGCAATTCGTAGCAAATCACGTTTGGGGCAGGTGGCAAACTCAAAGACTCTGTGCGCTCTGTGGCAGATTCTGTCAATGAAGGGATTCGAACTTGTTTGAAATACTTTTTCTTGGCACTTCCGCCTCCGCGCCCTCTGCAAAGCGCGGGCTTTCAGCACAGATCGTTAAACATGATGAATATCGTTTTCTGATCGATTGCGGGGAGGGCTCGCAGCGGCAGATATTGCAGTCGGGTTCAGGTTTTAAGAATCTCACCCGCATCCTGCTGACCCATGGACATCTCGATCATATCCTCGGCCTGGGCGGACTGCTCAGCACCTTTCTGCGCTGGGAAGCCATTGAGGAGCTGGATGTCTTTGGTGGGCGCTCCACGCTCGAACGTGTCCACGATCTGTTGTATGGTGTCGTTCT
>Ga0105104_10003996_pt1 | contig 10340 bp, 7 predicted proteins | sample PPLLaktember2015_3_FD_87034 | JGI IMG/M metagenome (GOLD analysis project Ga0105104, IMG submission 87034) | Freshwater sediment microbial communities from Prairie Pothole Lake near Jamestown, North Dakota, USA - PPLs Lake P7 Core (6) Depth... | ecosystem: Environmental > Aquatic > Freshwater >... | reverse complement strand
TTCCACACGCCACTCACGTCCGGTACGTCGGCCTGGCCGCCCAGCTTTCCGTCGGTGCCCACCTCGCGGGCCACGCGGGTCACTTCCGAGGCGAAGGAGTTGAGCTGGTCCACCATGGTGTTGATGGTGTCCTTGAGCTCGAGGATCTCCCCGCGGACGTCGACGGTGATCTTCCGCGACAGGTCGCCGCGGGCCACCGCGGTGGTCACCTGGGCAATGTTCCGCACCTGGTCGGTGAGGTTGCCGCACATGGCGTTCACCGAGTCGGTGAGGTCCTTCCAGGTGCCGGCCACGCCGGGCACGATCGCCTGACCGCCGAGCCGTCCCTCGGTGCCGACCTCGCGCGCCACGCGGGTCACCTCCGAGGCGAAGGACCGGAGCTGGTCCACCATGGTGTTGATCGCTTCCTTCAGCTGGAGGATCTCGCCGCGGACGTCCACGGTGATCTTCTTGCTGAGGTCGCCCGAGGCCACGGCGATGGTCACCTCGGAGATGTTCCGGACCTGGGCGGTGAGGTTCGAGGCCATGTAGTTCACGGACTCGGTGAGGTCCTTCCACACGCCACTCACGTCCGGTACGTCGGCCTGGCCGCCCAGCTTTCCGTCGGTGCCCACCTCGCGGGCCACGCGGGTCACCTCGGAGGTGAACACGCCGAGCTGCTTGATCATCGAGTTGACGATGGTCGCCGAGCGGAGGAACTCGCCCTGCAAGGGCCGGCCGTCCACGTCCAGGCGCATGGTCTGGGAGAGGTTGCCCTGCGCCACCGCGGCGAGCGCGCGGGTCACCTCGGTGGTGGGCCAGAGCAGGTCGTCGATCAGCGTGTTGACCGACTGCTCCATGTCCGCCCACGCGCCGGACTGGCCGGTGAACTTCACCCGCTGCCGGGTCTTCCCCTCCTTGCCCACCACCTGACCCACGTGGCCCAGCTGCTCGGCCATGCGCTGGTTGGCGGAGACGACGTCGTTCACCGCGTCGCCGATCTTCCCCAGGAGCCCGATCCAGTGCCCCGGGATGCGGACGGCGAAGTTTCCGTTTCGCACCTCGAGAAGGACCCCCAGGAGCTCCCGCAGCTGGAGCGGGACCTCGGGGTCGAGCGCCGATGCGGCGGCCGCGGGCGGCGCAGGGTCCGTGCCGGCCAGCACGTTTCCGTTCTCGTGCTCGCCGCTCTTGGGGGGGACGGTGGTCATGGTGGTGTTGCTCCTCAGGAATCAGGCCGGGCCGGAGTCCTGCCGCTTGCGACTGAGCTCGACGAAGACCGCGACCTTCTTGCGGACGATCTCCGGATCGAGCGGCTTGACCAGATAGTCGGCGCCGCCCGCGGCGTAGGCCCGGTGGATCTCGTCCGGGTCCTCTCTGAAGGCAGTGATGAAGATGATGGGGATGTGGCGGCTGCGCTCCAGCGCCTTGAGGTGGGTGGCCACCTCGAAGCCGTTCATCCGGGGCATGGCCACGTCGATCAGGGCGGCGGCGAAGCGTTCGCGCAGCGCGAGGCGCAGCGCCTCCTCGCCCGAGGTGGCGCACACCAGTCGATAGTCCGGGCGATCGAGGATGGCCGCGAGCGCGGTGAGATTCTCCATCTTGTCGTCCACCAGGAGGATCGAGGCCGGCTCGACTGGCTGGGGGACCGCCTCGATGTCGCTGGTGGCCGTGGTCAGGGTGAAGAAGAAGACCGCGCCTTTTCCGGGCTCGCTCTCGGCCCAGATGCGCCCTCCGTGCGCCTCGACGATCGCCTTGCAGATGGCCAGACCGAGCCCGGACCCGCGGCGGTCGGACGACTGGGCCTGGAAGAAGCGGTCGAACACCCGGGGAAGATGGTCGGTGGAGATGCCCGGGCCCGTGTCGCGGACGGAGAAGAGCACCCAGCCCGGATCCGGAGCCCGCGTGGCCGCCACCGTCACCATGCCGCCGGGCGGGGTGAACTTCAGGGCATTGCCCACCAGGTTCTCCAATACTTGAAGGATCCGCTCCTCTTCCGCCGCGACCGAGGGCAGGAAGGGCGCCACGTCGGTGTTGATGATGACCGAGGTCTGGCCGGCCAGGCTCTGCTGGGACTCGAGCGCGGTGAGGATCAGCGCGGTGGGCGCCACCGCCCCCTTGCTCACCGTGAACCGCCCACCTTCGATGGCGTGGATGTCGAGCAGGTCCTGGAGGAGCCGCTCCATCCGCTGTGCGCTTCGCTGGATCCGCTCCACCGGCCGCCGGAGCGTGGGTTCGGTGATGCGGGGGAGGAGCGTGCCGACCCCCACGGTGACCGCGTGGAGCGGGTTGCGGAGGTCGTGGACCACGACCGCCAGCGCGTCCTCGCGGGCACGGAGGCCGGCGCGGATCCGGTCATGCTCCAGGCGGCGCCCGAGCTCGGGTCCGAGCGCCTCGCCCACGGTGCGGAACAGCTCCTGCTCGGCTGCGCCGAGCGTTCGCCCCGCGCCGGCGGCGAGGTACAGGGCTCCGAGCGACGCGGGAGGGACGCCGAGCGGGATGCAGTGCACCGCCCGCCACCGCACCGGAACCGCCGGGAGCAGGCGCGCGACGGCCTCGAGCTCGAGGACGAAGGGCCCGGGGTCAGCCGGAGCGGAATGGAGCTCACCTCTGACGACGGGAAGGGCTTCGGGCTCCACCCCGAGCCCAACACCGGCGGCAGCCCGGAACCCTTCTCGGTCGCGCAGCCGGAGAAGCGCGCCTTCGAGCGAGAGGCGCCGCACGAGGACCTCGCAGACGCCGGTCAGGAGCGCACCGGTGCTCTCGGTCTGGCCAAACGTCCGCAGCAGCTCCGCCAGGATGGGAGCCATGCCGGCCTCGGGCAGGGAGACGACCGCCTCGTTGGCGCGCACGCTCGTCTCGCCCGGAGGAACGCCGGTCACCTCGGAACTGGGGGGCGCGGTCTCGTTCCTGTGCACGGCGGTCACGGCGAGCGGGAGCCTCTCTCGGTTTCCCTGGAGCGGTCGGCGTGAAGCTCCGGCCCGGGGGACGCCTGGTTGTACCCGCGCAGTATGCGGAAACTGCGAGGGGCGACGGTGACCTCGTCAGCCGCTCAACAGGGGACCGGAACCGCCGGCCATCCGACATTTCGGCCACGAGCGCGCGGTTCCGGACACTTGCCGCGGCGCGGCAAACCCGGGAGTTGACCGTCAACCCGATGGCGGGTAGCCGCTGGTGACCTCCGTGGGATCCCACGAACTGTCGCCCGACCTCCAAGAACGGCTCAAGGAGGCGCTCGGATCGTACGACGAGCTGCAGCTGCTCCTCTACGCCCGTGGGCAGCCCGGACCCTGGACCATGCAGGACGCCTCGCGGAGGCTGCACCTGGAGGAGCAGCCGCTCGACAACGCCCTGGCGTGTCTCCTGGAAGCTGGCTTCCTCTGGACGGTCGAGGACAGTGGTCCGGAGAAGCGATTCACCTACCGCCCGTCCTCGCCGGCGCTGGCGGAGCTGACCGAGCGGCTCGCGGAGACGCTCGACCGCGATCCGCTGTACCTCTTCGACCTGATGAACCGGCACGCGCTCGAGCGACTGCGCACGTCCGCGGCACGAACCTTCGCCAGCGCCTTCGTCCTCGGGAGGAAGAAGGATGGCTGAGACCGTCTATCTCCTCTGCGCGGCGACCAGCGTCCTTTGCGCGGTGCTGCTCTACAACGGCTACCGTGGCTCGAGGACGCGGCTGCTGTTCTGGAGCAGCCTCTGCTTCATCGGCCTGGCGCTGAACAACGTGCTGCTCTTTCTCGATCTGGTGGTGGTGACCGGCGTGGACCTGTCGCTGCTCCGGACCTCGGTGGCGACCGCGGCGATGCTCTCGCTCTGCCTCGGCCTGGTGTGGGAGTCGCGGTGATGGAGCTGCTCCTGACGCTCCAGCGGGGAGCGCTGGTCGCCTGCTGCTGGGTGGCGGGGCTGTTCTTCTTTCGCTTCTTCCGTTCCACCGGCGACCGGCTGTTCCTCTTGTTCGCCGCGAGCTTCTGGATCTTCTCGCTGAACTGGCTGGGGGTGGCCCTGCTCGGGGGTCCCCCGGAGTCCAGGCACCTCATCTACCTGCTCCGGCTGGTGGCCTTCGGGCTCATCCTGCTGGGCATCTGGGACAAGAATCGGCGCGAGAACCGCTTCCGCCCCCAGCCGCGCTCACCCCTCCTCGACGGCCTGATCGCCGGCGCGGCGCACCGGCGCACCCGCCAGTGACGCGCGCGCCCGTTCCGTGGGCGCTCAGCGCCGGGTGAGCACCGCCTGCCGGGTCGCAAGTCGGGAAGTCGAGGATTCCGCGAGGAGCCGGCGGGCCTCGCCCGAGATGCGGAGGAACCCCCTTGCCTGCGCGTCGCGCTGGAGCTCGGCGAGGACGCGGGCCGAGCCGGCCGACCCGCGCGCGAGGACCTCCCCGAGCACCAGCTCCGCCTCCATCAGCAGGGGCACCACACCCGCGGCCGAAGCCCGGGTCCGCGCCGCCAGCACTCGTGCCCGGGGGTCCGCCCCGAGGGCCAGCTCGGCCCGCGCGAGCTCGAGCTGGGCGAGAAGCGCGGAGTCGAAGAAGCCATTCGACTCGGCGACGTTGCTGGCGCGGACGGCCTCGAGTCGTGCCGCGGAGGGGCGACCCTCGAGGCGGAGCAGCCGGGCCTGGACCAGGGCAGCGAGCGCCTCATCGTAGCGCGTGCGGTGCGCCGGCCGGGCCCGCTCGAAGAGCCGCCGCGCCTCCGCCACCCGGCCGAGGTCCAGGAGCGCGTTGGCCCGCTGCACGAGCACCCGCCCCTGGATGAAGGTGGGGAGGCCCTTCTCGTTGATGGCCCCCGCCAGGAGGTCCGCCGCGCGCTCGCTCCTGCCCTGCGCACGGAGCACCTCGGCGAGGTAGGGCAGAACCCGGAAGCCCTTGTTCTCGACCCGAACGTTCTCCTCCTGCGCCTGCTCGGCGAGACGGGCGGCCTCGGCCAGCGCGCCGCGGGCGAAGCGCAGGCGGGACTGCTCGCGCCACTGGTACATCCGGGTGAGGCCGCCACGCGAGCGTGCCTCTGGAGGACGGGGACGGTCGAGCGCCTCGGCCTCCTGGGCCGCCGCCTCGGCCTCGGCGATGTTGCCGCGCGCGAGCTGGAGCGGGGACACGTCCCAGAGCACGTCCGCCAGGAGCCGGGCGTCACCGGCGCGCCTCGCGCCCTCGACTGCCTCGTGGAGCCAGGCGCTCACGTCGGCGAGTGGCCGGTCGAAGCGGAGGGTGATGGCGCGGTCCTTGGCCGCTCGCCACGCCCACTCGGTGCCGGCGCCGGCCCGCATCGCGTCGGCGTGGAGGCGGTCCGCCGCGTCGGTGTCCTCCCGCTCCAGCGCCACCGCGGCCCGCTCGAAGGCGGCGGCCGCCTCGAGCGTGCGGAGGGACAGCGCCTGGGCGCGGTCGGCCACCCGGGCCAGCGCGGCGTCGGCGAGGGCGAGCTGGCCGTCGTCGAAGGCGATGGCGTAGGCGACCCAGTCGACCAGGGCGGCCTCGAGGGGCGAGGTGGGCAGCCGCTGCAGGCGCACCAGGGTGCCCCTGCGTGCGTCGCCGGTCTGCGCCGAGGCCAGGCGCACCCCGAGCCGGACGTCGCCGGGGAAGAGGTCGAAGAGGGTGCCCCAGAGGCCGGCCGCGCGCTCCCGCTCGCCGGAGAGTGCGCGGTGCTGGGCCTCCACCGCCATGCGCTGCTGCTCGGGGAGCCGGCCCGCCGACTCGAAGGCGAACCGGGCGGTGTCCCGCGCCTCGGCGGAGAAGCCGGCGCGGTCGAGCGCCTGGGCCAGCTCGCTGCGGGCGAGCACGAAGTCCGGGGCCAGCGCGGTGACCTGGCGGAGCTCGGCGGCCGCGCCCATGTTGTCGGCCGCGTCGAGCTTCTGCTGTGCGCTCCTCCACAGACGTGCCGCCGCCGGATCGGCAGGCGCCCAGCTCGAGGGGGACGCGGCGAGGGCGGCCCGTTCGACCGCGAGGTGACTCCGGACCAGGGCAGCCGTGCCTCCGCCGAGGCAGAGCGCGACGACGCAGCCCGCGGCCAGACCGAGCGAGCGGCGGATCCGGCGGCGCCTCCTCGCGGTGCGGACGCGCTCGCCCGCGAGGAGGCGGACGAAGTCCTCGGGCGTCGGGCACCGCTCGTCCACCGACGGGGCGAGGGCGCGGGCCAGGGCGTTTCGCCAGCGGTCGGGCAGCTCGGGCGTGCGGCGGGTGAGGTCCGGCGGGGTGCTCCGGGCGCGAGCGGCGCCGGGGCCCACGGGAGTGTCGGTGAAGGGAAGCTCGCCGGTGAGCATCTCGTACGCGACGACGCCCAGCGCGTAGACGTCCGCCGCGGGTCCGAGGGGCGAGCCCGCGGCCTGCTCCGGGGCCATGTACGCGGGGGTGCCGACGTAGCTTCCGGTGCAGGTCAGCGTGCGCTGACCCTCGTGGACTGCGCGGGCCACTCCGAAGTCGGTGACCACCACGCGGGTCCCGCCGTCGGAGCGGGGAACGAGCAGGACGTTGCTGCTCTTGAAGTCACGGTGGAGGACGCCGTGCGCGTGCGCGGCGCCGAGCGCGGCAGCCATCTGACGGAGAAGCGGCTCGGCCTCGTCGGGGCGGAAGCGCCCGCGGCGGGCGATGGCGGCGGTGAGGGTCTCGCCGTTGAGGAGCTCCATCACCAGGAAGAGCAGCTGGCCCAGGTCGCAGGGGTGGGCGAAGAGCTCGTAGACGCGGCAGACGTTGGGGTGGGCGACGGCGCGAGCGAGGAGAACCTCGCGACGGATGCGCTCCTCGGCATCGGGAACCGCCCCGAGGAGGACCTTCACCGCGACGCGGGCGCGCAGCATGCGGTCCTCGGCCTCGTAGACGACGCCCATGCCGCCCCGGGCGATGAAGCGCTTCAGCTCGAAGCGCCCGGCCAGCACGGTGCCCTCGGCGAGCGCCTGGCCGGGCGGGCCGGGCGGTGTGCGGAGCAAGGTGTCCTGGCAGGACAGGAACGACTGCATGGCCGACTCCTCGGGGTCTCTCCCGGAGGACTGTCGTCCGAGAGCCAGGGATCTTCCCGGGCTTGTGCCGACCGGAGCTCAGCGCGGCCTGTCGAGGGGATGTCTAGGTGTCAGACGCCTTCGACGGGCCTTTGGAGGTGTCAGACACCTTCGACGGGCTCCGGGGTGCGCCGCCGGGAAGGTCCGGACACGTTCCCCACGCGTGGCCGGGAACGCCCGGCCGACCCGCTCACGCGCGGAGGATGGCCCCGCGGGTATGGCGGGCGATCATCAGCTCCTCGTTGGTGGGAATGACGTACGCCGCGACCCGGCTGCTGCTCGCCGTGATGCGCGGGCCGCCACTCGCGTTGGCCGTGGCGTCCAGCGTCAGGCCGAGCCAGCCGGCGCCCTGGATCACCCGCGCGCGGATGGGCACCGCGTGCTCGCCGATGCCCGCGGTGAACACCACCGCGTCCAGTCCGCCCAGCGCCGCGACCAGCGAGCCCAGCTCGCGCCCGATGCGATAGACGAAGAGCTCGACGGCGAGCTTCGCCCGCGGCGCGTCGCTGGAGAGCAGCACCCGCATGTCGCTCGAGATGCCGGACACCCCGAGCAGCCCCGACTCTTGGTAGATGAGCTTCTCGATCGCCCGGGCGTCCATCTTCAGCTCGTCCATCAGGTAGAGCATCACCCCGGGATCGATGGACCCGCATCGAGTCCCCATCGGTAGACCGTCCACCGCGGTGAAGCCCATCGTGCTCGCCACGCTGCGCCCAGCCTGCATCGCGCACATGCTCGAGCCGTTGCCGAGGTGGGCGACGACCACCTTTCCCGCCGCTGCCCTGGGATCCACGCCCGGCAGCGCGCTGGCGATGTACTCGTAGGAAAGGCCGTGGAACCCGTACCGCCGGACGCCGCGGTCGGTGATCTCCTCCGGAAGGGCGAACGCCTGGGCCAGCTCCGGCTGTGCGCGATGGAACGCCGTGTCGAAGCACGCCACCTGAGGAAGGTTCGGCATCTGCTCCAGCAGGTGGCGGATCGGCCCGAGATTGTGCGGCTGGTGCAGGGGCGCAAGCGGGATCAGCTTCTCCAGCGCCCGCAGCACCTCGGGCGTCACCCGGGTCGGCTCCGAGTACTCGACCCCTCCGTGCACCACCCGGTGTCCCACCGCGACCAGCCGCTGCTCGCCGCGGGTGCTCCGGAGGAAGTCGATCAGATGCGAGATGGCTCCCTCGTGCCCGAGCGACTCCCCCTCCTTCCAGCTCCGCTCGGACACCACCTTCCCGCCGGCGTCCTTCGCCACGAAGCGAGGCGCGGTGAAGAGTCCCTCGGCCTGTCCCCGGAGCCAGAGCTCCAGCTCGGCACCCGTGGAGAGGAAGACCGAGAACTTCACGCTCGACGAGCCGGCGTTCAGGACGAGGATCGTCTCGGCCATGGTCTCACCTCACCGCGCGCCCGGCGGTGGACCGACGAGCCTCGGCCAACAGGGTCGCCACGGCGCAGGAGGCGAGCCGCGCGATCAGCGAGTCGGCGCGGCTGGTGAGGATGATCGGCACCTTCGCCCCGAGCACGATTCCCGCGGCGTCGGCGCCGGCGAGGAAGGTCAGGCTCTTGGCCAGCATGTTGCCCGCCTCGAGGTCCGGAACGACCAGCACGTTCGCCCGGCCCGCCACCGGCGAGTCGATCTTCTTGATCGCCGCCGCCTCGGGGCTGATGGCGTTGTCCAGCGCCAGCGGGCCATCCACCAGCGCGCCGGTGATCTGCCCGCGATCGGCCATCTTGCAGAGCGCGGCCGCTTCCAGCGTCGACGGCACGTCGGGATTGACCGTCTCCATCGCCGAGAGGATCGCCACGCGGACCTCGGGCGCCCCGAGGTCGCGGCAGAGATCGATCGCGTTCTGGACGATGTCCACCTTGTCCTTGAGTGTGGGCGCGATGTTGACTGCCGCGTCGGTGATGATCAGCGGGTCCGCGTGACCCGGCACGTCCATCACGAAGCAGTGACTGATGCGCCGCGAGGTCCGGAGACCCGTCTCCCGGTTCACCACCGCGCCCATCAGCTCGTCGGTGTGGAGGCTGCCCTTCATCAGCGCTTCCGCCTCGCCGTTCCGCACGAGCTCCACCGCCTTCGCCGCCGAGTCCTGGCTGTACTGGGCCTCCACCAGGCGGAATCGCGAGATGTCGATGTTCGACTTCGCCGCCACCTCGCGGATCCGCGAAGTGGGACCGACGAGGATCGGCGCGATGAGACCGACCCGTGAAGCGTCCACCGCCCCCTTGAGTGAGGACTCGTCGCAGGGGTGCGCCACCGCCGTGGGCGTCGGCGGGATCGACTTGCAGCGCGCGATCAGCTGGTCGTACTTCTCGTGAGAGCCTTCCATGACCACGCTCCTTCCCGGTCGCGAGAACGCTCGGTACCCTAACGTCGGGTTCGGCCCGCGCCGATGGGACCTAGGTCCCACGCGAAGCGAGCGAGGTCGCGAGAACTCCACGGGAATTTCTTCCTCTCTCGCGCGGAAAGAGCGACGGCTTCACCCGAGCTCGCCGCAAAATTGTCGCCGGCGCACCGAACACCGCGGAGAAACGCGCCTGGCCCGCAACGGGACGTCCTAGTCTGCCGACCGAGCGGCCCATGAACCAACCTGTCCCTGTCCAGAAGGTCCTCTGCGCGAACCGCGGCGAGATCGCGATCCGCGTCTTCCGGGCATGCAGCGAGCTGGGCATCCGCACCGTCGCCATCTACAGCGACGAGGACCGGGTCAACGAGCACCGGCACAAGGCCGACGAGGCCTACCTGGTCGGCCGCGGCAAGCGCCCGGTGGAGGCGTATCTCGGCATCGAGGAGATCCTCGAGGTGGCCGAGTCCGCGGGCGCCGACGCCATTCACCCGGGCTATGGCTTCCTCTCCGAGAACGGCGACTTCGCCGAGGCCTGCGAGCACCGCGGCATCCGTTTCATCGGCCCGCGCCCGTCGGTGGTGCGACTGATGGGTGACAAGGTGGCGGCCAAGACGCTGGCCCAGAAAGTGGGCGTCCCGGTGGTGCCGGGGATCACCCTGGAGGGACCCGAGCCGGACGTGGTGAGGGCCGCGCGCGCCTTCTTCGAGAAGAACGGCACGGTGCTGGTGAAGGCCGCGCACGGCGGCGGTGGACGCGGGATGCGCGTCGTCCGCCTGGCAACGGACATCGAGTCGGCGATCGCCTCGGCTCGCAGCGAATCGAAGCTTGCCTTCGGGAGCCCGGCGGTGTTCCTGGAGAAGTACCTCGACCGGGTGAGGCACATCGAGGTGCAGATCCTCGGCGACCACCACGGGAACCTGGTCCACGTGCACGAGCGTGACTGCTCGGTTCAGCGCCGCTACCAGAAGCTCGTCGAGATCGCCCCCGCGCCGAACCTGTCGGACCGCGCGCGCCGCAAGCTGTTCGACGCCGCGCTCA
>Ga0105104_10003995_pt1 | contig 10341 bp, 10 predicted proteins | sample PPLLaktember2015_3_FD_87034 | JGI IMG/M metagenome (GOLD analysis project Ga0105104, IMG submission 87034) | Freshwater sediment microbial communities from Prairie Pothole Lake near Jamestown, North Dakota, USA - PPLs Lake P7 Core (6) Depth... | ecosystem: Environmental > Aquatic > Freshwater >... | reverse complement strand
GGCATCCAAAATGATACATCATGATGACCTGGGAAGTCAACGTTCTCGCACCCAAGCTTAGCCGCTAGAACCCTTGTTGCCTGGACATAGTGCGCATTCTCGCTATCTTTTCCTATCGCTGTTACCATTTTTACTCTATTGTTTCTGATTCTCTCAATATTGGGTATATACGTATAGAAAGCTCTGATTTCATGCTTGAAGAAGAAATCTACGTTGCCAGAGATCCGTTCATTGAGATCGGGAGGATACGGAGTATCGGGGACATTTATCAGAGATGCCATGAATTCGATTTGAGCAGCCTGCCATCCTTCACGCTGGTTCTTCATATAAACCTCATCAATAAATGTGCGCCATCTTTGTGCATCTGAGTCGGGCAAAAGCCCGATCACTGGAGCCTCATGAACTATTAGAAAGTCAATTAGCTCCGGCTTGGTTGCTGCAAGCTCGAGACCTATGATAGCACCTCCGCTCCTCCCAAGTACGACAGCCTGGTCTGCTCCCATTGCTTTGATGATTGCGGCAGCATCGCGAGCTTGTTGGGCAACCGTCATGTCAGCACTTCGATCTCCAGAGCTGCGAGAGTTACATCGTCTATCATAAGACAAAACGGTAAATTTCCCAGCAAGGATATCAGCCGCAGAGGAGTAGAAGTCTGCATCTTCCATGGCACCCGTAATCAACAACAGAAGTGGACCCCTGCCTCTATATTCGCAATAAATCCTAGCGCCCTCAGTAGCTACCATCTTTTGAATTGGAGCGGCAGACATGCTTTATTTTGAATTAGAGGTGTATAAAAATACATTTGCGGATATCGCATAAAACAAGATATCTTCGGCTGCAATGACTAACGCTTTCCTCTTTTGACACTACGCTGTTAACAGCTGACGGATGACGAAAAAGATAAACTACTTTCATTAAGTCACAACAAATAAGACCTCGTCCTCCGTTCCGGTAAGATCGAGCCGCCCATTCTGTGCTAGTAACCACTCATACAAACTTGTCATTCAGCTTTAGGTTCCAAAGGGTGTGACGGTGGCAGTCATGATAATTTAATCTTACATGTCAGAATAAGTTAGTAAGAAACAAACCAAACCGCAGCTGTCAAATCCAACTCTGCCTGCTTGTAAAGACGAGTTAGTCTTTCTGACAGTAGCTCTTTATGATAGATAAGTGAACATTTATTCTGATTATTGAGTTGTTCAAATAACTCGCCTGATTGTTGGAATAATCTGGATTTATACTCATAATATTGTGATCGCTTTATCTGTAGTTGTTCCATTATCTCGCGGTCTAGTCTTCCAGCTGACAACATTTTGCCTATGTCATTGATTATCTGCTGGATTCGAAAACTGGTCTTCTTCGGCTTGGTTCTTTTAATGCTACATTGATCGTCAATTTCTTCGGTAATAGTATCTGTCACTTTGCTAGCTCTGTGAATAAATGTCCGATATGATCCGACATAAAGGTTATGTAACTAGCGCTAAGATTCAGTTAGCATCCGTTTAGAGTTCTTAGATCACTCTTGTAATGACAAAGTTATGGATTCAAAAGACGAAATTTACTTTGTGCAATGAACGAATAAACAACTTAGACACTTCACTTATCTCCTGTACTATAAATAAGCAAATGAGAAGGGGTGTACTGTGGCCGATTATTTAGTTAGCTGGACTGATGGAAAAGCTAAGCAGGCAATCTTAGATTTCATTGATACAATAACTACTAATGGATCTTCCTTTGTTGAGCCATCTGATAGGATTGCCACATTCGACAATGATGGCACTTTGTGGGTAGAGCGACCAATGCCTCCGCAGTTCGATTTCCTGTTCCAAACATGGGCAATAGAGGCACAAGAAGATCCATCATTAGCAAGTGAACAACCATACAAAGCCATCATTGAGAAAGATGTGGCGTATTTCCAGGGATTGGTTACGCAAGACCCGAAAGTCGTGATGCCGTTAGAGCAGGCTGTCGCTCATTCTTGGGCAGGTACAACACCAGAGGCATTTGACGCTCAAGTTAGAGATTTTATTGACAACATCAAACATCCGAAGTTTGGTATTGGCTATACCAAGCTTGTTTATCAACCCATGCTTGAGCTATTAAATTTACTCAAAGCAAACGATTTTCGAGTATTTGTATGCTCTGGTGGTGGTCGAGATTTTATGCGAGTAATTTCTGAAAAGACTTGGGGTATATATAAAGAGGATGTTATAGGATCTGCTGCTCAGTATGTATACAAAGACGGCAAGATCATACGAACTAATACTATGCTTGGTGGTCTCGCTTTAGGCCCGGGTAAACCTGAGCATATTTTTGCTAGAACAGGTAGACTGCCTTTTTTTGCATGCGGAAATGCAGATGTTGATATAGAAATGCTCGAGACAGCTAAATTTGCTTTACTCGTTAATCATGACGATGACGACAGAGAGTATGACTATATCCAAGGAGCAGAAAACTCTTTAGTAAAAGCTAAAGAGTTAGGTTGGACTGTTGTGAGTATGAAGAACGATTGGAATACAGTTTTTCAAACAACAAATACTAATTTAAACATGGAAAATCAAAAATGAGTGATTTAACTGCCATCGATATACTCATTAACCCAGATGAAAATACTCTAGAACGAGCTCGCACTGTTAATGCACGTTTACGACAAAGTGTGCCAAGCGGTTTTGAACTTGATGCTACTCATCTACCTCATATCACTATATTGCAGCGTTACGTTCGCACGGCTGATCTCGAAAAGGTATTTGAAGCAATTCAAAAGACGATTGCAGAGACCGACACGTCTTTACTAAAGTTCCGTGCTATTGCCATCAAACATGCTGACTGGGGCATTCCCGGCCAAGGTTACGCAGTTTATTTTGTTAAGCCTAGCCCTGAAGTGATTGATTTCCAAGCCAAACTCATTGCTACAGTCAATCCTTTTGTTGAACCAGGTGGAACCGCTGAAGCTTATGTAACTGATGCTAATGACCCTGAAATAAACCAGACTACTCTTAACTATGTAGAACGGTATGTGCCAAATAGCAGTGGCTCTAACTATACAGCACATGTGACTCTTGGTTTCGCTACGTTAGATGATTTAAAGATAATCGAAACAGAACCTTTTAATGAATTCGACATTGATCCAGCTAACGTAGCAGTATTCCATTTAGGTAACAATGGTACTGCTCGAGAAGAGCTCAAGTCGTTTACGTTCTAAGCGAATTATTTAAAATATTCACTCACGCGAGACCAGTATAAAACCTGTCTTCTGTTTAGAAATGACAACTGAAGGGCGAAAGTAAATATGGAATAGGATCTGGACTCTTCAAAGTCTACATCATTGTGCGATTGAATGGGATTCGACCAAAAACTTTTTTCCGCCGATTGATACACTATGGTTTTGATCATATCAATCACTAATAAACAGCTTGGCCCTGCTAACATAATGTAATAGTTGATAGATATCGCTAGCGGTCTCCTCCTTATATTTGGAGCAAGCTAACAACAGATATTTAAATATCGATAGTGAATCTACAAGTCAGGGAATCCACTGACCAGAACCTTGAAATTAACCAAACTAAGAATTTGCTCAATTCAAGCAGTGTGGTTGGTGGGAACCTAACTCAACTTCTTCTTAACCCGACTAACGTTACTGATAATAATCGCACCGGTACATTGCCTGAACAGAACAACACGAATGATGACTTGATTAGTATTGAAGGTGTGCTTAAGCCTGCGCTTGTAAGAGATTATGAAAATGAAACATCTATAAATGCGTCACGGCTGTCAGACAAATGCGTAAACGTCTATGGTTGCCCTAGTATTGGAAAATCTTTTTCTGCCCTGCCTAGCGTCCTCGGTATGATTGGTAACGTTTCTTCAAATATCAATATCCTTATACTAGAAGGACAAAATGATAGCCAAACCCCACTTCAACAAGCGTTGTTATTACAACAAAGATTAACAGAGGTAAATCATCCTGACCATCAAATTATTGTCTATCCAAATCTTGGACATACATTTGTCCCTTCCAATCAATGGATAACCTCATATGGTCAAATACCAGAATATGTATTTCGGGATATGTTTGAATGGCTTTCCTCTCCATCGAGACAGAAATAGTCTTCTCTATTGCTTACCAAAACGCTTTGGTTCTTTGGGTTATTGGAATATCTGATTTGAATGGCATCGTCGGCTTCCATACATTGGCTTTAGTAAACATAAACGTGTTGAAAAGGTTGGTCGAAAGCCTTAGGATTCAGGATAAGATTGAAGGTCCTTTTCTAAGCATAGTCTAAGTCTATTTTCTAATGATATCTCACCATCACCTCTAATATCTAATAGGTGTGCATTCTGGATGGCATGGAATTACATCAGGTCGATCTGGATAGCAAACAGGCACAGAGTAACGATAGATATACGAATCTCTTGGAACCTCGTTCCCATATACAGTTCAGATCGATTGTACTAAACTAGACTCAGTAACATTAATTCGCTAACTCACACTCCTCGATAGCTCAATCCATTTGCAATACCTGGATAATTTATCCATTGCATTAAGTGCGACTATCTTAAGCTCATCTGTAATCTCTTTTTCCAAACTGCTTGTGAATGTGTTAAATGCAACGACAGAAGGTACGACTATAAAAGTTGTTACGAGGGATAACATTATTATGAATAGTTTTGATCTAATTTTCATAGGCTAATTGTTGGTCGCAACTAAGCTTTTGTTATTATAAAGGGCATCAACAAATCGGGGATCAATTATATCGTCAAAATTTGGCATTTGACGGATTTGTCCTCTATCTAACAAGTATTTTGCTATAATAGCCCCCGACTGATATAACGAAGTGGTATTACCACCACTAGTTGACTTGTTCATTGCTTCGACATTGTCTTTTAGGCCAAGAATTTTTATCCCTTCGAATCCATCCCGCACTTCGTCACTACTCATATTAAAGAAGTTTGACAGCGCTTGTGAAGATTTCTCTTTATTATTATTCAAGTAGTTTATCCCCGCGTTTATCGATTTGACTATCGATTGAATGTCAGCAGGTCTTTGATCAACTAATTTTGAATTAAATATGAGTACGTCGGTAATGATACCTGGAACGTCTTTAGCCGTAGCCACTATATTATATCCTCTCTGGATGGCAGCAAACTTTGTTGGGCCCCAAGTATGACCCGCATCTATTAGCTTGTTATCTAATGCTTTCAGTATTTCTTGGGCCGGTATATTCACAAATTGGACGTCCTTTTCGTATAATCCCGCCTTGGCCAAGGCCTGAAGTACAAAGATATGAGAGAAAGAGTTTATGCCTTCTATACCTATCTTTTTTCCTTTGAGATCTGTGATGGTCGTGTTTTGTTTACCAATGATTGCATCAGCGGTACTAGAGTCATCAATTACCCACACTAATTTCGAATTTACACCTTCTGAGTTGCGAAAAATAGTATTGGTATAAGTACTAGATAGACCATCGACCATACCATCAGCGTATAACTCCTCTGCCTTCGTCGCATTTCCAGTTAATACAAGCTCCACCGGTACTTTATTTTTCTTAAATTCATCTGCAGCCAGAACAAGTCCAGCATCTCCAACCCAACGTGTTAAGGCAATTCGTATAGGCCTCTCTTTTTGAGTTGATCCCAAGTTTGATGCGTTTTTAAGAGGAAAAAATGATAGTGTGGTTACAGTTCCTACCGCAACTGCGACAGATATAATAACAACTAAAAGTAGTTTTTTGATTTCGACCTTCAGCAATATCTGCTTATAGTAGAATAAAATCTTTTATGTCCATCCCTTAGTCAATACGAAAACAGTTTCCCCTAAAAAGAACACTAATTAAGGAATTTTCTGTAGCGTGCCGCCCTCTATTGGGATCACTGATTGTCAAGACTTCGAAGACAATCATATACGATAAACATCAGCTGATCCATTAGGGCGATAATCAAAACAACCCGTCTCGCACCAGTGCTTGCATAGGAAAGTAAGTATGAAAATTATATTATACAATATAATTATCATTAAGAAGAGGGTCGTTTTTACAATATCTTATAAGATTATCTTATAGGCCTGGAGCGCAGCGATTGGGGCGCGTGAGACTGCGATCATCGCGACATCGTGATTCTCAAGGTGCACGGCAAAGCCGTTAAAGCCGTCTGCGATCGCAGAACATGCCGGGCAGCCGCCTGCGTACTCAGGACCAAACACGAAGTGATAGATGAGGAGCTGTGAACGTCCTCTGAACAGATCGGCAAGAGACGCCATGCCCTCGTCGGTCTCGAAACGGTACTCCTTGTCAATTCGAACCCACGGCAGCCTCTGCTGCCGCAACTGCGCCAGCTCGTCGCTACGCCGCGTCAGCTCCTTCTCGGCCTTGAGCAGCTCCAGCCTGGCCGCAAGCCACTCCTCACGTGTTCCGATCTTGTGGTCAGTCATTGTTTTCTCCTTCTTGCGAAAAAGCAGTGTTCCATAATCTATTCTTTTAATCAATGTATGATCCTTTTCTCTTCTCATAATACCATGTAACAGGAACAAATTATATAAAGTGTATTTCCAGTACACCATCCCATTTCTTAACCGCAGTCCTCAAAGCAGTGATCAACTTGCAGTGTCCGGGATGGTTAGACGTATGCCCGTTCCCGCACTTTAGCATCACTTTCATGAGGAGCCAGTGGTTTATGAAATCAGTAGGTGGGACAACCATGAAAAATGAATGACACTGTTAGAGAACCCATGGCCGCCCACCAAAAATGACTACGGTTTCTCTCCAAGATAAATAGAAAGATCAACTTTAAGTCCATATTTATATTTATATTTAGTCTATATAGTATAGAGCGTACTTTGTTGGGTCCTGAAAAAAAGGATAGAAGGAAATTCGCGTTCTGAGGTACCAGCTGGTTATAGAATGATATCTTTTCCAAGGAGGGCATTATAGAAACACATTAGAATCGCCTTTTTTCTTCAAATTTGTATCTTATTCACTGAGATATCTTTATGAGTGATAGTACAGACTAGGTACAACAACGAGATGAGTTTAATTCCATACTCCTAACTTTTCTTTCAATTACGTGAACCTAAATGATATCTTCGATGATTGATATGTCTTCAGTTTATCTCCTTCCACATTTTGAGAAATTTGTCGTACTCAGGAGATATGGCTTTCACAAGTCCCAATTGTAACATGAATTTAAGATCGTCTCTTATCGCTCTATGCTCGATTATTTTTCCATCCTTACCGATGGTATGGACGTGTACTGCTTCATAAGAGATTTTATTTCCAGTTGGAGGAATAAAGAAAAAACTTCCGGTATGTGTACCTGTTACGATTCCGATAAATACAACCTTATCATCTTGGGAAATAATCTCTTGTTCTTCATAATGGAGATCTGGAAAAGCACTTCGCAAATTCTTGATTGTATCTATGAATTCTTCAGGTCCTCTGAGTTGTGACCTGTACGAATCTTTAGCTTTTTGTGATTCTCTATTAAGATAATCTGGACTTACAAAGTCATGAACGTTACTTGTATCTCCTGTGTTAAAGGCCTCAATAACCTGTCTAACTGTTCTTATGTTTTCTTGAGATGACATAATCAAGCTAGAAGTCTCCTTAATTCTTCAGTCAGCGCTTGGGCCTCCTTTGGCCTTCCCAAGTATTGAGCCCTTGTATTTTGAAATGCAGCCAGACGCCATTCCCCTCTGTTTTTCGTAGCTACAAGTGTCTGTACTGAATTTCGTTCTGGCTCTATGTCTGTCTGACCTGCCATGATAGTCCCTCCAACTACATGCATTAAAGCAACATCTGAAGTCAAAAATCGCACACTCCTAATCTTCCCGACCAAACGAGTACCTTTCACGTACGTATCAAAGAGTTGCTGATGAAATGAAGCGATTTCTTGGCGTCCTTTGAGATGTGTGCCATCAAATCCCACAAGATCACCATCCTCTGCGAACGGAGATGCAAAGGCTTCTCCACTTCCTCTATTCCAACCGTCCATCGCTTGTTGATATAGAGAGCGGATTGCAACTTCGTCAGCAGATTCAGGAGTGGATGCTGATTCGTACACAGTTTTTTCTAGTCTTAAGTCCAATAATAGTTTTTTCAGTCCACATAGCTAGCGCAATCAAACTAGGAAAAAACTCTAAGAATATTCAGCGTTCTAACCGAGTATACATAAATACTAATTGTTCTCTACACTCAATGATCAGAACATGAGGATTGTCACCCCATGTCAAAAGAAAGTATTCTTGTAACCGGTGCCGACGGCAATATTAGTAGTGAAGTAATAAACAATCTTGAGTGTTAACTCATCATAAGCTCTTTCATTTAAAGGCCTCTGCATAATCGCTCGCAAATTGAGAAAACGTTGTTGGTTTCTTTCCAGTTGCCTCTTCAACCCCTGAGTACACCGGTGAAGCAACTCCTTTTCTGTATAGTTTATATAATTCTGATATGGTATTGATGAGCCATTCGTTCAATCCGGCCTCCTTCATACCCACTCTAGCTTCTTCGTCTGATACATTCACATAATCTATTTTCTTACCAATCGCATTAGAAAGTATCTCAGCAGATTGATAATAAGTAAGCGCTTCCGGGCCAGTAATCAGGTATGTTTTATTGTAATGCTTTTCTTCGTCCGCTAGAGCTCGTACTGCTACCGCAGCGATATCACGAACATCTACAAAACTAACCTTTGCATCTTCTGCAGGTATGTAGAAAGCATTATTACTCTTTATCGTGGGACCTTGGAAATTGATAAAACCCTGCATGAATTCATTCGGGCGTAGGAATGTGTACGGGATTCCAGATTCTTCTATCAATTTTTCTGTTTGCCGATGCAAGCGCATAGCCTCTAGGTCTGCTTCCAAATCGGCTGCAAGTATTGATTGTTTTACGATATGTTTAATTCCCGATTTCTTTGCTTCAGCAACTAGATTCGATTCATGTTCTGCAGATTTGGAAGAGGGATGAGTGAGCAAGAAGAGCTTATCGACGTCTTTAAAAGCTGTTTCAAGTCCTTCTTCTTTGTCATAGTCAATCTGCACAGCTTTAACTCTGTCATACTGTTGAACCTTATTTGCATTTTCAAATGAATGAACACCTGCTTTAATTTTAACATCTGGGACATCCCTAGAAAGCTGCTTTACAACTTCACTCCCAACAGTACCGGTAGCACCTGTTACTAGAATTGTTTCAGACATATTCAACATATAACCTTGGAAGTATTTATTATTGGCGATGAGATAGTTTTAATAATGGTGAGTCGACTGTATTCGAACAAGTCATTACTAACGTAGATAAAATCTTGAATATACAATTAGCAAGTAATAAGCAGATAAGATTCAGATAATATTTATATCAAACATGACCAGGATTTTCGATTAATTCTCATCCAATAATCAAAATTAACTTATCTGATTCGATGCACTAACCTGAATGTCCATATAAAAGTAAAGATAACAGTGGAGAAGAACAAAAGGTAAATGGAAATGGAAAAGAAGGGAAACATCTTAATCTCAGAAGATATACCGATTGAGATATCCTGTCGAGGCAGAAAATAAGGACAAGGATAGCATACGTCAAATACTTAGAACATAAAACTTATCACTAGATTCCCACTACTGAATATAAATGTCATGCGACCTTCTTCGTCTGAATATAGTACTTAGAGAAGATCAGGAGAAGAGAGAGCAACCTGCTACTAGTAAACTATATGATGTATACGCGTACTGTGAAGGAGACGCTTATCAGTTAGGACCGTTTGAATGCCTAATAAATAGGGACGATATTCTAGATAGATTCAAAGAGCTACTGCCAAACATATCTCTCTCTTCATTAGGAAGGGGTACATCACAAGAAGCAATTTTTGACAAGGATATCTCACTAGTGGATGCTCTCGGAGAGACGACCGCATTAGGAAAGGAAATATTTTCTGCCCTGCCACTTATTATAAGAGAATCCATTAGTAATTCCAATAATATCCGTTTATTTACAAACGATATACTCCTTCCCTGGGAAATAATGTATAATGAAAACGGATTTGTCAGCTTATCTAATCCATTTGGTATAAGTCCAGCGACTAAGAGAAGAATAACTCCAAGACCAAGAAAAATAAAGGAAAGGTTGCGTATATTGATGATAGTTGATCCTTTAGATGATCTATTAATATCTATTAATTCGTTATATGAAATGGATTTGAACTGGTTTATGCTAACAGAATATTTTCTACTATCTGGAGCGATAATGATACATGATAATGGATTCCTGAAATAAGGTGTTATTTTTCAACAGCCTGCTTTGCATCTTTGTTGGTATTGAATGTAACAACCCTAACCTTAATGAAAAACCAAAT
>Ga0105104_10003994_pt1 | contig 10341 bp, 9 predicted proteins | sample PPLLaktember2015_3_FD_87034 | JGI IMG/M metagenome (GOLD analysis project Ga0105104, IMG submission 87034) | Freshwater sediment microbial communities from Prairie Pothole Lake near Jamestown, North Dakota, USA - PPLs Lake P7 Core (6) Depth... | ecosystem: Environmental > Aquatic > Freshwater >... | reverse complement strand
CACTATATCCCTGGACATGCTTGTCAAGGAGATGGTAGACCATGACATCAATTATTTTTCCGAACAAAACTACAATCTGAAGAATTAATAATCATTCACCATAACGCAAAGGAAGGTGTTAGATAAAATGAAAAAAGCCGTTATTACAGGAATAACCGGACAGGATGGCGCCTTGCTCGCCAAATTTTTGTTAAATAAGGACTATGAGGTTCATGGGATCCGCCGCAGGTCTTCTTCTGTCAATACCAGTCGAATCGATAACTTCTATCAAGATCTTCATGAAAAAGATGTACGCTTATTTCTTCATTATGGCGATATGACTGATTCAACCAATCTTAACCGGATTGTGCAGGATGTCGAGCCAGATGAAATATACAATCTGGCGGCACAAAGCCATGTCCAGGTTTCGTTTGAAACTCCGGAATATACTGCAAACGCCGATGCTTTAGGGACTCTCCGGTTATTGGAATGTATTCGAAATTTGAAAAAATCTGAAAGAGTCAGGTTTTATCAAGCCTCTACAAGCGAACTCTATGGGAATGCAGCTGAAATACCTCAAACAGAAAAAACCCAATTCTATCCCCGCAGTCCATATGGTGTGGCAAAATTATATTCATATTGGATAACCATCAATTACAGGGAAGCATATGGATTGTTTGCGTCAAACGGCATCCTGTTTAATCATGAAAGTCCTTTAAGGGGAGAAACATTTTTGACTCGTAAAGTCACCCGGGCAGTTTCAAGAATCAAATTGGGAATCCAGAATAAACTATATATTGGCAATCTTGACTCCAAGCGCGACTGGGGGTATGCGGGTGATTATATAGAAGCAATGTGGCTGATACTCCAATATAAAAAACCTGATGATTTTGTTATCAGCACAGGTGAAAGTCACAGCGTGAGAGAGTTTATAGAATTGGCTTTTGGGGAATTGGATATTCCAATTGAATGGAAAGGAACTGGTATTAATGAAAAAGGTATTGACCAGAATACCGGAAGGGAAATAGTTGAGATCGATTCCAGATTTTTCCGGCCCACTGAGGTTGATTTACTTCAAGGGGACTATTCAAAGGCCAAAAAAGAATTGGGATGGGAACCTAAAGTGAAATTCAGGGAATTGGTAAAGATGATGGTAAATAGCGACTATTTGGAGGCAACAAAAGAGAAGGAGTTATCGAAATAAATGGCGATCATTGAACTCTCAAATATCATCAAATTTTACTCCATGGGTAAAGTGACAGTACCCGCACTTTCTGGGGTCTCCATAAAAATAGATAAGGGAGATTTCGTTGCCATCGCAGGGCCGTCCGGTTCGGGCAAAACCACTATTCTCAATATCATTGGCCTTATTGATACGCCATCTGAAGGCAATGTCGTCATTGACAATACAAACACCATTTTATGCAAAAATGCAGAACTTACACGCATGCGTCAAAAGGTTCTCGGATTTATTTTCCAATCCTTCAACCTATTATCCGGATTGAATGTATTTGAAAATGTCGAGCTTCCCCTCCTGATCGGCAGGTTTCCCCTTGCACGCAAAGAAAGAAAAGAATGGGTAAAGCATCTCCTTGAGGAAGTTGGGCTTTCTGACAGATTGCGTCACAAACCAAGAGAATTGTCCGGCGGCCAGCAACAACGCGTGGCAATTGCCCGTGCGCTTGCAACAAAACCAAAAATCGTAATTGCGGACGAACCAACTGCGAATCTTGATTCACAAACCGGGAAAAACATCCTTGCCTTGATGAAAAAAATAAATGCGGAACAAAAGACAACCTTCATTTTTTCAACACATGATCCCGTCATCCATGCCATGGCAGACCATGTCATCATGCTCAAAGACGGAGTAATTGAAAAGGAATATCGCAGAGAAAACGGAGACACAGATTGATATTGCTGATTGCACTCAGAAACCTTTTGACCAATTTCAGGCACACCATCATTATAATGTTCCTGATCATGCTGATCGTGATGCTGTTTTTCATCGGCAACACTGCAATAGACGCGTCCGACGAAGGTTTGAAAAACACATACATTCTAAACTATACGGGCGACGTGATCATTCAGGAAAAAACAGATGTTCCCATGAGTGTGTTTGGCGCCAACGCCCCGGCAATCGGAGAATTCTTCTCAATCCCAATCCTGAAAGATCATGATGATATTATTTCACTGGTTGAATCCATGCCGGATGCAGGCGTTATCACTTCGCAGATATCCGGACCAGTCGTAATGGATATCGGAGACGGCAGATATAAGACATTTGCATTTGGTATAGAAGCGCAGACATATTTCAATGTTTTCTCCGGAATAACGCTTGTTGAAGGAGAGCTTCTAAAACCAGGCCAGAGAGGTGCGATGATCAGCAAAGAACGCGCCAGCATGACAGAAGAAGAGTTTGGCAAGCCGGTCGCACCAGGCGACATGATCATGTTTACCACGGTTGGGGCAACCGGTTTTAAAATCAGGGAAGTACCTCTTGCGGGCATCTATGAATACAAAAATCAGGGCCAAATCCCTGATGAAATCGTTCTTGTTGACGCGCAAACACTGCGGGCCCTCAACTCCATCCTCCTCGCTCCAGAGACCGATGTTCCCCCTCCTCCCCAGTCAACAGACATCCTCACGGATGATATTGACAGCCTTTTCGGGGCAGAAAGCTTCCCCACGCCTGTAGATGTGTCTGGTCCAGTTTCCATTACAGAAATCCAGGCACAACTTTCAAACAGGGAGGAACAGCCGTTTTTATCAACTGATAAGGGAGGCTGGAATTTCATCATCATTCGCCTTAAAGACGGTGTTTCCAATTCTGATTTCATACAACGCTTGAACGGCCAGTTGGAATCCTATTCTGCAATTGCCGTTGATTGGCGTACAGCTGCAGGTGCGCCGGCACTCCTGGTTCTCCTTCTGTATTTTCTTTTTAATGGCGGTTTGCTTTTGCTGGTGATTGCCGGGATCATCGCAATCGTCAATGTGCTCTTGATATCAATTTTCCAGCGCGTTAAGGAAATCGGAACACTCCGCGCCATCGGTGCATCAAACAACTACATTCGAGTCCTTATCCTTTCTGAAAATCTCATTGTCGCGATTGTGTCAGGTTTATTAGGGGTAATCGCAGGTGCTGTTCTTATCCAGATCATTAATGGTGCGAACATCCAGGCAGCGAACAGCCTTATTATTACCCTGCTCGGAGGCAAGGTGGTCAAACTTGGTTTTTCGGAGAGCATTGCCATAGTCAGCATACTTGTATCTGCGGCGCTTGGATTTCTGGCCTCTCTCTACCCGGTACAGTTTGCACTCCACATACAACCTGTAGAAGCAGTGGCAAAAGGATAGCAAATGACCATTGGCAACATAATCAGTTTAGCCTGGAAATACCTTCGAAGTCATTTTCGTAGATATTTTTTCCTGCTTTCAATTTTGGCTTTCAGTTTTGCCGTCATCACATCAATCACCACGCTCACCGAGGGCATGTCCCGTAATGTATTCCGTGCAGCGGAGAACCACTACGGCGGGCATGTATTTGCCATTGGATTTGACGATGGAAGAGACAAGATTGCAAATGCAGGTGAAATAATCAAAACAATTGACTCTTCCGGATTCACCTACAGCAAGGCTGTATTCCGCACCATGCTAAATTCAAGAGGCGTTCTTCATTTTGCAGGCTCATCGGTAAAGCAGAAATACTTGTTCGGAATTGATTGGGAAAATGAAAAGTCTGATTTCGCCGAACTTGACTTTACAGATGCCTTGCCCGATTTTCAATCACTGGAAAATGGAATTCTCATTTCCTCTTCCGTCGCAGAGGAGCTGCAGGCGCGGGTTGGTGATGATCTGGTTCTTGAGGTCACACCTAAAGACGGGCCAAAAAATACCGGTATTTTTATTGTAAAGGGAATCATCCGCGACAACAGCATTTTCGGTTACTATAAATGCTTTATCAGTCTTGAAAAACTCAATTCGCTGATTGGCTATGCGCCTGGTGAATGTTCCTGGATTGGCTTTTATTTTGTCAATACAGAACCAGCCTATCAATTTGACCAGGCGGCTCGTATTCATTCACTTCTTGAAAAAAAATTTCCCATGGGCCCATTGGTTGATGATCGTGACAGTTTGGAAAGCGAAATTTCCGGATCCGATAAATATCCCGGCTTTCATTACTCGGTTGTCACGCTGAATTCCTATATTTCCCAGGTTGGAGATCTTCTTACAGCCATGAAGCTTATCTCCTATTTTTTATATGTTATGATGATCATTATTGCACTTGCCAGTATCTCGGTAACCTATCGCCTGATCCTTCATGAACGCGCGCGCGAAATAGGTACTATCCGGGTCATGGGCATGGAATCAATGTTAACACAGGGCGTGCTTGTCATAGAGTGCCTGTTTTTGCTTTTTGCAGCGCTCTTCGCAGGATTCATCCTGGCATTGTTCTTCATCTGGATTCTTTCACTTTTTTCATATGCCTGGATTCCCGGATTTGAGATTTTCCTTCACAAAGGCAGGCTGACCGCTGCCTTTACCCAGAACCTGATGATCACCAACATCGCGATCATGGTCATTACAACCCTGCCTGCAGTCTGGATTCCCGCGGCAAGGATATCCAGGGCCAAATTACCGGATATTTTATCAGGCGAATCTCATGCGTGACAGCACTTAAATCCTTATAACAAATCAGCAATATTATTCGCTGCGGTCAAATAGCTGTTTGAATCAGGATTATTTACTGTTAGAACTTCAGTTTGCTTCAATTCTTTGAAAATAATTGTGCATATTTTATCCATTTTTATTTTGGCTTCATGAATAATATTCATGAAATCATTGCTGTTTTTTCCTGACTCCATCCGACTTTGCTTTTTATCCCTTCTCTTAAGTCGTTGAGCAATTGAATTATCATCAATTTCAACAAATACAATGCGTAAAGTCAGATTTGAAATAAATTGTAAAACATGTGCAAGATTTTTTTCATTAAAAATATTTCCATTGGCTTCATAGTTCAAGGACACAAGAGCCTGCAGTATTCCCTGATCCAGGAAATAAATGTCATATTTAAGCATTCCATTTCTGTATATTTCAAGAATATAAAAACAATTTATTATCATTAAAATCAAATCTTTCAATGTATTTTGTCTGGATTTTATAATCAGGGAGATCCATGTTATTGCCCATGATGGTTTTAAAATCACGAGTTTTATTGTATACCATGTTTTTATCATATATCTCTGAATTGATTTCATTTCATCGTTAATATGATATGTCGATTCCTCTATTTTCATGCCCTTTTCACGAAGTATTCCTGCGGCACAATGTGACAGGGTTGTTTTTCCTGAACCGGGCATTCCGATAAACTCAACAAACACTGGTTTCTTCAGCATCTCTTTCATTATTGAAACATCATCCTATATCTTGCCTATCTTGACACAACAGTGCCAAGCATTTTTTTATAGAGATCAAGCAGTGATCGCGCGCTGTCATTCCAGGAAAAAGCCTCTATCCGCTTAAACCCGCGTTCCACAAGCGATTTTCGCAGTTTGCTGTCTGAAACCAGGGAGTTCATGGCTTTAGCTGCTGCCAAATGATCTCGCGGATTATCAAGCAGCAGTGCCGCGTCTCCAACGACTTCAGGGATAGCGAAAACACTTGAGGTGATTACTGGACAGCCGCAAGCCATTGCCTCAATATTTGGCATACCGAAACCCTCTGCAAGAGAAGGAAATAAAAAGCAGAGAGCTCCGTTTAAAAGTTCTACAACTTCCCGCTCGCTTACAAAGCCCGGGAACACGACGCAGTTGCTTATACCGAGTGACGCTGCAAGAGCAAGGGTCCTCTCGTTACGCCAGCCTCTTCCGGCCAGAACCAGTGTGGACTCTTGTCCCTGCGTGCTTTTACGAAATTCCGCGAACCCTCGCATAATCGTTTCTGGATTCTTTCTCTCTGAGAAATTGCTTAAGTGCAGAATATAGGGGGACCTGATCCCGAACTTTGCAGGAGCCTTGATCTCTGCCTCAGGCAGTCGGTTATAGGCAGGTCCCACTCCGCTGTGACAGACTGTGAACCTCTCAGCGGGAACAGCATACTTGACCGCAAGAAAGTCGCGACTGGTCTGTGAGACTGTAACCAGGGCGTCCATTCTTTTTGCAAGCCATGGCTTGGTGAACTTCGCGTGAAACCTGTGTGCAAATCCGTACAGCTCTGGAACCAGATAGGGCTCGGCTCCGAGCACCATTGCCACTTTCTTCGCTTTCACTCCCCAAAACGGCGTGTATGGCGACAGGGGTGCATAGTGCACGATGTCAAAGCGCGCAGAACGGACAGTTGCGGCCGCAGCCAGGGGATTACGCGGGACAACCAGTTCTTTGGCACTGGCATAGATCGGCTTGTCATTTTTTTCATAATGAATCAGGGTGAAGTCGAATGAGCCGTCATTTAATTTCATCATGTGGCAGACGATCTCAAGCAGGAAATGGCCGCTTCCGCTGTATCCCTGGTCGATTGGACGCGTAAATATTCCAATCCTTGCGCAGCCCCGGAGACCATCATTCTTTTTTGAATTTTGTATTTTAGGAATTGTTATAGACCTCTTTTTCAAGTTTGTTGGTTGTCGCAATAAAACAGAATATACATTCTGAAACTTTTTGTTGCAAGCGATATTTTTACTTGAAAAAACAATTACATGGGTATAGAAAAGAAGCGGGAGAAAATACGTGAAAATTACCGTACTGGCATTTTTTGACCGGATCAGCCTGTTTAACAGCATGAAACCATTCCTGTTCTCTAAACATCAAAACATGTTCAGTTTTACATGTAATCCGCAATACTGTCTTGCGAGTGACAAAAACAAGATTCTGTTCATGGACAGATGGTTCCTCAAACCCGATTATGTTGACATGGAACAATTGAAAAAGCTCAGGGACAAGTACAGGACAATCTTTTTCTTCAACGGCAATGCAGGCGGTGGAATACTCAGGCCTGAAGTACTGCCTTATGTAGACATGTTTTTCAACAAGAGTTTGTTTAAGGACAAATCACTGTATCAAAAGGTTTTATACGGCGATGAACTTTTTACCGAGCATTACCATATTGATCATGGAATCAATGATCCTGATCCGCGAAAGCGTGAAGTGATAACTGACTTGTCTCTGGCGGACAAGCTCAAGGTTGGCTGGAATATTGGCATTGGCGACTTTCCAAAACTTAAGCTCCGCCAGCGATCTGCTGTTTTTTTTGCACGTACCGTCAATGCTAAATGTGTCAGGCCTTTCCACAAAAATGTAACTGTACCTGACAGGTTTCCGGAAAACAAAGGTCTGTTCGATATTCATGCCCGTTGGGGAGGCCCGAAGCGGCCGACCCTGCTGTTTCACAGGAATATAATGCTGGATAAAATTCGCGATAATCCCCGTTTTTTGACCGGGAAAGTGCCACAGAACCAGTACAACAAGGAAATAAAAAACTGCAAGATAACCTTGAGTCCCTTCGGATGGGGAGAAGTCTGCTTTCGTGATTTTGAAGCTGTATTGAACGGAAGTCTGCTTTTAAAACCGGAAATGGGCCATCTGGAAACATGGCCTGACATTTTTGTACCATATGAGACATATGTTCCCTTCGACTGGGACGGCAAAGATCTCGTACAAAAGGGCGAATACTACCTGGGAAATGAGGCTGAACGCAATCGCATTGTCCACAATGCTTTTGACGTATTTATCAGTCAGGCCAGGACCATAGACGATCGCCTGGAGTCAATTCTTGGTCTCATAAAAAACTAGCAGGAAAAAAATGCGGCCTAAATCAATCTGTATAATCTATAACACAATGTGGGCAGTCAAAAACTTCAGGCTGAACCTTATCAGGCATTTAATTTGCAAGGGTTATTCCGTATTCGCAATCGCGCCATACGATTCCGCAGAGACTGCACTTCAGGAAAATGGGGTAAAAACGCTCAATATCAGAATGAAGGGGAATTCAAAAAATCCTGTCAGCGACTTGATCCTTTTTGTCATGTTGTTCATTAAACTGAAACATTTACATCCTGGATGCGTTCTCAATTACACGATAAAACCCAATATTTACGCAAGCATTGCCTGTTCTCTCCTCAGAATACCATACATCAACAATATTACCGGCCTTGGCGCAGTATTTCAGGGCAACAACCTCCTCACTCATGCAGTCAGCTTACTGTACAGGATTGCTTTGAAGCGTTCTTTAACGGTTTTTTTCCAGAATAATGATGACCTCGCACAACTTCTCTCAAAAAGAATAGTCTGCAAACAAATATCTCTTCGTCTTCCGGGTTCGGGTGTCAATCTTGATCAATTTTCCCCGTCTCTCCCCATAAAAAATGAGCATTTTACATTTCTTCTTTTTACTCGCATCCTGTGGGAAAAGGGAATCAGGGAATATCATGAAGCTGCAAAGAAAGTATATTCTCGATTTCCAAATACAAGGTTTCTGCTTGTAGGATCCATTGATCCATTGAATCCATCATGTGTTCCCCGCGATACCATTCAACAATGGTCGGAGTCAGGCATCATAACGTATCTTGGACCAACGGATTCCATCCGCGAGTATATCAGGAAAAGTGACTGCATAGTTCTCCCATCTTATTATCGTGAAGGTGTCCCCCGTTCTCTTCTTGAATCAGCTGCGATGGCCAAACCCATCATTACCACGGACTGGCCAGGATGCAGGGACGCTGTTGATGACAATGTGACCGGATTTCTATGCCGCATACGTGATCCGCAAGACCTCTCTGAAAAAATGTTGAAAATGATTTCCATGCCAGCCAAGGAACGCGAAACCATGGGTATGGCAGGACGCAATAAAATGGAACGAGAGTTCGACGAGAAAATTGTCATCAATGCATATTCAGATGTCATTCAATCAGTTTTCAAACACAAACAAGGCGGGCAATAATGAAAATTCTTGTCACAGGCACAGCGGGATTTATTGGTTTTCATCTTGCAAAACGTCTGATACAGCGCGGAGACGAAGTTGTTGGCCTGGATTCTGTCAATGATTACTATGATATCAGCATAAAGCATGGCCGTCTTGCGGAAACCGGAATTGATCCTGTGTCACTTGCCGTTAATACAATTACACAAAGTTCCCAATATCGCAATTACCGCTTCATCCAGCTTGACCTTGTGCAAAAAAAAGAAATCAACGCTCTCTTTTCTGCGGAACATTTTGACATGGTCTGCAATCTCGCAGCCCAGGCTGGAGTACGGTACAGTCTGACACATCCGGAAACCTATACTGAAAGCAATATTACGGGTTTCCTGAACATACTTGAGGCATGCAGACACAACAATATCAAGCACCTTGTCTACGCCTCAAGTTCCTCGGTTTATGGCCTGAACGAGACCATGCCCTTTTCCACGCATGACAACGTGGATCACCCCATAAGCCTTTACGCAGCAAGCAAAAAAAGCAACGAGCTTATGGCCCATTGTTACAGCCACCTTTTTGGTCTACCCTCTACAGCATTACGCTTTTTTACCGTGTATGGTCCATGGGGAAGACCTGATATGGCCCTTTTTATTTTCACCAAATCCATTCTTGCGGGCATGCCCATCGATATTTTTAATAATGGAGACATGATACGGGATTTCACATATATCGATGACATTATCGATGGTGTCGTATGCGCCATTGATCATGTCCCCTCGCCTGACAAATCATGGAGCGGGAAAAAACCCGACCCTTCCAGTTCCTGCGCTCCCTACAAGATATACAATATTGGAAACTCAAATCCGGTAAAACTGATGGATTTCATTTCAGCTCTTGAAAACGCTCTAGGCGAAAGTGCAATAAAAAACTTTTTACCCATGCAGGCAGGAGACGTGAAAGCCACATGGGCTGATACAAATGACCTTGAAAAAGAACTCGGCTACAAACCAAAAACATCCATTAAAACTGGAATAGACAATTTTGTTTCATGGTATCGCGCTTTTTATGGAGTCAAATGATGGAAAATACGAAAATTGCGGGTCTACAAATCCTTGAGTTTCACAGGATCAGGAGACTCGGCCTCTCCAATTTCACGGGATAAATCTTTCAGAAGTTCTTTGGCCTTGGGAGAGAGCTTTTCCGGAACATCCACGACAATTTCTATATACATGTCCCCTCGCCTTGAACCCGTGTTCAGGTAAGGAACCCCTTCATTCTTCAGACGCAGTACCTTTCCGTTCTGCGTTCCCGCAGGAATCTTCACCTTAACCTTTTTATTCTCAACAGTCGGTACGAGTATTTCACCACCAAGCGAAGCCTGTGCTATGCTTACAGGGATGACGCAATACACGTCATTACCTTCCCTCTTGAAATACTCATGCGCATCCACAT
>Ga0105104_10003993_pt1 | contig 10343 bp, 8 predicted proteins | sample PPLLaktember2015_3_FD_87034 | JGI IMG/M metagenome (GOLD analysis project Ga0105104, IMG submission 87034) | Freshwater sediment microbial communities from Prairie Pothole Lake near Jamestown, North Dakota, USA - PPLs Lake P7 Core (6) Depth... | ecosystem: Environmental > Aquatic > Freshwater >... | reverse complement strand
CAGAGATGTACAAACTAGCATTAGAAGGAAAGCTGTACAGCAGATCAATCCCATAACAACAGCAACAACAAGACAAAGACAAAAACAAAATATTATACATACACGCTCTTTTTTTCTTTTTTTGTTTTGGAAACTGATTGATGTGTATGTTATTTTATATGAGAAGCAAATGATGCTCATATTAGATTTTCATAAAGTACCAATCTAAATAGCTAAGGCAGATATGGTTGCCGACAAGCATAGTTATTTGATATGAATAACTTTCACATTTTAGATGGCAAAGGCCCTCAAGTATTGCTTTGAATCGACTATGAGCCTTTTCAAAAAGGGCTTAGACAATCGGAGAAGATCAGGGAAAATAATCCAGGATCTGATTCAGTTACTGATAATGTAAGTTTCAGTCGCCAATGAGAATCTAAGCCTATTTCACTATCGCTGCGCTTTTGTGTTCTGCTATTGAAAGGATGCAGAAGGTAGTCAGCAACACTATTACCTATTAACTGCAAGTCAACCTGTCCTTAAATATACTGATCCACAGATCTCGCATTTCTTAACATCTGACCCAACATAGCGTCTGCTACACCCTCTACAGATCAGGGATCGAACGAATGGCCGGAAGAATGTGAGTCCAGTGCTGATGGCTATTGCCTTATTCAATTCATCCTGAGCCGAAATATCAGTTAGATCTATTGACGTCGACAACCCACCCCTTAGGAGACTATCAATGGAAATACATTCTTCTAATCCTTTTTGAGGTTGTAACAAAAGTTCCTTTCCGTTCACAGTAATCCCTTGAGAGTAGTGCTTTGCCGACTCGGCCCCAGTTGATAGTAGAGTCCTACCATATTTTTCTGAATCCAAGGTTGAAAATCTTATGCTACTGTCATCATCTATCATCGAGATACCTACCGATTCACTATCCATTTGCCTCCCATGATCTAAAGCTACATCACCTGAGGTCTTCAGTACTTTTCTCAGGACATCATCTCCGGCAGAATTGTGATTATATCCCAAGATATCATATACTGATTCCTTTAGGCCGGTGAGATTGAGAATTATGTTAGTTGTGCCGAAATGTTCAAAATTAGCACTTCCCATGACCGGGCATAGCCCCTTTCTGATTGTGCTCAGGATATTCTTCTTTCTTATATACATCGCCTCCAATGCGGGTTTTATTGTTAGCGCGAGTTTTGCCCTGAAATATGTTTCATCTTTGTTTGACTGATACGCGAGTCTAGGAAGATTAATCGACATCGACTGTAAAGATGCAACGCTCCCTGTATCCTTACCATCTAATGATTTTCGAATGCCATTACTCGTTCGCTTTCCATTTTGCATGATGACTATCTTACCTCCCGACCTAACTACAGATGATATCGTCTGCGAGTCTTCTCCCAACGTATTGGAATCTCCATTGTAATTTAATGCCAGACCAACCCTTGGTAAAGGAGTTAAGTCTGTATACTTTGTGTAGCCATCAAGTAAGGCCCCAAATGTCTTTTTATCAAGAGTACTTACAGGCAATAGAATCGTAAAGGAAGGTAGACCTTCAGAATAGGAGCTTGTAGCAGATGACGAGATAAGAGCCTTTGCAAAAGATGACGCGATATCCTCACAATCCAAAGTGTCATTCAAGAGAAAGTCTGTGATGCCTTCAAGAACTACCTCCGATGATGCCTCCCTGCTCATCAAAGCCAAAAGTAATTGCAATGCTGCCGAAAACTTGGACTTTTCATCGAAGCGTACCCTTGATACGTTAAAATACTTGCCGTTTAATTTTTGTAATCCTTCAGAAAATTCATTGATGTTTAGGAAGACCACATCAGGAAGTATCCCCCACACCCCAGGATTTGAGATGTTTAACTCGCCACCTAGATGCATATCTGAAATGTCCTTGGGTAGAGAATTCAATAATAGGTGCTCCGAAAACACTGACATGGAAGCGTTATTGATAATTCCCTCTATTCCATTTGTAATTCCTTCCGCATTGTTTATCAGATCGAGAACATCAGAACTAGGCATGCCCAATCTGGACATTCTACTCCGATACTCTTCAAAGCCATGCTCTATAAGCACGGAATTGACTGTTTCACGAACCAGAGAAGATGTAAGATAGGCAGCCTGGAACTTGTAAATCTTGTTCTCCACTTCCTCCGTGATTTTCTGCGCTTGCTCTAAAGGCATTCCAGCCTCCCTAACGATAGATTGGATTATCTTGTGAGAATTAAACTCCTCAATCGAATTATGGCTTGTCCTAACATACATTTTGCCACTTTCAACTATTGACCTTTCTTCAATTTGTCTTGCAAGGCTCAAGACTAATTTCCCCAAGTTAGTTATTGTATATCTTCGTTCTCCTTTATTCAAAGCAACTAACGACTGCCTAAGCAGTTTCCTTAAATGATAGGCAAATTTTCCAGATTCCTTTTTCGATTTGAACCCGGCAAGAGATTTCAATTCAGAGTAGGTAAGTGGCCCCTTTGAATTTAATATTCTAAGTATATCAATTCTGTTAGGACTGGCCATAACAGAGAAGATCATCCGCACTCGTTTTGAGGCAGATTCGAGAATCCCATACCTTTTGTTCTCTGTTTGAAATGAATAATCATGACTCAACTGTTCCATTGCACCCGATATTCAGCCTAGACAATTAAAACTACTTTGTAAATTATATTTTACTATCGATATAATATGGCCTACCTTAGCTTCTGCTATTTATTCAAGTTTCGACAAGTACCCGACTTTCCTTCAATAAGCTCCTCATCTTAATATTATTGGTTGATTGGATTATTGTTTCGTTTATCTCTGTAGGTATTTCAGGTAATTTTGTTTTAGCATCCTGTTCCATTACTGACTCGATTTCTGTTAGGATATCCAGTGCATCGGAATCTACACTAGTTGGGATTGCATAGTTTCCGTCTATCTTCGTGCTTTCATCTAGAACCTCAGATGAAATCTCAGACATTTCGGAGAGTACTCCGTTTGCGGCAGGCACGATGGCTGATATATCAAGCTGAATATTCTTTATCATATCTACTGTAGGTTCAATAGTATCCATAATCATCCCAAAATCTTTGAGAGTGCTAAACCTGATTACTAGCATCTCTAGTGTAAGGTTCATGTTTCGAGTAATATTCTTTATTCGTCGAATGTTCACGAGTTCGTTTGCAAGCGCTTTTGCCCGCGCGTTGTTACCATTCTTCATAAGATTGGAAATTTCATTGCTGAATTTATCATCCATGTTCGAGAATTTTTTCTCCAGCATAGTCAGTTTAGAAAGTTGGGTATTTACAACTGCACTTGCGTTTGTAATCTCTCCACTGAATCGCTGACGATGCTGTTCCATTTGTCGCAAATACATTAAAAAATGTGATGTAAAAACAAATGTTAAATTCTATGTACCTACAAATTTGTTTAAGCTAAGCTAAAGGATTTCCTGTTCTAGGCAAATCACATAAAATGCAGGTTTGCTTCTTGATCAATCGACTGATGGATTATGAACGCGAAGGCGGTTCACGAGAGGTATTATTACAATGTATCAAACACGCTTTAAAAGCAACCCATGTTTCTCGTCAAAACCAGTCACTTGCACTTTTGAACCGATTGGTAAATCTGATGGCGCACGAGTATCCTTAAGAAATCCAGACACATTGAAAGGGGCGCCATCAACTTTAAAAACGACCCATGCATATAAGCCCGCATCAGTAAATCCCTCTGGGGCAACAGATTGAATTGTGAATGTAACCACATTGCCCAGCCCGTCGTATTCCTCTGTAGTAAATACATCGGACGAGCACTTTTCACAGAAATATGCTGTTTCAAGAGTGGAATAATTGCATTTTGCACATTTATTTGCCAGAATCTTTCCACGACTAGCTGCTTCTATGAACCTGTTTCTCCTGTTCATGACTTGATTTGGATCCCTAGAGTCAGACAAATTAGTTCATTTAACTTTCTTGAAAACGTGTACTGCTGCACTTGCCCCAGTGGCACCAAAGTTATGGGTAATTGCGATTTCTGCGTCGTGTATTGTTCGCTCTCCTGCCTTCCCTGTAAATTGTTCAAATACTTCAACAACTTGACCAATCCCTGTAGCTCCGATCGGATGACCTTTAGATTTTAATCCTCCTGATGGATTAATTGGAATCTCTCCTGTCCTCTTTGTGGCGCCAGACCTTATGGCTTCTGCAGCTTCGCCTTTCCTAAAAAAGCCTAAGTCCTCAGTATCTATGACTTCGGCAATGGTAAAGCAATCATGTACTTCAGCAAAATCTACATCTTTGGGTGTTATCTTTGCCATTTCATACGCCTGTCGGGCAGCATTTACGGTACTGGGTATAGTTGTAATGTCCTCGCGCGATTGTACTGCGGCTGGGGAGGCACCACGGCCTGATCCAATTATTTCTATATAGCTTCTGCCCTTTTTCTTCGCAAATTCTTCGCTACAAAGAATCAGTGCGGAGGCGCCATCGGAGAATGGACAACAATCGTAAAGTTTTAGCGGAGATGCCACGACAGGAGATTGCATCACATCTTCGATCGTTATTATTTTACGAACATGTGCTTTGGGGTTAAGTATTCCATTCTCATGATTCTTGACCGCCACATAAGCTAAATCTTCTTCTGTTGCTTTGTACCTAGTAAGATAAGCCCTCGCGATAGATGCGAAAAGCCCGGGAAAAGAAGCTCCATTTCCTCCCTCATAAAAGAAATCTGAACAATATGAAAAAAGTGTAGTACTCTGAACTGTTCCTACCTGAGTGATTTTCTCAACACCTACCGCCAAAATACAGTCATAAAAACCTGCAGCAACATTAGCATATGCTTCTCGTAACATTACAGAGCCAGATCCACATGCTGATTCTATGGTTAGGCCTGGAGTATAAGGAATGCCTAAGTTGCTCATTATAACAGGTGCCATATGAACCTGCTTGTCAGAAACTCCAAAGACATTTGAAATGTAGCCTGACTGTATCTCCTTTGGGGTTATACCGGCAGAAGTGATAGCATCCTTTGAGGCATCCAACGCTAATTCTACAACACTTTCATTTAGCTTACCATATTTCGTACTACCTGCACCGAGGACGCAAACCTTATTTGGCATATATGGCACTTTATACCCTTAGGTAATAAAAAGGTTAGACAGTACTAGGTCAATTTTGGCATGAAATATGCATGTGAAGAGTTATAATTTGAAGTTTAAGTCACTATCCTACAGCATCTAGCAAGAAATTGCCACGTTCGGTGTCTTGCTAGAGATCGATCCGAAGACTTAAGAGGGAAGCTGTCCTGGGTTCTAATTCAAGGTTCTGTTACTTAGTGTGGTAATCACGTAGTACTTGCATGGCTCGTATAAAGTAGATAAGTATACCCAGCTCAATACCAAAATAATTCATACGGGGAGAGAAGGCTCAATAATTCGGTACTTTATGTATAAATCACGACACCAGATATGTTGCACTATTAAGGCTCCATCGTTACGATCATAGCTATTTAGATAATGCTTGATCATATGGAACAAGAAATCAATATATTACATTGGTATTATCACTTAGATCAGATAGCAGCCTTATTTTGAGTTCCGAAAATCTAACTTCGATGGTCATTTGGTTAGCAGAATTAATCGTTGCAAGCTGGGCTCTCTCCTATGGGGCCGAACACCTTTCAGCTAGATACGGTGCTAAGTTTGTAGGAAGGACGATCTTAAGTGTGGCAACAACCCTCCCTGAAATTGCAATCGTTATTTATGCTGCCGCAGCCGGATCTTACGGAGTAGCCATAGGAGCAGGATTAGGAAGCAATCTATTGATGATGACGCTGGGGTTATCTCTTATGCTAATCATTGCAACAACCCGGATATCCAAATCTCCATTGAAGGGAATCAATGTCAGTACTTTCAAACTAGACAAGATTTTTCTGCTTGTTACTGCTATTGTGAGTGCACTACTGTTCATTGATGGATATAATTTCTTGGATGGTTTGATCTTCACCGGATTCTTCATTGCGTATCTTATAGTAGCCCTGTTTGAAATGAGATCAGAAAGAAATGATACATTGGTCAGAGCTAGAGGAATGTCGAATGAGATTAGTAAGCAGCAAGAGGAGGTTTTAAAAAGTAGTACGAAGGATTCGATTAGGGAAAAGCAAGACTTTAGCGGAAATAGTAGCGACACTACGAGATTAAGAAGACGTACACTAAGATCCGTATTGGTATTTGTGGCAGGAACAATCGGAATCGTAGTAGGAGCAGGCCCTTTCATCCATGCACTTGAAGGATTTTCAGTTGATATAGGAGTTTCTGCGATAATTCTTGCAGTAGTAATTAGCCCTATTGCCGGAGAAATGCCTGAGAAAATATCATTGATGATACTTGCAAGAAAGGGCGCATTAGGTGCATCCATTGCAATAGCCAACGTGTTAGGATCTAAAATACTAAACAATACGTTGCTTCTCGCAGTAGCGGTTTTTGGAGCAATGTATCATGCAGGATTTTTTACTGTGATTGAATTGACTCCAGTACTCGCATTTCAAGTAGTACTTGTGACTGTGGTCACGATAATAGCTTTAATACCAATGTTCAAAAAAGAAATAGGATTAAAGACTGGTATGATGTTGTTATCAATGTATATCGTAAGTATAGTAATCCAATTTTTTCTACCCCACGAATGAGTCTATTGTGCATAATAAAGTCCTTGGATCTGGGCTTTGTATTGAGTCCTGTCACCAGCGATTCTTTTCCTGATTCCCTTACTAACTAAAATATTTCACTAACCTAGTACAGGTCAAATTCAATATACTGTTTCTCTATTGATAGAGATCAGTTCATTCATTCTACTATGTATCTCTAGATAGCGTTTTCCTTTTTCCGTAGTACGATAGGTCTGAGCTCCAACTTCATATACTTCCAATAGCTCACTTTCCCCCAGATCGGTTAAGTATTCTTCAAGTTTGTTATACGATAGATATGCTCTGTACATTATCTTTGTCTTGGTAACTCTACCGTGGCTTGCAATGTCAAGGATCATCGCATTTATTTCCGCTCTATCCCTGTTTTTCATTTTTCTATGTCCAGTATTAGAAATGAATACAAGTATTTAGGTAAATTTTAAGTAACTACTTGGAAATAAATCTGCTTTTAATGGTATACTTATTGAGGATAGACAATCTATAGAAGAAAAGTGTTATCCAGAACGAGAGCATCGAAAATTCTTGATAAGGCAACGCGCAGAATTTCGAAGTATTCTATCACTTTTCATTTACAGAAAATACAATGATTGAATATTGAATAACATGCTTTTCATTTAGTCTCCTTAGTTACATAATTCATCTAGTCTTATAGATTAAAAGTGTACTAATCTGAAGCTTTTATCCCTTCTCTCCTTCAAAAAGGTATCAATATCTCTCATAATATATGAGCAATCGATCTTCGAACTGTTCAAGTTAATAATATGCGTCGTATCCTTTACATGCAAATCTAAGGTTGTAATTAACCACATATTCAGGTCTTCAGTTTTGAGCCCGAGTAAGGACAGTAGTTTATCGATTGTTGTCATATCTTTATCACTCCGGATAAACTGTACAAGTATCGCATCACCAGGAATTCTTGACAAGATATGAAGATTAGGTATAACGAGATCAATGGTGAGTTGTGAAATTTTGACCTTTCGCTGGGAGGGAATAGTGCATGCTGTGAGCATAAAGTGCAGTAATATCTCATACATAGTAATTAATGAATTGCTATCCTGTCTGTTGATGAATTGTTCCGTTGATTTATTGAAGATGCTTATCATGTACTCATCGGCTATTTTTATATTTGAAATTACGTCCGAGCGGATCTTGTGTTTGCCAATCTCATTTATAGCATCATACACCACAGAGACTAGTTCTGCTTTATCACTCATACACAAGTCTCTCATTTAGATCCGTGACAAATAAATATGATGCTATAATGTCTGATCTCTGGTATGCTCCATTAAACATATGGAATACCTGGCTGAGAGATAGCGGTGTTGTACTGCAAACAAATTGGTAGAATGAAACAAGGCACTTGACACTTTATAGCAGCCAGTTCATAAACCCATGTTGAATAGCCCATTTTATTTACTATGCAGTGGTTCCCTTAACTACTGATCAGTAGACTGATAATCAGATTATTTGTGGATTTTACATACAATACTAACAAAGATTCATAGTCAACCTGGATATTCGTACTGTGATATAAATGGTGACGCAATAAGGTTTCTCAAAAAGATTTTCTCAAGTAGTGTAGTGTGCATTCTGATACTGTCAATAGTAATGCTTCTTCAAAGAATTTTTATTACACGAAAACATAGTAATTCGCAGAATTATTCCTGTTTGAATTCGTGGATCAAGTTGGAATAGGATTTTGGTAACAGCTGACTCGATTTAAATAAATTCTCTCATGGGGTATAAATGAAATCATAATGGTTCTAGTCATCATTGCCAGTTTTTTTCTCAATTGCTTCTTCATTCCTACGTTGTTGTGGTAACATTATGTATACACAAGCTCCTCCGCACATAGTACAAGGCACATTGTTGCCATCTAGCTGGCCTTGCCGTCGGTAATGTATCTTGGCAGCCTGCTCAGGATCTATAGACAGTGATATCTGCTTTTCCCAATTCAGAGTTCGTCGTGCCTCAGTTATCTCTTTATCCCAATTGATCACTTTTTCACGCAGCTTGACAAGATCCCCTGCATGTGCGGCAATTCTATACGCTATTAGACCTTCCTTTACTTCGTCGGCTGTAGGCAGTCCCAAGTGCTCTGCGGGTGTCAAATAGCAAAGGAGGTCAACACCTTCAGCGGCCGAAACAGCGGCTCCAATCGCGCTAGCAATGTGGTCGTACCCGGCTGCTATGTCTGTTACTAAAGGACCTAGAACATAATATGGAACATTCCCTATGAGCGATTTCGCGAGTCGTACATTTGCAGCAACTTCATTCAGCGGAACGTGACCCGGACCTTCTACCATAACTTGAATATCTTGTTCATGAGCTTTCTTTGTAAGTCTTGATACATTCAACATCTCTTCAATCTGCAATTCATCATGGGAATCCAGTATCGATCCAGGACGTAATGCATCTCCCAAGCTGAACGTAACATCATACTCTCTGGCAATTTCACAGAGATAGTCGAAGTGTTTGAAATAAGGGTTTTCTTTTTCATACTTTAGCATCCATGCTGCTGTTATGGTACCTCCTTTAGAAACTATCCCGCCATGTCTTCTGACTTCCAATACTCGTTTTGCGAGCTCCTTAGTTATACCAGAATGAATTGTGGTATAATCAACTCCGTCTTTAGCGTTCTTTTCAAATGCCTTCAAAAAATCATCCTCGGTAATATTAAGTGGGTTTTTGTATTTCTGAACGCCATATGCATATGCTTGATAAATCGGTACTGAGCCAAAAGTTATCAGTGCCTCTTCCAATAATTTTTCTCTTATTAGATCAAGGTCGCCCCCATCTGACAAATCCATTATGGTATCTGCACCGTGATCTACAGCAACTCTTGCTTTGGTTATTTCCTCATCGAGATTTTGATATAAAGTTGAAGTTCCAATATTCACATTCACTTTAGTTTTTAATCCATTTCCTATTCCAACAACCCGAACATTCTCTTGCTTCCTGGCGAGATTTCTAGGAATAATTATACTCCCTTTAGCCACCCCGTGTTTTAGGGTCTCTAGGTTGATCCCTTCATCTTTAGAAACACGGATCATTTCTTCTGTGGCTTGACCCTGCCTAGCAGAACTCATTTGGGTACCCATGAAATGAGATTAAACTTTAATCAATATATAGATAATCCTATCAAATGGCATGGTGGTCACGGCTAGTCTAAGAAAATAGGTCTTAGTGTTTTTTCAGTAAATTAAACCTCGACAATTTACGCCAAAAAATCCTAGCATTTACCCAACTAAATTAATATGGCCTTATATTGTTGCCTGTCGACCGAATTTGAATATTTAATTTAAAGGGTATTTTTCGGCAGTGAAGACACCTGAAATACGAGTAATGCGGGTAGACCTACTTACTCTTGTCATGAGTGTCAGAAATTGTACGCCTAACCATTGTAAGCTCTGAATAATTAGAATATCGTCTCGTTGTCTCATTGACTAAAAGGTTGGAGCTCGAATTGCATTTCAAGACTTTAACTCGGGATGATGCACTTAGCTGTCAGAGATTCTATCTTCATGTCGTCAAGGCTCAAAGTTTTGCAGAAGTGATATTTAGTACGAGTTCATAGCGAAAATATCATACTATTGGACTATTATTCGTATTCGATTCAATAGGTCAGTCTATAGGGACGGTCGTAATTCTTGCAT
>Ga0105104_10003992_pt1 | contig 10343 bp, 9 predicted proteins | sample PPLLaktember2015_3_FD_87034 | JGI IMG/M metagenome (GOLD analysis project Ga0105104, IMG submission 87034) | Freshwater sediment microbial communities from Prairie Pothole Lake near Jamestown, North Dakota, USA - PPLs Lake P7 Core (6) Depth... | ecosystem: Environmental > Aquatic > Freshwater >... | reverse complement strand
TTTGTCGCCTGTACATATAATATGGGAAGAGGTAGTTCGACGGGCAAAGGCAGAGGGATTTGCAGTTGCGTCGCTTTCGGATTTTAGTACCATGCTCGAAGGTGACCGCCGCTTTCTTATTATTCCGGCACAAAACGAAAATCAGGAAGATCAAGATACATCCAAAGAGACTGAGCTTGAAGATTCGGAAATGGGGCGTCTTGGCTTCTTTGCCGAAGATCATGTGAAATTACGCAATGCGCGCATCGTAGAGCGTACAATCAGTGAAGACGATGAAGATATCGGAAGCATTAGGCGGCGGGCCTTTGTCAGTCATACCGATAAAAAAAATACAACGATACTGATAAAGAATGAGCCATCGGCATCCCGAAAATCTAAAAAGCCGTTAATAAAGAAAAAGAAATCTCCAAAGAAATTGAAAGCCGTTAAAAAAACAACGACAGTAAAAGGCCGGAAATCTAAATTAAGTAAACGAAGTAAGAAATAGCCTGCATGCCTGACGATCAGACAAGAGTTTGGACAATCCGCGAATTGATGAAATCTGCGATTGAACACCTCCAGAGGAAAGGATTCGAGGAAGCCCGCCTTAATGTTGAACTTCTGCTCGCACATGCATTGGACATTCAGCGCATTCAATTATATACGAACTTCGATAAACCGCTAACCCCCGAAGAACTTAAACAATTTCGAACATTCTATGAGCGGCGGCTGACGCGCGAACCGGTGCAGTATATTATCGGTTCTGCAAATTTTATGGGACTTCACTTCAGCGTAGATCCGCGCGTACTCATTCCGCGTCCTGAAACGGAAACACTTATTGAACAAGCGATGCTCGCATGTCAGCGATATGGCGGTGATGAGATAATTCACATACTCGAAGTGGGGACAGGCAGCGGAAATATTACGGTTTCAATCGCCAAGTTTGTTAAAAATGCGCAGATAACGGCAATAGATATCAGCCTGGAGGCGCTTGCCGTTGCTAAACAAAATGCCCGCCTGCATTCTGTGGAATCGCAGATAAAATTTTCATGTTCGGATATTTTTGATTTATCCGACGTAATATTTCAATCGAAGTACGACTTACTCGTCAGCAACCCGCCGTATGTACCGAAAGATGAATGGGAACAGCTTCAGAGGGAAGTAAGAGATTTTGAACCCTCATCGGCATTGACAGACGGAAAAGACGGACTGAAATTCTATCATCACATGGCCGGTATTATTCCGACTATTCTGAAGTCAGGCGGCAGGATTGTATTCGAAGTGGGTCTCGGCCAGGCAGAGACCGTTGCAGGCAGATTGAAGAAAGCAGGCTTAATAGAATTGCAAATTACAAATGATCTTCAGGGTGTTCCCCGCGTCGTTTCAGGGACATGGGTGAATTCGCAAAAAACTCTTATCGGGCTCAATTAGTTATTCTCAAATTAATGCGCGCATTGATACAGCGGGTAAAGCAATGTTCCGTTTCCATCAATGGAAAAATGAACAGTTCCATCGGGAAAGGTATGCTTATCCTGCTTGGCGTGAAAAACAATGATACGGAAGTCGATGCAGAATATCTTGCCGCACGCTGTGCATCTCTCCGCATCTTCGATGATGAAATCGGAAAAATGAATCTCTCCGTTAAAGATATAGCCGGCGAAGCAATGGTGGTTTCGCAGTTTACTTTATACGGCGATACGCGTAAAGGCAACCGGCCGAGTTATACGGATGCCGCATCGCAGAAGGAAGCAGAGACATTGTATAATCATTTCACTGCTCGCTTGCTTGAATTGCTCGGCGAGAAACAAGTCGCGACCGGAATCTTCCGCACGATGATGGATGTTGAGTTAGTGAACGACGGACCTGTGACATTGATACTCGAAAGCAAGAATTAAATCGCCAACGGATGACCATCGACAATCATCCGGTCATTTTTACAGATTATCATCTAACTAATGAAAGCTGAAGATATAAATACGGCGCCGCACGTTGTTCTTCTTTTTCTGGACGGCGTCGGTATCGGGAAAAAAGACGCCGGTGTCAATCCATTCGTTCATGCTCATTTGCCCGTGCTTACTTCCTTATGCGGAGGGAAATTGCCTTTTGAGCCGTTCAAGCGAATTTCTTCCGAAAACGCCGAGGTGATTGCAGTGAATGCAACTCTTGGTGTGGCAGGGCTTCCGCAGAGTGGAACGGGACAAACAGCTATCTTCACGGGTGTCAACGGAGCTAAAATATTCGGCAGGCATTTTGGCCCGTATCCGCCTACGATTCTTCGATCAGCGATTGAAAAGAAAAACATTTTTCGGCGGCTAAAGTCGATCGGCAAGTCGGTTGTTTTCGCGAATGCTTTTCCAAATCGATTTTTCGATTATATAGAATCCGGCACAAGGCGATTAACGGTCACAACACTTTCGTGCCGTTACGCCGGTGTCCCGTTATTAACGGCGAATGAACTTTTACTCGGCAAAGGCATATCAGCTGATTTTATTTGCGGTGAATGGAAAAAACTCGGCCACCCGGAGGTCGATCCTGTTAAACCGGCAAAAGCAGGAGAGCATCTTGCGCATATAGCGGCAAAAAATAATTTCACACTTTTTGAATATTGGCTTACAGATCATGCCGGCCATTCGCAAAACATGGACGCTGCAGTGGAAGCACTGGAAAGGCTTGATGAATTCTTATCGGGTTTTTTAAACCTGTTTCATCCTGATAACACATCGCTGGTTATTATCAGCGACCATGGAAATATTGAAGATCTTTCAACAAAATCCCATACGCGTAATCGTGTGCCATGCATTCTTGCCGGCAAACATCGCCATAAACTTGCCGATCGAATAAAAAATCTGACTCATATTACGCCTGCGATTGTAAAACTATTTTTAGATTCGTGAGTGTATCATGTTGAAGCGGCGCCCGGCACTTCGGTTTGTTCTTCTATTTGCCGCTGGAATTCTTCTATCGGAATGGCTGCCGCTTTCTCCGGCCTGGCTGCTGCTGATTTCGTTCGTTCTTGTTCTTCTATCGGGAGCTATTTTCAGGTACGGGAAAAAACAAATTATCGCTGTAATCCTGCTTCATTGTTCGGTCATTTTACTCGGTTCTCTTCTTCATTCTGTTCAGCAATTAGATTTTAAGTCCCGTAAACTCGAACCTGGTACACCAGATGAATCCGTTACAGTTTTCGGTACAATCGATACCGAACCGATTCGCCGGGGATCAAAGGCAAGTTTTATCGTCCGGACAGATAGTATCTTTCGTGTTCGAAGTATCGAAAAAGAGCCGCGCAGCGTTATGGCTGCAATTCGATTGAATAAAGGTGAAATCTTTTTGGAAGGAATGGAATACGGAAAGAAAGTTGAACTAATCGGAATACTTGAGCCGTTTCCATTTCAGCGAAATCCCGGGGAGTTCGATTATGGAAAATATCTTGCGCTGAACGATATTCAAGGAGTTATATCGGTCAACGGCTTGCAAGGGGTACGGATGAATGAGCTTCATAAAAACAATATTTTCAGAACATGGATATATTCGGCTCAACATTCTTTGTATCGTATTATCGACAGCCTTCATGCTCCGCAGCATTCAGGTTTTCTGAAAGGAATCATTTTTGGATACCGCGGAGATATTCCGCCTGACGTTAAACAATCATTTATAGATTCCGGTACGATCCACATTTTAGCCGTTTCCGGTTCAAATGTTGCTTTCGTAGCTTTTATTTTCTTTTCATTATTCGGTTTCTTCCGCATCTCGCGCAGGACAATCGCCGGCGCGGCAATATTCGGCCTCGTCGTTTATATGCTCCTGACAGGGTCAAGTCCGTCGGTTGTTCGGGCAACGATTATGATAATTATACTTCTCTGCGGAGTCCTGTTTGAGAGAAAAGTCGATATATATAATTCCATCGGCACCGCTGCTATAATTCTTCTGATGTGGAATACCAATACGCTTTTTGATATCGGTTTTCAGCTTTCATTTTCGGCAGTCATCTCGATAGTCTTTTTTTATCCACGGCTTGCGTCATTAATTAGTTTTGTTCCCGGGAGATTGAAAAAAATAAAAGCCGTTGATGCGGGATTGAAATTGTTCGCCGTCTCTCTTGCAGCTCAATTAGGGACTATACCGTTTACAGCATACTATTTCAGCCGCGTATCGATTATTTCCTTAGTCGCGAATATTCCGGTTGTGCCTATAAGCGGAATCAATACGTTCATCGGAGCGGCGGAGATTATGATTTATCCGATCAGTTCATTTATTTCGAAGCTGTACGCGGCTGCGAACGATTTTCTGGTTTGGTTTCTTCTTGAATTCGTGAAACAAGCAGCAAGCGTGCCGTTTGCTTCTATTGAGACATGGAATTTCCCTGCTTTGTCTGCAATAGGATATTTTATTTTGCTGTTTTGCACATTCAATGTAAATATTCCGCGTATAAGGGTATGGACGTTTATTTTCTTTTTAGTTGCCGGCAATATTTTCATTTACGAATATATATGGAATAGCTTCCCGGCTAAACTTGTTGCAACAGTTATCGATATCGGACAGGGAGACGCTGTCTTATTGGAATTTCCCAACGGAAAACGAATGCTTGTGGATACCGGCCCGTCATCGCAGCAGTTTGATGCCGGAGTAAGAACAATTCTGCCTCTATTAAAGCACAAAGGAATCGGAAAACTAGATTACTTGCTTATAACTCATCCGCACAGCGATCATATCGGCGGCGCTTTATCAATTATCAAATCGATTAAAGTGGATACTCTTGTGATGGCTGAATTATATTCGGAAAATCGTCTTGTAAGAGATGTCATGCAAATTGCACGGGAAAGAAATGTCGGGATGAAAGCGGCATTTGCCGGCAGCCGGATTCAAATCGATACTAACGCAAGAGTGTATTTACTGTGGCCCGCTAAAGATAAATGTACCGGCATGAGCGCAAATAATTCTTCCGTGGTCCTGAAAGTTCATTATGGAAAATCATCTTTGCTGCTTGCCGGCGATGCGGAAAACGACGCCGAACAAAATATGATTCGAAGATATAATGCGTTTCTCTCAAGCGGTATTCTGAAAGTCGGCCATCATGGAAGTATAACGAGTGCAGGCGAAGAGTTTCTTAACATCGTACATCCTCAGAAAGCAATTATCTCTGTCGGGAATCACAATCAATTTCGTCATCCTTCACCATTTACCATAAATCGACTGATGTCTCATGCAGTTGAAATCGAGAGGACGGATAAATCCGGCGCTATTATTTTTGATAATGACGGCAGCCGATGGCAGCAACGAAAGTGGAAATAACGGTTGCCGCATTTTCTTTTTTCAGCATTATCGCTATATTCAATCGAAAATAATCGAAACCGAATTTCTATGAGTTCTAAAAAATTATGAAACAAAAAATAAATCCTTTGCCTGTATTCATTATATATCATGGCCTCACATTTCCCTTGCTCGATGTCTTATTCGTATTGGCGACAAAGAAGAGTCGATTCAGGAATTAAGCCGGGCGCGTGAAACCGGTCTCAGTGCACAGGCGCTATCCGATATGTTAAACCAGACTCCCGAACTGAGTTCCTTAATCGATGACCCTGAATTTCAAAAACTCGTCACAGACGTACCGCCCGGGCAATAAATGGCAGGCAGATCTCATTCTTAAGGTCAATTATCTCCGCTTCAATCGGGACCGGGAGCACAGGTAAAGCCGGTTTGAATGTTTGGAAAACGGCAGTTATTATCGAATAAACTGAACTGCAGATAAGCCTCGTACCGTTTTATTTCTCCGCCTTTTTTTCTATATTTCAACGTGTTTCTCACTCAATCTGAAATAAAGTATCTTCGGTCGCTTCAGCAGAAGAAATTTCGAGATGCCGAGCGCAAGTTTCTGCTGGAAGGCTGGCGGCCGCTTCGAGATGCGCTTCACTCAAGCTTCCATATCGAGATGATCGCCGTCCTTTCGGAAGCAAGTCAAAAACCTGAACATCGGCCGGTCCTTGCACTCGCAAGGGAACGGGGTATCTCCATAAAAGAGATCAAAGAAATACAATTAAAACAAATATCGGACGCCGTGCATTCACAGGGAGTTGTTGCACTCGTATGCCGGCAAGAAATGACATTTAATCCGAAATGCTTCCAATCGGCACATCTTCTTGTTGCCTGCGACCGAATAAGCGACCCCGGCAATCTTGGTACCATAGTTCGCACATGCGATTGGTTCGGTGCAGATGCGGTATTCCTGAACAAGGGGTGTGTCTCATTGTACAACGATAAAGTTATCCGGTCGACTGCGGGCTCTATTTTCCATTTAAGTGTATTTGAGGATATAGATTTCAATATTGTTCTTGCGAATCTCAAATCGGAAGGATTTAAAATAATCGCAACGGCTCTTAACGGTAAACCGTTAAAAACGTTCTCATTACCGGAAAAAGTCGTCCTTCTATTGGGCAATGAAGCGCTGGGTGTAGATCCGCAATTGATCCTGCAGGCGGATTCAATTGTAAGTATTACGCGCTACGGCCAGGCTGAATCACTAAATGTAGGAATTGCCTGCGGCATTTTTCTCGAACATTGGCGTGATCGGCCGGACCTGAGATGATTACGCGCCGCTTTTCCTTAATTTGAATTCACAAAAAAATCGGTTACCTTTTAAAGAGAAGAGGATAATATTTGGCGACAATTCTTAGCCGGATGGTGGAAGTTTGTATATTTCGATGGAGTGCAGGTGAAATTCAATACCTTCTGCTCCAGCGTGCTGATGATGAAAAACTTTATCCCGGCATCTGGCAAATAGTAACGGGATCGATAGAAAAAAATGAACGCGCAGAGAGAGCTGCACTGCGCGAACTCGAAGAAGAAACCGGATTGAATGTAAAACGATTCTGGACAGTCCCGATTGTAGATTCATATTTCGATACACTAAATGATATCGTCCAAATGGTTCCGGTTTTTGCAGCAGAGACGGATGCTGCGTCGAGTGTGCGCTTATCGCAGGAGCACAAGCGCTTTGAATGGCTGGCGTATGCTGCAGTAATGGATCGAATTGCATGGCCTGGCCAGCGGAAGTCAATAAAGATTGTTCATGAATATATTGCGGGCGAAAAAGACGCCGCCGGATTATTAGAAATAAAGCAATTCTAATTTGAAAGGAAAATATTGTGAGTCTCTTGGTTGTTGGATCCGTTGCACTCGATACTGTTGAGACACCGTTCGGAAGTGTTAAAGATGCACTCGGCGGTTCAGCGGTATATATTTCTGTTGCCGCAGGATATTTTACCACGCCAGTTCGTCTGGTTGCAGTGGTCGGGGGGGATTTTCCAAAAGAGCATATCCAGTTTATGGAATCGCATCAGATCGATCTTGACGGATTGCAGAAAGTTGAATCGGGCAAGACATTCCGATGGGGCGGCAAGTATCACTATGATTTGAATGTACGTGATACGCTGTTTACCGATCTCAATGTTTTTAAAAACTTTGATCCGAAGATTCCTCCGGGATTCAAATCATCCGCATATGTTTGTCTCGGCAATATTGATCCTGTGCTTCAAGTGCGGGTGTTAAATCAAATCAATAAACCGCGCCTTGTAGTCGGCGATACGATGAATTATTGGATAGAAACAAAACCGAAAGAATTGATGAAGACCATGAAATTCATGGATGCCATTATTGTAAATGATTCAGAGGCGCGTCTGCTTACACATGAACCCAATCTTATTAAGGCAGCAAAGAAGATTATTAAAATGGGCCCTAGAATTATTATCATTAAGAAAGGCGAACACGGGGCAATGCTGGTGACTGAAGATACAATTTTCTCAGCTCCTGCTTACCCGCTGGAGACGATCTTCGATCCTACAGGGGCCGGTGATGCATTTGCAGGCGGTTTCATCGGTTGGATTGCCCGTTCCGATGATCTCTCGGTAGAAAACTTGAAACGTGCTGTTGTTTATGGAAGCACGCTGGCTTCGTTCTGTGTAGAAAAATTCAGTGTAGACAGTTTGCAGGATTTGAGTTATCTAAAAATTCGAGATAGATACCATTCATTTATGGATTTATCAAGATTTGATGAAAAGTGATCGCTATGAAGCCGTTAGAATGGGTCAACGGCAAGCTCAAATTTCTTGATCAGACAAAGTTGCCGCTCGATGCAGTGTACTAGGAAAATATTCAAGAATTCTAATTCTCTCGCGTACTCTGAATTGATTGTTAAGAGGCATTGTATTGTCATCCCTGAATAGAATCCGGCGTGCCATTGAATCTCCTGCTTATATAGTTCCTTTTTTTAAGGACCGGATAAGCGGACTAGCTTACAAAATAGGCGGAAGCAGATGCATGCTGATGCCCGGCATCATCAAGGTCTATATCAATACATCATGCAACGCTTCTTGTAGAATGTGCGATATAGGGACACGCAATAAAGACTCAATATTTTTCAAACAACTGAGCGCCGATGAAAATCATTACATGGAGAGGGAAACCTGCGAAAAACTCGTCTTTGACACAGCCGATTTCAAACCCTTGATAAGAATCAGTGGCATCGAACCGCTGCTTCACCCTAAGCTTGACTCACTTATTGAGATAATCAAAAGTAAGAAACTGTATTTAAGCATTTCAACAAATGGAATTTTGCTTGAACAACAAGCCGGCATGCTTGCATGCAGCGGTCTTGACGAGATAGTAATTTCTCTTGACGGAAAAGAGGATGTACATGATTCAATTCGTGGGCAGCGCGTATATAAAAAAGTAATTAATGGTATCAGGAAATTGAAGCAGGCGGCAGCTGCTCATGCAAAACAAAAAATACGTATTATAGTTAATTGTTGCATAAGCGATAGAAATTACAGTTCTCTTTCAGATTTCGTTCGCGAGATGATTAGACTCGAAGGCATTGAAAGACTCTCGTTTACATTAATGTATTTTGTAACTGAGAGTGTCAGCAATGACCATAGTGCAGAATTCCATGATCTTGGAAAGACGTCGGCACTCCATATGAGAGGCATTTCTTTTTCTTCAATAGATACCAACAGGCTATGGGATCAGATACGGGAAATAAAAAAAATGCCCTTTTCCGATAAGATATCATTTGCTACCAATATTAAATCTCCTGAGATGTTGCATAACTATTTTTATGCCCCGGAGATCAAACTTGGTAAAAAGCATTGCTCTATTCCTTGGAACAGAGCTACAATACTTTACAACGGCGATTGCATCATACACAATCGCTGCATAATGTATAAAACCGGCAATATTAAAGAAATGAGTTTCAGACAAATATGGAATGGTCCGCTTTACAGAGCATTTAGAACAAGATTAATTGACGCGGGCCCTTTTCCTGTTTGCGGCAGGTGCTGTGGAGTAATTGCCAATGCCTGAGGCGAACGCCGAAATTATAAGCGACTGCCGTATTGTGGTATCTAAAAATTTGCGGTAGATTTCATTAATGGAAATATGAAGATTTGATAAGAAGCGATTATGATTAAGCCGTTAGAATGGGTCAACGGCAAGCTCAAATTTCTTGATCAGACAAAGTTGCCGCTCGAGGAATTCTTCTGCGAAACCGATGACGTCCTTTATGTAGCAGAATCGATTAAGCGGCTTGCCGTTCGCGGCGCTCCGCTTATAGGCATTGCAGCGGCATACGGCGTCGCATTGGCAAGTCTTTCACCGAAATATTCGAAAGCAATAGAAGTCCGTAAATATCTGGTCTCGGTAATTGATCTTCTCGCTTCAACGCGTCCAACTGCCGTCAATCTTTTCTGGGCACTAAAACGGCAGCGCCGCATATTAGATACCTGGCAAACCGGATCCGTCCCCGAGCTGCAAAATAATTTGCTTAACGAAGCAAAACTGATCCATCAGGAAGATATAGAAATGTGCGAACGGATCAGTACTTTCGGTGCGGAACTTCTTCCTGCAAATTGTTCCATTCTTACACACTGCAACGCCGGTGCTCTTGCTACTGGCGGCCGCGGTACGGCTGTCGGTATTATCTCAAAAGCATGGGAACTGGGGAAGCTGAAACACGTCTATATAGATGAAACACGGCCTCTCTTGCAAGGCGCAAGATTGACTGCATGGGAAATGAAAAAGGCAAAAATTCCGGCAACGCTGATAGTCGACAGCGTTGCTGCTGTATTATTAAAGCAGGGTAAAATAAATGCAATCATTGTCGGCGCGGATCGTATAACTATGAATGGCGATGTGGCAAATAAGGCCGGGACATATTCTCTATCAGTGCTGGCAAAGCATCATGGTATTCCATTCTATGTCGCGGCGCCTGTCTCGACTATAGATTTTCAAATGAATGCCGGAAAAGATATACCTATTGAAGAACGGGACGCAAAGGAAGTAACGGAAATATTCGGCCGGCGGATTGCACCGGA
>Ga0105104_10003991_pt1 | contig 10344 bp, 7 predicted proteins | sample PPLLaktember2015_3_FD_87034 | JGI IMG/M metagenome (GOLD analysis project Ga0105104, IMG submission 87034) | Freshwater sediment microbial communities from Prairie Pothole Lake near Jamestown, North Dakota, USA - PPLs Lake P7 Core (6) Depth... | ecosystem: Environmental > Aquatic > Freshwater >... | reverse complement strand
GAATGTGGGCGATTGCCTCCCGCTGGCTCAGTGTCCGCTTGATCTGATTTTGCTGCTTCACGGCCTTCAGTGTGAACGACAGCTAAACTTTTGTCCAGCATTACTTATGGGTAAAGGGCAGGGGTAGGTCGCCAAAAACGCGACCAACCCTGGGCTTTGCTACGCGACCCCTTCGGGGTGGACTACGTGTAAAATCCCGGGCGCCGCACTCCAAAGACAACCCGGCGCATACAATTACTGTCCGTGCTTGTGTCCGCCCCCGGCCCCCGCCAACGTGGCTTTGAGCTTCGACTCGGAGTCGAGCAGGAAATTGGCGCCGGTGGCGACTTGCTCACCGGCCGCGACCCCGTTCTTGATTTCGTAGAGGTTGCGCACCTTCACTCCCACCGTCACTTCCCTGGGCTCGAACACGCCGTTCCCCTTCGCCACAAACACGATGCTCCGCTCGCCGGTGGAGATGACGGCGTTTTCGGGCACGGCCACTCCCGACCCGCGGCTGCCGTGGATCAGAACGTCGCCGTACATCTCCGGCTTGAGGACTCCCTGGGGATTAGCAAACTCGATTCGAGCTTTCACCGTCCGGGTCTTCTCATCAAGCGTCGGGTTGATGTAAGTGACCCGGCCCGAGAACTTCTTGCCGGGTTCATAGGGTAAAAGCATCTCCGCGTGCTGGCCCATCTTCACAAATGGCAAATTGACCTCGTAAACGTCGGCCAGGACCCAAACGGACGACAGGTCCACAATGTCGTACAACGTGTCGCCCGGCATCACCCGCAGACCTTCGACGGCGGTCTTCATTGTGACGAAGCCGGTCATCGGCGAGTTTACGGTCAGGGCGCGTATCGGCTCGCGTGTCTGCTCGAGTCGCTTGATTTCGGTCTCTGGGACGTCCCACAGCGCGAGCCTCTGACGGGCCGCGCCGACCATGTCGATCTTTGGCCCCGTCTTCTGCTCGTTCAGGTCTCCGAACTGCTCCTCGGCCCGAAGAGCCAGAAGGTACTCCTTTTGAGTGGCGTAAAGTTCCGGAGAATACACCGAAAAGAGCGGTTGACCCCGCTTGACAAACTGCCCGATGAAGTTGGCGTAGAGGTCCTCGATAAATCCCTCGAACTTCGTATGAACATGGTGAAGTTTCGTCTCGTCATAAGTCACCCGGCCAAACGTCCTGATGCTCTGTTCGAGGGGCATGGCCTCGGCACGAACCAATGTGACCCCCATCAACTGCTGCCTGTCGGCCGGGAGATTGACCGTGCTGTAGCCGGGTACGCTGGGACTCGCGGGCACCTGAGCGGGGGCCGTAGCCCCGGCTTGATGGCCTGCGTGCTCGTCCGTCATCGATTCGGGACCGGCGGGGTTATCGGCATGCCCGGACTCGGGCTGACCCGATGCATCGGTCTTGATCGGCACGAGCCTCATCCCGCAAATCGGGCAGTCGCCCGGCTTGTCGGAAACGTACGTCGGGTGCATGGGGCAGTGATAGCGCTGAGCGGTTTCGCTCTTTGCCGCTCCACCGAGGCCGAATGGTTTAGTGGTAACGACCCAGTATCCAGCCCCCGTCAGGAGCAGAGCCAGAATGAATCCTAGAATAAAGTTTCGCATCTTCCCTTTTTCCTTTTCGCCTAGCCTCGCCTAATCCTCAAACCCGGTTCTGCCGGTCAGCTCGTCAATCTCGGCCAACGCTTTCAAGTACTCAGCCTTCTGCTCATGAAAGTTGAATTCGCTTTCGAGAATCGCGGTGAAGTTCGAGAGCACCGAGAGAAAGTCGATCGTTCCGGTCTCGTAGCTCGGCAGCGAGGATTCCAGGGCCAGGGTGGACTGCGGACTAATCTTTTTGGAGTAAAGATCCATGAGACGTTCCGAGGCCTGGGCCGCCAGGTAGCGATCCCGGACCCGGAAGCTCAGATCCTGCTGCTGGCCCCGGTAGCTGCGCTGCGATTCAGTCAGGCGAATCCCGGCCTCTTCCAGTCCGAGCCGCTGTTTCTTCCAGAAGAAAATAGGGATGTTGAGCTGCACGCGGAACTCCCACATGTCCTTCATCGACCCTTGGTAAAAGTACCCTCCCATCACTTCGAAGTCCGGGTAGTATTCCTTGCGGGCCATCTCGACACCCAGCTGCCTGCTGTCGATCATGGCCCGCTGTGAGCGCAACATCGGCGAACGCGCCAGCGCCTGCCGTTGCAGGCTCTCTACAGGGGGTAGGGGAGGCACCTTGTCAACCGCCTCCGGGCGCCCGAGCGGTTTTTCGACAGGGCGATTGAGGAGCCTGTTAATCTCCGCCTCGAGGCTGCTCTTGCGCTGGTCCAGCTGTATCACCCGGCCATCCAGCAGGTTGATCTCGACTTCCGAACGCACCAGGTCCTGTTGGCTGGCCCCGCCCACCGAATACCGGGCCTCCGCTACTTTTGCCAGCCGCTGCAATAGGTTCTGGTTGTGCCTCAGAACGTCGATCGCATCGTAGGCGAACCGAAGTTCGTGGAAAGCCGACTTGAGCCGGGCGACTTGTTCTAACTCGGTCGATCGGAAAGTCTGGCCTTCGCTCTCGGCTTCCTTGGCTGCCATACCGCCGCGCAAGCCCCGCTTTCCGGGGAAGGGAATTTCCTGGGAGAGCTGAAAGCCCAGATTCGCAGTCGGTTCCGACCCTAGCCCAAAACCCGGTAGCGGATAGGTGGCGCTCGACCATCCCGCCTCGATCTTCGGGTCTGGGAGCGCGCTCTGCTGCCCCGGCCGGGTCTCGGCGGCTTCAAAACGTTTGCGAGCGGCTTGAATGTCGGGGTTGTTGGTCAGCAACTCGGAAACCAAATCCTCCAATCGAACAATCGCCTTTTGGTCAGGTTGTTCCGGTTGGCCCCGAACCACCGTTAATGCGCTGGCGAGTACCAATCCGAGCACAGTAATCTTTGAGACCCGCAGAAGTGCATTCATCGGCGAAGATACACAGCAATCGGCAAGCCAAGCCTGGCTGTTCCCCAAAGGGTCTTGTTAATCAAAGACATACCTTAATCGGACGGGTGACGGGCGCTTCTTCAACTGTTTGAAAAGCAACAGCAGGCGAAGGATTTGAAGCACCCCGGCGGACTGTTACAATGCAGCTCCAACAAAACCAACTGGAGGCAGGATGGCCACGGAAACCATATACCTTGACTATAACGCTACGACTCCCATCTGCAAGGAGGTGGCTGATGCTATGTTGCCGTACCTTGGGGATCAGTTCGGCAACCCATCGAGCAGTCACCCCTTCGGCACGGCAGCGAAGCGGGCTGTCGAAAGGGCCAGGGCACAGGTGGCGGCCCTGCTGAATTGCTCGCCTGCCGAGGTTGTATTCACAAGCGGCGGAACCGAGAGCAACAATGCCGCGATCACAGGTATCGCGTTCGCTGAGCGTGAGCGCGGAAACCACATTGTGACGTCAGCTGTGGAGCATCCAGCCGTCATGGAAGTGTGTCGATGGCTGGAGACCCAAGGCTTCAGGATCACGGTCCTGTCGGTGGATGCGACGGGAAGGGTGGATCCGGCCGATCTCGAGCGGGTGATTTCAGAAGAAACGGTCCTCGTGACGGTGATGCACGCGAACAACGAAGTGGGGACGATTGAGCCGATCAGCGAATTGGCCGCAATCGCCCATCGGTACGGCGCGGTAATGCACACCGATGCCGCCCAATCGGTTGGCAAAATTCCGGTGCTGGTTGAAGAACTCGGAGTAGATCTGCTCAGCGTCGCCGGGCACAAGCTCTATGCGCCGAAGGGGGTTGGTGCGCTTTACGTCCGAAACGGAATCCGCCCGGCCAAGCTCCTCCACGGCGCGAGCCACGAGGCGGGCCGGCGGCCGGGCACGGAAAACGTTCTGGGAATAGTGGGGTTGGGGAAGGCTTGCGAGGTCGCCCGACGTGACCTGACCAACCACATGTCACATATGCAAACCATGCGCGATCGCCTTTATGATGGCCTGCAAGCGGGCCTTGGCTCTGCTGTGGTGCGCCTGAACGGCGACCCGGATAAGCGCCTGCCGAACACGCTCAGCGTGAGTTTTCGCGAGATCGACGCGAACACCCTGTTGTCAGAGATCGGGGATCGGGTTGCCGCGTCAGCCGGGGCCGCTTGCCACGCCGAAAACGTCGAGGTATCCCCAGTGCTCACCGCCTTGGGCGTTTCCACTGATTGGGCATTGGGAACCGTTCGTTTTTCGGTCGGTCGGGAAACCACTTTGCGGCAAGTCGATCATGCGGTCGAAATCGTCTCGGCGGCTGTGCGTCGCCTCCAGCCTGCCTCTGAAGGAGCTGCCCATGTTGGGCGACCGGAGGGGGGCCAGTACCGGCTGACGCAGTACACCCACGGTCTTGGTTGTGCCTGTAAGCTTCGGCCACAGGCTCTGGAGGAAGTGCTGAGAAGTCTGCCGAGGGCCATCGATCCGGCAGTTCTCGTGGGCGCCGATACCGCCGATGACGCGGCGGTTTATCGTCTCAGTCCTGAACTGGCGGTAGTGCAGACGCTCGACTTCTTCACGCCGATCGTCGATGACCCGTACTGGTTTGGCGCGATCGCGGCGGCCAATGCTCTCAGTGACGTCTATGCGATGGGGGCCCGACCGCTTTTCGGGCTCAACATCGTCGGCTTCCCGTCCAGGCGCCTGCCCCTGTCCGTTCTCCATGACATACTTCAGGGCGCCCTCGACAAGGCGGCCGAGGCGGGTATCAGTATCGTCGGGGGACACACCGTCGATGACAGCGAGCCCAAGTTCGGAATGGCCATCACCGGTCTGGTCCACCCCGACCGGATTCTGCGAAACAGCACGGCCCAGCCCGGCGACCTGTTGGTTTTGACTAAGCCCCTCGGAGTCGGCATCATCGCCACCGCGCTCAAGCGAGGTTTGGCGGACGCCGAAACCGCGCAAACGGCCATCGCGTCAATGGCTGGCCTGAACCGGAAGGCGGGTGAGGTCATGGTACAGACGGGGGCCAATGCCTGCACGGATGTCACCGGCTTTGGCCTGCTCGGCCACTTGCGGGAGATGGCTCAAGGCAGCCACGTGGACATCTCACTCTCCGCCTCCTCCGTGCCGGTCCTGCCTGGAGCTTTGGCCCTGGTCGCTGCGGATGTCGTTCCGGGCGGCACCATCGACAATTTGGCTTTCGTCGGCGATTCAGTCCGCTTCGATAGCGACGTCTCACGCCCCATTCAACTGTTGCTGGCTGACGCCCAGACGTCCGGAGGCCTCCTCATCAGCGTGCCCGCATCAACCCACGAAGCTTTGCTACAGGCTCTGAAGAACGAGGGCGTCGAAACGGCTGCGACGATCGGAAAAGTGACAGCCGCCGGGACCGGTCGGATCACGGTTCACGCGTAGGCCTAGCCTGGTGCATCCGTCGTTCAGCCCCAGCCAATGGCCTCATTTCCCCTGCTGCAAATGGTCGCGCGCAACCTCACCAACCTGTCCGCGGACAAGGACAGAGTTGCCCTCACTTTTTCAATATTTTTCCGTCCCGATCTTATATAATCGACCGGAATAGTAACCTATTTGGGAGATTCTCGCATGACTGATACATTCCGGCCTTCGACCCTCGCGTTGCATGGCGGCCAGGTTCCGGACCCGGCCACCAATGCCCGCGCCGTTCCCATTTACCAGACGAGCTCCTACGTGTTCAATTCCGCCGAACATGCGGCCAGCCTTTTCGCGCTCCAGGAATTCGGCAACATCTACACCCGGATCATGAATCCGACAACCGACGTGCTGGAAAAGCGCCTTGCGGCCCTGGACGGCGGAGTAGGGGCGCTGGCCGTTGCCTCCGGCCAGTCCGCCATCACGCTGGCTATACTGAATATCACGCAGGCGGGTCAGAACATCGTGTCGACGAGTTATCTGTACGGCGGCACTTACAACCTCTTCCACTACACGCTGCCGAAGCTGGGCATTCAGGTCCGCTTCGTGGATTCCACCGACCCTCGAAAGTTCGAGCCGGCAATCGACGAGAAGACCCGGCTGCTCTATACGGAATCGATCGGGAACCCGAAAAACAACGTCGACGATTTTGAGGCCATCGGAGAGATTGCGCATCGCCACCACATCCCCTTTGTAATCGACAACACTGTCTCGCCCTTCATTTTCAGGCCGCTTGACCACGGCGCGGACATGGTCGTTTACTCCTTGACGAAATTCATCGGCGGCCACGGGACCTCGATAGGCGGTGCAATCGTCGATTCCGGCCGCTTCGATTGGTCGAGCGGGAATTTCCCTGAATTCACCAGCCCAGACCCCTCCTATCATGGCTTGGTCTTCTGGGAGCCGTTCGGATTGCACGACAAGGCGGTCATCAAGGGCGCGGCATACATTTTGAAGGCCCGAGTCCAGTTGCTCCGGGATCTGGGCCCTTGCCTCTCACCGTTTAACTCGTTTTTGTTCCTGCAGGGTCTGGAGACACTACCTCTCCGGATGGAAAAGCACTGCCGGAACGCCATGCAGGTGGCCGAATGGCTCAGTAAACGGAAAAACGTCTGCTGGGTCAACTATCCGCTTTTGGCCAATCACCAGGACTTTGCGCGCGCCAAACGGTACCTGGCTGCGGGGGCGGGAGCGATCATCGGCTTCGGGATCGAGGGTGGATTTGAGGCCGGCAAAAAGGTTATCAACCAGGTAAAGCTGTTCAGTCACCTGGCGAACATCGGGGATGCGAAAAGCCTGATCATCCACCCGGCGTCCACGACGCATCAGCAACTCTCGTCCGAAGAGAGACTCTCGACCGGTGTCACAGATGATTTCATCCGTCTGTCGGTCGGGACCGAGGACATTCAGGATATAATCGCCGACCTTGACCAGGCGATTACGGCATCGCGGACCTAGCGGCCGGAGCGCCCGGTTTTACAGAGCCGCGCATGCAGCGAAGGGGCTTCTTTGGAGTGCGCCGGCTCTGTAAAAGCAAGCATATGAACAATTCCGACGACATTCGCGCCGACGGCCTGGGGCTCGTCCAGACGTCCAAAATCCGTTGCTTCGACGAGCCGCTCGTGCTCGAGAGCGGCGTTTCGTTCGGTCCGATTGATGTGGCTTACGAGACCTACGGCACCTTGTCTCCCCAACGGGACAACGTAATTCTCGTCTGTCATGCCCTGTCGGGGGGCGCGCACGCGGCTGGCTGGCTCCCGGGAGCTGAAAAACCCGGCTGGTGGGACGTCTTCATTGGCCCCGGCAAAGCTCTCGACACTGACCGCTATTACGTCGTGTCCTCGAACGTCCTGGGGAGCTGCTACGGAACGACCGGTCCTTCATCCATCGATCCGGCGACAGGAAAACCGTACGGAACGAGTTTCCCCGTTGTGACGGTGGCTGACATGGTGCAGGTCCAGGCGCGACTGCTCGAGCTCCTCGGCATCGATTTTCTGCTCGCCGTCATCGGCGGGTCCATGGGAGGGATGCAGGCGTTGCAGTGGGCCGTGCAGTACCCGGACAAGGTCCGGTCGGTGATTGGGATTGCCACCACCTCTCACCACTCTGCACAGCAGATCGCGTTCAACGAAGTGGCGCGCCAGGCGATCATGGCGGACCCGGCCTGGAATAGCGGGAACTATTACGAGACCGAAGGGCCCCGGCTCGGGCTCGCAGTCGCCCGGATGATCGGCCACATCACCTACCTGTCCGATGTGGGCATGGCGCAAAAGTTCGGCCGCCGATTGCGGAACCGCGAGAAGTTCGGTTACGATTTTTCACTGGACTTCGAGGTGGAAAGCTACCTTCGCCATCAGGGCGAAAGCTTTGTCGGCCGGTTCGACGCGAATTCGTTGCTGTACCTGACGAAGGCGCTCGACTATTGCGACCTGACAAACGGCGGAACACGAAGCCTGGAGGAAGCGTTCAAAGGATGCCCGGCCCGCTTTCTTCTGATCGCCTTCAGTTCCGATTGGCTTTACCCCGCGTATCAGGTGAAGGCGGTCGCGCACGCCGTCCGCAGGAACCACGGAGACGCGACTTACTGCGAGATCCGCAGCAACTACGGCCATGACGCCTTTCTCCTCGAATACCAGGAACAGACACCGATTGTCGTTTCGTTCCTGGAGCGGGTGAGCCGGGCCGGGAGACGTGTGCATGCCCGATCAGCTTGAGAATCGATCTGCGATTTACGAGTGGATTTTAAAGCGGACTGCCAGCCGCGGTCGGGTGCTGGACGTGGGCTGTGGAGACGGAGAGCTTTTGAGCCGGCTGGCCGAGCATCGCGGTGTCGAGGCGACCGGGATCGAGCTCTCCCAGGAGTGTGTCATTCGCGCAGTGCAGCGCGGCTTGAGCGTCCATCACGGCAATGCTGAGGAGGGTCTTTGCAACTACCCGGACGGCGCTTTCGATCTTGTGATCCTCAGCCTGGCCGTGCAGGAATTGGAGCACCCGCGTAACGTGTTGCGGGAATGCCTGAGGGTCGGGCGTCGGGTCCTGGTCGTCTTCCCCGCGTTCGGTCACTGGAGAGCCCGATGGCAGCTGGCTTTTCTCGGACGTTCGCCCGTGACGCCCAGTTTTCCCCACGCTTGGCACGATTCGCCGAATCGCCACTATTTGACCGTGAAGGACTGGGAACAATTCTGCAACGACGAAGGATGGAAGGTCCTGGAAAAGGGCTTCCTAACGGGTGGCTCAACCTTCCGCCTCTTGCCCAACCTTCGCGCCGAAGTGGCGCTATATCTGTTGGAGACCTAGCCAACCCCTCCGGATGATCCAGCGGCTGCTTCTACAGACGGGCGCCACTCAGCGGAGGGAAGAACGCGGCGACCGGGGGCGGTGTCTATAGGGCGTGTTCCCCAAATCCCAAGTCGAGTCTATGGCCGTGTGTGACGTTCAATTCGGTGCTCGGACCGTGCGACCGGGTGTGACCCCCTCCTGCAGTTCGCCGTCGCTCACCACAAGTGTGCCACTGACGATCAGGCCTGATCTCGTTATGCGGAATACCGCCTATTCGGAATCAGATTCGTGGGCGCAAAATAGGCCGATCGTGTTCGCACTTTGAGTGCCGAGTCACTATCCTGAAGCCGCACTTCGATTTTCCGCCACTTGCCGTCCGCCTTGGTGTTCGATGGGCAGTAACCCATGCCATATTGGGCGCTTAACTCGCGGGCGATGTCCTTCATGGCCTGTCTGCAGCTCTCTATCCCTGGGCTGCTTGTTCTGGGAGGCTAGGATCAGCTCCTCCAAACGCTTCTCTCCGAACTCGGAACCCGAAGGATCAGTCGCTTCAGTCAGCCCGTCGGAATACACGACCAGCAGGTCACCGGGGCTGACCCATATACTTCCCTCTTCATAAACGGCCTTGGGTAGCAGTCCCAAAACGGGGCCGCCTGATTCCAATTGGACCGTTCACTGCCAGTGTTCCATGGCTTCCTTTCAACGGCGGGCATGGCCCTGCTTCTCGACAAGCAGGGCCATGCTCCTTTGACTACCTTTGTGACATCGCCGGGCTAAGCCAATCCTCGAAGCGAATCTCACCGATGTGCGCGTCGTCGGACGCGACCAACGTCAGTTCGCTCAGTTTCGCACCGAAATATCGCGCATTCGGGTCGACGACCACTTCGCGCGGGTCATTGCGAGCGCGGAGACCCTGCCGGACAAAGTCGTCGAAGCGGAATCGCTGCGGCCCCGCCACTTCCACCATGCCGTTCAGCGGTGCGCCAACCGCGACCTTCGCGACCGCAGTGGCTACATCCTCTGCGGCAATGGGTTGGATGAACACGGGTGGCAGGCGAACCTGGTTCCCATCGGTTGCGTCATCGGCGATCTGCTTCACGAATTCGAAGAACTGCGTGGCGTGGACGATCGAGTACGGAATCCCGGACTCCTTGATAAGCTCCTCCTGCGCGAATTTAGCGCGGATGTATGGGCTCTCTTGAAGACGATCCGTTCCCACCACCGACAGTGCGACGTGATGGCGCACCCCGGCCCTGGCTTCATTCGCGAGAAGGTTCCCGGTAGACGTTCGGAAGAATTCCATCGCCGCCTTCTCCTCAAACGAGGGCGAATTCGACACATCGACGACGACCGACGCGTTTTTGAGAACGTCGGCTAATCCCTCACCGGTGACTGTATTGACTCCCGTATCGGGCGCGGCTGCGACAGCATCATGGCCTTGTGCCCTCAGCTTTTCGACGACCTTTGAACCGATGAGCCCGGTTCCGCCAATGACCACGATCTTCATACTCATGACAACCTCCTTAGATCGTTGCCAGGTTCTTGTTCGGTTCTTGCATGACTACCTTATTGCGGGTGTCTCGGATCTGTCCGCAGGGACTTCCGCTTTGGAGGTCTTGCGACCCTTCTTCAGGAACTCCAACAAGTCGGAGTTGACTTGATCCGCGTGAGTGGCTGTGATGCCGTGGGGG
>Ga0105104_10003988_pt1 | contig 10347 bp, 9 predicted proteins | sample PPLLaktember2015_3_FD_87034 | JGI IMG/M metagenome (GOLD analysis project Ga0105104, IMG submission 87034) | Freshwater sediment microbial communities from Prairie Pothole Lake near Jamestown, North Dakota, USA - PPLs Lake P7 Core (6) Depth... | ecosystem: Environmental > Aquatic > Freshwater >... | reverse complement strand
GGGAGAGCGACAAGGGCGACAAGATTCCGGGCAGATTGGGAATTTGCCTCGGCGGAAAGAGGTTGTTCTAATTCCGGCGGGATCCAGATCCCGCTCAGCGAAAAGAAAACACTTGACTTTTGAACAAGTGTTCTTTATATTCTCTGCACACGCGTGCAAAGCAGAGGTGTGCACAATGGCAGAACATTTAAACGAAAAGCAGCAAAAGGCTCTGAATTTCATTCAGGCGGAAATCCGGGCCAAAGGCCGCCCGCCGACGCTCAGAGAGATTGGGGCGGAAATCGGGATTACTTCCACGAATGGAGTTCGCTATCTGTTGGAGATTCTTGAACGTAAAGGATATCTGACCCGTAGTCCCATGCTGTCCCGTGGAATCGAACTGACAGGGAGGACTTCGGTTGTCAAGACTCTGGATGATATCCGGGATGTGCCGCTTGTTGGCCGTGTAGCGGCTGGGCAGCCGCTGTTAGCCTCGGAAAATATTGAAGGATACATGCGTGTTGACCGCTCCTTGGCCGGTTCGGATGATACATTTGCCTTGCGAGTGCGCGGCGATTCCATGAAAGATGCGGGAATTTTAGAAGGGGACGTGATTTTTGCGAAACCGCAGACCACGGCTGATCCGGGAGACATTGTGGTGGCTCTTTTGGGTGATGAGGCTACGGTGAAATTTTTCCGGCCGCAGAGCGAACGAATCTGTCTGGAACCAGCCAACCGGTATTATTCCCCGATTATTGTAGACAAAGGAACTCCGGGTTTCCGGATTTTGGGGCGGGTGATCGGTTTGATGCGGAAACTGTAGCTGTCCCTCTGCCATCGGAGTTAATAAGAGAATCCGGCCTTTTCAGGCCGGATTCCGCATAGTGAGCATTCGGCGGCTCTTGACAAACCGGAACGGGTTACCTATATTCTATTTGTTCTCACCTTCCGGTGCGATAGACTCGTAGGTTTTACGACGCTGCGGGTCCATTTGCATCAACGCCTTCACCCCTTGAGGGTACCCCGCTCGCACCAGCGCTTCGGCGAATTCCCGGTGATTAATATCCAAAAATCGTTTTTGCACATCTATCGGCACTTTATCAAGCTTCACCATCGCATAATAGAGATAATCTTTGGAAGAGCGGTAGTCTTTCAGCGTGTCGTAATAAATGGCGGTAGAATAGAAAAAACTGAGTTCACGGGCGGTGCGATTACTCTCATCGGTCTGTGCTCGGAGCATATCGCTGCGCTTATCCCAACCGAAATAATAGACCGAATTGGAACTCTGAAGGAAAATACCTCTCGCCCGGTCATAATACGTTTGCCCGCCTAATTTCTCCAACTTGTCATATTCCATTCCAACCAGAATCCAGATATAGAACTCGACGACGCTCTTGAACGGCTGGTATTCGTTTGCGCGGAAAACATAAGGCTGGCGCAGTCCGAATTCCCAGCGGGAGTCTTCGAGACGGACGTCTTGGGTGTTGGTGGCGATTAAATTGGCTTTGTATTTATCTTCCTGCACGCTGGCATTATATTCGGTGAAGTAGATGTTAATTTGGACGGGGAAATCATATTGGTACTCGTCCCGCGTCCATTCCTGTTTTTCCAGATAGACTCTGAGAAGTGAATCTATTCCGGCGAGTTTGGTCTGCGCCTCTTCGGGAAGGCGGGACGCATCCACGGTGATTTCCGGGTACACTAACTGGGCCGAGGCTATGGGGAGAAACACAGTCCACAGCAGCAATCCCAGAGTGGCGGCAAGGATGGTATTTCGAGTAGTTTGCATGGCTTAAGTATACGGATTGGGCAGGGGAAAGTCAAGCGCATGAACAAGGGCACATTTTTTCTGATGGTTTGGGCGGTGTTGGCCGGTCAGACTGCACAAGCCGCCTTCGAATTGACGGAGCAGGGACCGCGGGCAACCGGGATGGGAGGCGCGGGAACGGCTTTGGCCGGAGACGGATGGGCTGTTTGCCGCAATCCGGCTTTGGCGGTTGATCTGCTCCCGACGGCTGCGGTCGCGTGGTCACAGCAATTCGGCCTGCCGGAGTTGACGCGGGAATCCTTTATGGCCGGATTGGAGCTGCGAACGCAGCCGTTGGCGATTGCCGCCTCGACACTGGGAAGCGAAGTCTACCGGGAGAACGAGGTTGCACTGATTGCCGCGCGAAAGCTGGGTGAAAGAGTCGCGGCGGGTGTGGAAGCGCGCGCGGACAATTTGGCCATCGAGGGGTATTCATCGGCCACGGTTTTCGCGCTTACGGCCGGATTGTCGGTTCGACCAACGGCTGGAGTATCTTTTGGGGTCGTCTGGCGAAATCTGAATGAGCCGAAATTGCCGGGTTATCGGGACCGCATTTCGGAATCGCTGACCATAGGAGTGGCAGCCCGGGTGGTGGAACAGGGGATGCTGGCGGCGGACGTTGTTCAGGAGAAACATTTTGCGGCGGAATACCGGATCGGCGCGGAAGCCCGTGTAATGCCCCGGTTGTTTCTGCGCGTGGGAGTTCGAGCGGAACCTGTGCGGCCTTCGGCGGGTTTTCAAATAGACTTGGGGAGGTGCAGCTTTCTGTACGCCGGGGATCTTCATCCGGATTTGGGAGCATCACACGAATTTGGTCTAAGCTTCCGGTTCGGGCGATGAAAGCTGTTGCGCTTGTCGCTCTGTTCTGGGCGGGATGTGTGCTCGCTCAGAGTATGGAAGACTGGGTGGAAGCATCCGCCCAGCCTGAAGAATTGCAGGCGTGGCTCGACGAACTGCGGCAACGGCCTTTGGACTTGAACGGCGCGAGACTCGATGAACTGGCCGGACTGCCGTTTTTCGACGAAAGAACCGCCAACAGTCTGATAAAGGAGCGAGACAGGCGGGGATATTTCGCATCGTTGGATGAAGTACTGCTTGTGGAGTCTCTCAATAAATCACAACGGGAAGCTTTAAGAGAATTCGCAGGAATTGACGTTGGGGAGCGGCACAAAGTACACATACGAAGCGTGGCGGGAATTGCACGCACGAGTGGCAGGGAGATATCGCCGTCGGATTATTGGTCATCGGAAAGGGCAGATTTTTATTCCGGAGATCACTGCACCGGCTATGCGTTTCTGAAAAGAAAGACAGGGGACGCGGATTTTGCGCGGAACGCGGCGGCGGGAATCGGATTCCGATCCGCTGATGAGACGGCGGAGATTTTTCTCGGTGATTATCAGTACGAAGCGGGCACGGGATTGCTGTTTGCGTCATCATCGGGAATGGCTAATTGGGTGTCTTCGTTCGATGCTCCGGGACCGGGGAAGGTGAGAGATTTTTCCTTGCGGCCGTCGTCCAATCGGGTTTCATTGTGTCGCGGCGCGGCGGCTGCATTGACGCGCAGTTCCGTCAGATTATCATTACTGTTTAGTCAATCGCCGCGGGATGCGGTATCAGATTCTTCGGGGCCGATTCGATTGAGTGAGGGACAAACGCCCTCATCGGCGGAGCTTGCACAAGCGAGACGGGATCGTGTACGCGAAGATTTAGTTGGTGCAAGCGGGGAAGTTCGTAGGGCGAAATGGCGGATGGGGGCGGCCGCGGCGCAATTGAGATTCCGTCCGGGTTTGGGTAGTGCAGAAGGGGAGTTTGACGTTCCGCAGTTTGCAGGACGGAAACTGAAAATGGGATCGGTTTTCGGCGCCATGAATCTGGGGGGAATAGACTTGCTGACGGAGATAGCGAAATCCGATCCGGGTGGAATGGCACATCAAAGCGCGGTTGCGGTTGGCAGTAAACGCGCTGGAATTTCCGCTTATTATCTGTACGCGGCGGAGGATTTTTTCTCACCGCACGGAAATCTTTGGGGAGGATTTGCGGCAACACCGGTGAATGCGCAGGTTAGCGGAGTGCGGATTCGTTCGGCATGGGAAAAGCATTCGCTGTACGTGAATGCCGCGCTGAGCCGGACGCCGTTTCGGACGGAAAGTCAGCCGCTGCGAAAGTATGGCGGAGAATTAAACGCCCGCTGGCGAACGATCCTGTTTATGCCTTTAGAAACGGAAGTTCTATTGAGCAGAAAATGGCGCGAGGACGCGGCGGATACAGAACCCGTTCCGGCCGTTGGCATAGATCGCGCGCGCTGTGATTTTGCTTATACGGATTTGCCGACGCAATACCGGATTCGGTTGGAAGTGTGTTCAGCGTTGCGTTCCTACCGATCTCATCGCGCTTTAGGGAGTCTGGTTTTTATACAGGCGAAATCGCGGTGGCGGGATTGGGAAGGATTCGGAAGATTAACGATGTTCCATAGGGAAACCGGTGACGTAAGCATGCCGGTGTTCGAGAATGCCTTGCCGGGATCGTACCCACTCACGACACTGGGAGGCAGCGGCAGCCGGATCGCCCTTATGGTTTCCCGCAAGCTTAGTCAAACGAGGTTGGCCGTGAAAGTTGCGCATACGCGCGCGGAAAGCAACGCCACGGAATTCGCCTTAGAAGTATCTTACGGTCGATAGACTATGCCCGACACCACGCGTATTGCGATCATCGTATTGAACTGGAACGGTCTTGCCGATACGCGGGAATGCCTGAACAGTCTGTTTGCGTTGGAGGGGGAAAAGCCTGCGATTTATATGGTGGACAACGGCTCAACGGACGGGAGCGCGGAAGTCTTACAGCGGGAATTCGGCGATAAGATTATTCTCATTGCCAACGAGCAGAATCTCTTATACGCAGGCGGAAACAACGTGGGGATACAAAGAGCGCTAAAGGATGGCTGCTCCCACTTATTGCTGCTGAACAACGATACGATTGCGGATTCGCTGCTGCTGCGGGAATTTTTTCGGGCAGAGGAGCGATCTGGCGACGGGATATACTGCCCGAAAATCTACTATGCCGATGAGCCGAAGAAGTTATGGTACGCGGGCGGGATACTCAAACTGAAGCGCGCCCGGACAGCACATCGGGGTATTCGCGAAACAGATAATGGACAGTATGACGTGATGGAGGAAACCGGCTGGGCAACCGGCTGCGCGCTGTTCGCGCCGCGCCGCGTGTTCGAGACGGTCGGCCTCTTGGACGAGAGTTTTCAACTCTACAGCGAAGATTTGGATTATTGCCTGCGCGCGCGCGATGCAGGATTTCCCATTATCTACGTTCCGGCGGCCAAGGTTTGGCATAAAGTGTCGGCATCCATCGGCGGAAATCTTTCGCGGCGGAAACTGGTCCGCAAATGGAACAGCTTGCGGCGATTGCTGCGGAAGCACGTGCCGAATCCGCTGACTCGATTGATCGCACTTTCCGATTTTACCGTGACCGAGACGATTCGCGTATTTTTCGCGTTCGTGTCCGGCCGTTTGAAATAAACCGTTACAAACAATCAGCATGAGGTGAGCGGTTATGCAGAGAATCCTCATTGCATTCATATGTATAATGCTGGCGGCGGTTTCCGCAGGTTTTGCGGAAACGATTGCGCTAATAGATACTGAGGGCAAAGCTCTTGGCAATTTGCCGTGCGTGAGCCGCGGAGACGAGTCCTTTGTGCCGCTGGCAATGCTGGCGCGAGCCGGAGAGTGGAATTTGGAGTCCAGCGAAGGGCGACACAGCGTCACGTCGCCGACTCTGAATGTGGAATTATATCTTGGAAGGCTGTTCGCGAAAAGCGGCGAACGGGTCGTGCAATTGCGGCTGCCGCCGGAGGAGTGGGACGGATCGTTGTGGATTCCGCTGGTGAATTTAACGGATCTGTTTCCGGAGATTGTGGAATTCCAGCGCGGCGGGAAGCAGATCAGTTTAAAGCTGCCGGTAAAAGAACAACCGAAAGATACCGCGGCGGTTCAAGCGGCGGAGCCGAAAGCCGAGAAATGGGAATTGCGGACGGTGATTGTGGATCCGGGACACGGTGGGAAAGATCCGGGAGCCAAGGGACTTAACAATCTTATTGAGAAGGAAGTCACGCTGGACATCGCGCGGCGGTTGGGAAGCCTGCTGGAAAAACGGGGCCTTACGGCGGCACTCACGCGAGTCAGTGATCACTTTGTCTCTTTGCAGGATCGCACGCATTTTGCCAACCAAAAAAAAGGCGATTTGTTCGTTTCCATTCATTGCAACAGCGCGCGCGATCCGCAGATTCGCGGAGTAGAAGCATATTTTCTGAAACCCGCCCGAACGCAGCGCGCAATTGACGCGGCCATGCGGGAAAACAGCGTCGTGAAACTGGAAAACGGGGATTCCAAGTATCAAGACCTCACGCAGGACAACTATATTTTGCTGACGATGGCTACAAGTCAGTACATGAAAGACAGCGAGACCTGGGCTTCGCAGGTGGTGCGTTTGACTTCTTCGGCTACGGGCAGCGACGCGCGCGGAGTGGATCAAGCGGGTTTTTACGTGCTGATGGGAGCTTCGATGCCCGCTGTTTTGGTGGAAGTGGGATATATCTCCAATGCGGAGGACGCGCGGATGTTGTCTTCAGAGCGGGGAAGGCAGAAAACAGCGGAAGCTCTGTTAGAGTCCATTTTAAAAATGAAACTTAATCTGGAAGGTTCGGCCGCCCGATGACTTTGGAACGCGTATCGCGACCGATTGCCATATTTGATTCGGGTCTGGGCGGTTTAACGGTAGCGGCGGAGATTCATCGCCGGTTTCCGTCGGAGAATCTGCTTTTTCTGGCCGATCGCGCGCGCGTGCCGTATGCCTCGCTGAGCATCGCACTGATTGCCCGCTTTGCGTCGGAGTGTTTTGATTTCTTATTGGCGCATGATCCGAAAGCGCTGGTGGTGGCGTGCAATACGGTTTCCGCGGTCGCGCTGGAAGAGACCGTTGCCCGCAGTCCGGTTCCGGTCTTGGGAGTGATCGAACCGACCGCTAAAGCGGCGGAAAAAGCTACGGTAACGGGGCGCGTCGGAGTGTTGGCCACAAAGGCAACCGTGCGCAGGCAAGCTTATGACAAGCTCTTAAGCCGTTTGCGTCCGGGTGTGCAGGTGTTTTCCAACGGCGCGCCGCTTTTAGTTCCCTTAGTGGAAGAAGGATGGACGGAAGGAGAGATTCCGAAACAGATTGTGGAGCATTACCTGACGCCGATCCGCAGAGCCGGTGTGGATACGCTTGTTTTAGGCTGTACGCATTATGAATATTTCACGGAAACGATGCATGCGATCATGGGCGACGGCGTGAGCATCATCAACACCCCGCAAGTCACGGCGATAGAATTGGAGAAAATTCTTGCCGCGCGGGGCGAGTTGCAGCGTTCCGACAAACCGGGAACGGTAATCGCGTATTCCACAGATATCAACGAAGCTCTGGATCTGGTCGTCAACGGTCTTTTTCCGAATCCGGTTTTTCCAAACCAAATCACCATTCAATCGGCGCAAATCCCGCCCTTACGCGCTGAAGCCGCGCGTTGAAGATAACTGAACCACACTTTTTGACACGATCTTTGCACATTCCCACTCAATAGACCAGCCTGTTTTCCATCCCCTCATACGAGCCTGACCCATGGACATCACCCAGCTTCAAACCCTCGCTGTTCCCGAGCTGATCAAGCTTGGCAAAGAATTGGAAATTCCGGAGATCGCCGGACTGCCGAAGCACGACCTGATTTTTAAAATTCTGGCCAAGCAGGCGGCAAAAGAGGGAGTAGTACTGGCTTCCGGTGTTTTGGAAATCCTGCCCGACGGGTACGGATTTCTACGGAGTGCAACTGCTTCCTACCTCCCCAGTCCGGATGACGTGTATGTGTCCCCGTCGCAGATCAAGCGATTTGGTTTGCGGACGGGTCACGTGGTGTCCGGTCAGGTCAGACCGCCGAAGGAGGGGGAGAGATTCTTCGCGCTGCTCAAAGTGGAATCGGTGAATATGGCGGATTCCGAATCGGTCAAGGACATCATCCACTTCGACAATCTGACGCCGCTTTATCCGAATCGTAAATTCGCGCTGGAGACCGGAACGAAAGATATTACGCTGCGTGTAATAGATGTTTTCACGCCCGTAGGAATGGGACAGCGCGGGTTGATCGTGGCTCCGCCGCGAACGGGAAAGACGATTATTCTGCAAATGCTTGCCAATGCGATTGCGAAGAATCATCCCGACGTCCATCTGATGGTGCTGTTGATTGACGAGCGGCCGGAAGAAGTGACGGATATGGAACGGAGCGTGAAGGGAGAAGTGATCTCTTCCACGTTCGACGAGCGGGCGGAGCGGCACGTACAAGTGGCCAACATGGTGCTGGAAAAAGCCAAGCGGCTTGTCGAAATGAAGCGTGACGTGGTGATTCTGCTGGACTCGATCACACGATTGGCGCGTGCGCATAATGCCGTGATGCCGCATTCGGGACGTGTGCTTTCGGGCGGTGTGGACGCGAACGCGCTCTATGAACCCAAACGATTCTATGGAGCGGCGCGAAACATCGAAGAGGGCGGAAGCCTGACAATTTTAGCAACCGCACTGATTGACACAGGTTCGCGCGCGGATGAAGTAATTTTTGAAGAATTCAAGGGAACGGGCAATTTGGAACTTGTGCTGGATCGGCGGCTGGCCGATATGAGAATCTTCCCCGCGATTGACATACTCAAGTCCGGGACACGCCGCGAAGAAATGCTGCTGCCGGAAATCGTTCTGCAACGTATGTACGCCCTGCGAACAGTTCTGGATCATAGCAATCCGGTTGAATCCATGAAGTTTCTGCTCGATAAAATGCGGGATACCAAGTCGAATGCCGAGTTCTTTGAACTGATGGCGAAGGGGGGCGGATGATCCGTCCTTCTATCCTCTTCCTAATTAGTTGACAATTATGAAGCTGTTTTGTATATTGGATTGAATGAAAGTTGTTTTTACTAACTGATAATTCTTCACTTACCACCTCCGCTTTGACCTACCTCACGCGAATTTTCATTTTCATCAGCATTTTTTTACTGGTGCTGGGCTGCGCGCAGCGGGAAACCGATATCGGTGCCGGCGCAATTACAGGTGTGCCCTCCGACACGTTCATCGTGGTCAGCGGTACGGCTACCGCCAGCGCGAGTTGGACTCCCGAGTTTACCAATGGATACGGGCCGTCTCTGGAAGTCGGGAACGCCTTGGGATTGTTTGCTTTTTTTGCCATCCGCTTTGATCCGGCCACGGACTTGCCGGATAGCGTTCTGGTGGATGAGATGTCCATTCGTTTCCACCGGAACCGGGTGTGGCCTGATGACGCGGCGGGCTTGCAGGTTCGCGTTCGCGAGATTACCGAATCGTGGGAAGAGGAAGATCTCGTTCCCGGCTCACTTCCCAATCGGGAAAGCTATCCGATATTGGATTCGATTTTAGTCAGCGCCACCGACACGTTTTTCACCTTCGATGTTCCCGCCGCAGTGTGGAGCAAATGGCTGGCAGGAGACACTACGACGTATGGATTGCTTTTCGAGCCGCGATCCAGCGATGCTTTTATCGAGTTCTACAGTTCCGAACCGCTGGGAACGGATGAAACGCTGTATCCGATTCTGCAGGTGGAGGGAACGTGGTGGACTGAAGATGACGACGGAAATTGGACGGACACAACTCTCTCCGTTGATTTGACGGCTATAGATGACGCTTATCTGGTGATTGATTCGACAATTCGCCCGCCGGACCGGTTATTTGTGAGTCAGGGAATTGCCGGACGATCAGCTTTGCTGTTTCCGATAGACACGCTGCTGGTCAATTACACGCGATCCGTAAGCCGGGCCATCCTTCGCGTGTGGGCGGATACTCTCGATCCGGCGCAGATCACTTATGAAGGCCAGAATATTCTTTTCAAGAACGGATTTTTAGACGACACGAACTGGGTGGCGCATTCGACCGAGCCGGATTCCTTCAATTTAGGATTAGAGAGCAGTTCATCCGGAACCTGGGATGCGACAAACACGATATTCTCTCTGGACGTAACGAGCATGGTATCGAACTGGTTTTCCGAACCGACTCGAAACGGCGGAGTGCAGATTTTAGCCAGCAATGAGCTTTCGTTTATTGCCCGGCAGGTTTTTTACAATCATCTTGCGGCCGATTCCACAAAGCATCCGAGACTTGAGATTTGGCTTACCGAATCATCCTATTCGTATTAGCAGCGGTTTTATGCATCGTCCCCGGCGCGCTGGCCGGGGGTTCCGTTTTTTCCGCGAATAATCTTGGCGAGCAATGCGTCGGCGGCGGTGTACGCGCTCAGGGTTTAGGCGGCGGCGGATTCGCGCTGCTGGATTCTCTGTCCTTCAATACTACAAATCCGGCTTTGTCCGCTCTGCTGCCGCGAACGACGCTGCGCATGTCGGGACAGATCGGCCTGTGGTCCACGACCGGCTTGGACGGGCGCAAGGACACGGATGGCGAGTTTCAGTGGCAGGACTTGTGTGTTTACTTTCCCGTTACGCATATTTGGAAGATCG
>Ga0105104_10003987_pt1 | contig 10348 bp, 14 predicted proteins | sample PPLLaktember2015_3_FD_87034 | JGI IMG/M metagenome (GOLD analysis project Ga0105104, IMG submission 87034) | Freshwater sediment microbial communities from Prairie Pothole Lake near Jamestown, North Dakota, USA - PPLs Lake P7 Core (6) Depth... | ecosystem: Environmental > Aquatic > Freshwater >... | reverse complement strand
CCGAAGGGGGCGGCCGCTGGGGCCGCAGGCGTCCCGCCTGCTCGTGCCGTCTGCACCATCGATTGTGGTGGCGGGCACGAGCAGGCGGGACGCCTGCGGCCCCAGTGCAGGCGAGACGCCTGCGCTCCCAGCGGCCGCCCCCTTCGGCCTGGGCTATATGTGTCGGCCTTTCAGGCCTATTTACATCTGAGTGAACACACCCTCCGCTGCGTGTCTCTGTAACTGCCGTTCGGTGGCAAGATACGTATAAGCCTGCCCCAACTGTGACCGTCGCTACAGAGAATAATCGAGAGAAAGGGGATGATCTCCAGAACCAAGGAGCCAAATATGGCCGAAAAATTCTCCGTGGTCTTTTCAGGCAGGCTGCGCGAGGGTGAGACTGCTGACGCTGTCAGGGTCCGACTAGCCGAGCTGTTTCGGGTCAAGCCCGAGCAGTTGAAGCCTTTTTTCCTGAACGCCCCAAGTGTTTTGCGCCGGGGTTTGGACGAAGCGACTGCGGTGAAGTGGGTCGCGGCGATCGAAAAAGCGGGAGGGCTCTGTTGGACAGAGCCGGATAGGGTCGAACCGGCGGCCGCTCCTTCGGCTCCCACCGCCGAGGTCGAGCGTTCCCCGGAACCTGCGCACGAGCCGGTCGCTCCTGCTCCGATCTCGCCTGCTCCACCTGTGGTTCCTTTGGCAGCCCCTGTAAGCCGTGCACTCCGCCCGCGGAAGGAAAACGATGTCGTGCCTTTCCCCAAGTGCCCGAAGTGCGGCCGTTTGGCTGAATCCCTCGAAGACTCCTTCATGCGAACGGGAGTATGTCCCCAATGTGGCCTGATCATTCGCAAGTACGCGAGCACGTTTGTTGACGGTGAGCAGGGTAGCTGGAGTCTGTTCGGTGCAGCGTCCGAGAGCGATCGCCACTGGGCCGCCTTCTGGCAGAGCCGCCTGTGGCCTGCTTACTGGCGTGGAGCGTGGTACCTGTGCTGTGCGCTTCTGACGCTGCCGGCTCTTCTGCATGTTTTGGATGTGCAAAAAGATGAAGCCGTGGCGACCACCATTGTTGGAATGGCGGTCTGGGGGATCCAGCTCGCTGTACTGGGATTCGTCGCCGCCATCGCAGGATTTTACTGCTTCGGCGTTTACCGGAATTCCCGCGAAGTGTTCAGGACTCACGTCATCTACTCAGCGGGTATCTGTGCGGTTCTGGGGGGCATTGGCGGGGTGCTGTCTCTGGTGAGTCAGGGGGTCGCGTCCGTTGCCCGGGTGCTCAGGGCCGGCCATCTGATGAATCCGGTACGTGCTGCCGGCTGCGCAACCATCGCGTTTTTCGCCATTGTCCTTTATTTCGGCTTTGTGCGTCTTCCGGCCGAAAAGCAACTCTGGGAATACCTGGATGGGCCGGAGTACTCGGCGACAGTGAAAGAGGCTCGTGCGCTTGCCGGCTCTGAATTCCCTGCAGGACCGAGGGGCGACAAATATCGCTATTACCGCTATGTGTTCGTTGAGCCGACGCGCATAGTGGACCCCGCATTCGAGCGGGTTTTGGATCGTCTCCTTCCTGATTTCAACCCGCACTCGTTTGGCCGCCAGCACGGGCCGGAGGTCAACCTCCTGGTTTTCAATTCCATTGCCTTTCGGGATGAGTTAGCGGCCGACCGGCTGATTTCTTCCGCCATGTGTTTGAGGCTGGATCAGATCGCCGCCGAGTGGGAGCAATCGCGGGTGCAGACCGCTGCGCGCCTCGTTCACGCGTTCGACACCCGTGCGCCGATCGCCGCGAAAGACCTGCGTTCGCTGGCCGAACGAAACTGAGCGGGCGGGAAGCCACCGACTAAGGGCCCCGGCCCCGTAACTGCTGCGGCCCCCCCGTCTGTGCTAACCTCTCTACGGATGTCCTCGAACGGAGACAGGCAAAAGTCCTATAGGCTGCTGGCACAGTACAGCGCGATCATCTTTATCCTGCCTTCCACTGTCATCGGAGGATATCTGGTCGGCCACTGGGTCGACACCAAACTCGATTCCTTCCCTTGGGGCACGGTGGTCTTAGTACTGCTCGGTACGGCTGGCGGCTTCCTCGAGGTGTTTCGCATCCTCAACCGAAAGCCATGAAGCGCATCTACCGCAATGCCCTTATCATCCTGGCGCTGATGCTTCCGGCTGCTGCTCTTGCATTTGGCTTCCGCATGGCGCTTTCGGTCCTCATCGGCGGTCTGCTGGCCGTCGTCAATTTCCACTGGATGTCGGCCGGAGTCGACGCGCTTTTGAAGCGGGCGGAGAAGCCCCGGATTACGGCCACTGTGGCCAAGTACATAGCCCGGCTGGTGTTGATATTCCTGACCTTCTTTGCTATCATCCACTCTTCATTTTTGAGCGTGCTTGGAGCGCTGGCGGGGCTTTCCGTATTTGTGCTTGCCGGGATGCTCGAAGCTGTCCTTCTGTTGATAAGACCCGAAACAGGGACGCAAACCGACTGATAACCGCTGGTTATGTTTGGCGAGGCTCGGGACCTCCGCGGGTTTTCTAGATGGAACATCACGAGTTTTTCGTATCGACCGTTTTCAACCGGTATATTGCGAATCCGATTGCTGCCCTGCTGGGCTTTCGCGTCGAACACGATGTCTTGCCTGCGCACATCGTGATGGTCATTGTGGTCGCCCTGGCGCTTATCCTCTTTGCGGCGCTGCTCCGAAGACGGCTAAACGTCGAGAAACCAGGCACTCTGCAGCAGGTCCTTGAACTCGTGGCCGAGTTCATGTTCTCGCTGATGAACGATATCATCGGTCGCAACTCCAGACGGTTCTTCCCCTTGATTGGCGCCCTCTTTATCTACATTCTGATTTCGAACCTCATAGGCCTTATCCCGGGATTCATGTCGCCGACGAGCAACATCAACGTGACCGCCGGCTGTGCTGTCATTGTGTTCCTTTATTACAACTATCAGGGAATCAGAGCGCACGGTTTCCTGAAGTACATGGCCCATTTTGCCGGTCCGTCACTGGTGATTGCGCCGCTGCTTTTTGTCATCGAGATCATCAGTCATCTGGCGCGACCTTTCTCACTTTCCGTCCGGTTGTTCGGGAACATCTTTGCCGAGGAATTGATCATCGGCAGCCTGAACCAGATCTTTCCGTTTCTCGTTTCCCTGCCTGTCATGGCCTTAGGGCTCTTTGCCAGCACGGTGCAGGCATTCATATTTGTCGTTCTGACAATGGTCTACCTCGGGGGTGCCGTGGAGCATGCCCACGAGGAAGATCATGCCCCATCCGAGGTTCATAAATCACTTGAACCGACGGGGGACTAGGCTTACACGAAATCGTATTCCAAAAAAGGAGATTTGCGGATGAACAGGAAGATTGGGATTTGTCTAGTCGTGATTCTGGCGGTTGGCGTTCTCGCGCTGCCGGTCTACGCTCAGGAAGAGCAGACTGCAGGCGGACAGGGAGTCCTGCAGACTCATTGGTTGGCGCTCGCCATGGCCATCGCCGCGGCAGGCTGCGGTTATGCTCAGAGCAAGGCGCTGACTGCGGGTTGCGAGGGCGTTTCCAGGAATCCTGGTTCTGCCGACACGGTTCGCTTCTTCATTATTCTGGGCCTCGCCTTCATCGAGTTCCTGGCCCTGCTGACCTTCGTCGTCGTTCTTTTCCTCCGGCCTGCTGCCTAGTTTTCCTTCGCGGGCTCGGGCGATCGCCCGCGCCCGCCACTTCAGTGGACCAAGTGGACGTTGTGGACGAGATGCTCAAGTCCGTAACGTCCCATGCCTCCGCGTCGTCCAATGACTTGACGCCCCCTGTGTCGCCAATCCCGTGTGCTAGAATGATTGGTAACTTAAGCAAAGGGATCGAATAAGGAATGCCTCACGCGAAGTTTATCGTGGCCGGTACTCTCATCATTGGTGCGATCGTCTACCTGATGTTCAGCGGAATCAACGATTCCATGGTCTATTACTATAGTGTTTCTGAACTTTTGGCGAGCGCTGATGACTTGAACGGCAAAGGTATCAGGGTCAGTGGACACGTGGCCCCGGGGACTATCCACCGAAGCCCGGGGACGTCCGAAGTCGAATTCCTGGTTTTCGAGAAGCAATCGAACCGTCGTGTGCCCGTAGTTTACCGGGGGATCATTCCGGATACCTTCAAAGACAACGCGGAAGTGGTGGTCGAGGGAACCTACCAGGCCGATCAAAAACGTTTTCACGCCAATACTCTGCTCGCCAAGTGTCCTTCTAAGTACGAGTCTCAGGGAGACGAGCATCCCGATGACGTACCGCTTGGAAAGGTAGCAAAGTAACAACTCATGATCGAACTCGGGCAGTACTGTCTCTTCGCGGCACTGGTGTTGTCTGCTTATGGCATGGCGATCGGGGCGTTCGGAGGAGTGCGTAAGAGCCTGCCTTTGGTCCGCAGTGCGGAAAACGCCGTCGTCGCTGCCTTTGGCATCCTGGTCGCTACATCCGTCTCGCTTTGGTATCTCCTCCTGACAGACCAGTTCGGGGTCCAGTATGTAGCCCAGTACAGCGCCGCCAAAATGCCGGCCGTCTACAAATTTGCCGCGTTTTGGGGCGGCCAGAGTGGGAGTCTCCTGCTCTGGGCCCTCGTCTTATCCTTTTTTTCCTGCCTGGTGGTCGTCCAGAACCGGCACCGGAATCGGGAGTTGATGCCCTTCACGGTGTCGATCCTAATGGGGATACTCCTGTTCTTTACCGTCCTGCTCAACTTCCTCACCAATCCCTTCGACGTGCTGGCCCGGACCCCGATGGACGGGCAAGGCCTCAACCCGCTCCTGCAGAATGGGTACATGGTCATACACCCGCCGGCCCTCTACCTCGGGTACATCTCGCTCAGCCTGCCGTTCGCGTTTGCGATAGCTGCCCTGATCTCAGGCAAGCTCGACACTTCCTGGATCCGTACGACTCGGCGCTGGACGCTGATTAGTTGGGTGTTTCTGACTTTCGGCATCGCCTTAGGCGCCATGTGGGCCTACGAGGAGCTCGGATGGGGCGGCTACTGGGCCTGGGACCCGGTCGAGAACGCTTCGTTCATGCCCTGGCTGATCGCCACTGCTTTTCTCCATTCGGTCATGATTACCGAGAAGAAAGGCATGCTGAAGACGTGGAATTTCATCCTCGTCCTGATGGCTTTCGAGCTATCGATCTTCGGCACCTTTATCACGCGCAGCGGCGTCATCTCCTCGGTCCACTCATTTGCGCTTTCGAACCTCGGCCCATTCTTCGTCGTCTTCCTGGCCACGACCGCTCTATTCTCGGTCTTTTGGATCTTCTACCGTTCGCCGCAATTACGGAGTGAGCAGAGGATGAAGTCCTTTCTCTCCCGGGAAGCTTCGTTTTTGCTCAACAACTGGCTCTTCCTGTCCATTTGCTTCGCTGTTTTCTGGGGAACGGTCTTCCCGATCCTCTCCGAGTGGGTGCAAGGCGAAAAAATCTCGGTGTCCGCTCCTTTCTTCAACAACGTCAACCTGCCGCTCGGCCTTGCGCTGCTCATTTTGACAGGTGTTTGTCCGCTTATCGCGTGGCGGAAGGCGTCGGCCAAGAACTTCCGACGCAATTTTCTGTACCCGCTTGCCGCCGGATTCGCCACGGGATTAGTGGCGGTCGTACTCGGTGTGCGCAGCCTTATCCCGCTCGTTTTCTTTTCGGCCTGCGGCTTTGTGATGGCCACCATCTTCTTCGAGTTCTACAAAGGGGCTCGCGCGCGTCAGGGAATCAGGCCGACCGGCTTCCTGGTCGCCCTCAAGGACCTTGCGGTGATGAACAAGCGCCGTTATGGAGGCTTCATCATCCATGCCGGTGTCGTTCTCGTCTTCTTCGGCATCATTGCGAGTTCCTTCTTCCGTCTGGAGGAGAACTTCAATGTGCGCCAAGGGGAGTTTTTCAAGATCGGCGACTACACTCTCGCTTTTAAGGGGCTGACGCAGCGCTCGGATCCCGAGAAAGACGTTGTGACGGCCAGGCTGGATGTGCTCAAAAATGGAGCGAAGGTTGCCGAAGTCCAGCCCGAGAAGCACTTTCACCACAAGAGCGAACAACCCATGACGGAAGTCTCTATTCGGCCGACGCTGAAAGAGGATCTGTACGTGGTTTTGGCTGGCTGGGATCAGCAAGGGGTCGTGTCGTTCCACGTCTTCGTAAATCCCATGGTCCAATGGATTTGGATCGGCATCGGTATCATGGTGCTCGGCGGCCTGTTTGTCATGTTCCCCACACCGAAATTGTCGGCCGCTCAAGCGAGAAGGACCGAAGAGGAGGAGGCGAAAGATGTGGCGGCTTAAGCCGGCCGCTGTCGTCCTCGCGTTGCTCCTGATTCCGGTGGCCTTCGGCCTGGCGGCCGACGTCCCGACCGAAAAGCAGCGAGTAAAGGCGCTGACCGGGAACCTCGTCTGCACCTGCGGCTGTGCCAACATTATTGTGGCGAATTGCGACTGCGGACAGGCCGCGGAAATGACCAAGGAAGTGGCGGCCTTCGTCAGGGCCGGTAAGGCGGATGCCGAGATCTATCAGGCTTTTGAGAAGAAGTATGGCCCCGCTGTCCTCGGAGCGCCTAAACTTGAGGGGTTCAATGTCCTGGCGTGGGTCTTGCCGTTTGTCGGCCTGGGTCTGGGCGCAGTGATCGTCGTGGTTGTAATCAGGAAACTCCATCCGAGGACCACTCAGGAACCCGAGGCGGAACTGACGCCGCCCGAAATTGACGAAAAATACCGTCGGCTTCTTGATGAAGAGCTAAGTGAGTGACATGCCGCAAATAATTGCTCCCATTCTGTTCATAGCCGCGATAATCTATGTGGCCTACCCCCTGGTGTCGGACAGAATACTGGCAACCGACCCGGAAGCTGAGGAAAGTAGCCGGGAACGGCTTCTGAACGAGAAAGACGAAATCATTGCGAGCCTGAAGGACATCGAGATGGACTACCGAATGGGCAAGTTATCCCTGCAGGATTACACCCAGCTCCGGGTAGATTTCGAAAGGCGTGCGGCCGACGTCTTGAAACGGCTCGACGATAACGACGACGAACGCTGAGAAGATGCCGTCACCTTCCGCTGTTCCTCCACCTCTGGTCCGGCTTGTCAATCTCACGCGGAAGTTTGGGCCGGTCACTGCGGTAAAAAACGTCAACCTCGAGATTCGAACGGGCGATTTCCTCGCCATTTTTGGCCCGAACGGAGCAGGGAAGTCGACCCTGCTCAAAATGGTCGCGTCCCTGTTGCCTCCGACCAGCGGGAAGGTTATTTTTCTGCCGAACGGATCCGCCCCCGACCGGTCGGAGGTCGGATACGTCTCTCATCAGACGCTTCTGTATAACGAGCTGACCGGTCGTGAGAATCTGGAGTTCTACGGTCAACTCTACTCCTTGGCGGAATCCGAGACGGCAGCTGCGGAGATGCTGGTGCGGATGGGGCTGCGAGAAGCGGCGGATCTTCTGGTCCGCGGTTACTCCCGGGGTATGAAACAACGGCTGACACTCGGTCGGGCCTTGCTCCATCAGCCTCGTCTGGTGCTTGTGGACGAGCCGTATACCGGACTTGACCAGCATGGCAGCAGGCTCCTGACCAAGATCCTCCTAAGCCTGCGGGAGGAGGGCCGAACGGTCTTGATGATCACTCACAGTCTGGCTGAAGGTCTGGAACTGGCCAGCCGGGTGATCATCCAACACCGTGGCAAACTGGTTTTCCAGGCAACCCGTGACGAGGTGGACCGGGCAGATTTCGAGAACCTGTACTTTCAAGCTGTCGAACGCTGAGCGCGCGATGAGACATCTCAAGCTGATCTGGTTGCTGGCGGCGAAGGACCTGAGAATCGAGTACCGGTCACGACAGGCTTTTCTGACCACGCTGTTCTTTGCGGTACTGATTCTGATCGTGTTCAACTTTGCCTTCGATCCCGGGAGTGCTTCGACACGGGACGCCTCTCCCGGGATTCTCTGGGTGGCGTTGCTCTTTCCGGGGATGATTCAATTGAACCGCTCGTTTCAGTCAGAGATGGAGGAAGGGACGCTCCAGGGAATAGTGATGTCGCCGCTGGACCGGGGAGTCTTTTTTCTCGGGAAACTTGTCGCCAACTGGGTCTTCCTTCTCGCCATCGACATTCTGATCCTGGGCGTTTTCGTCATTTTCTTTAATTTTTCTCTGGAACCCGGCTTGCTGTGGGTTTTTCTCCTCATGTTCCTCGTGGGCGGGGGGTTCACGGCAGTTGGAACTGTCTTCGCGGCGATGGTCAGCAACGTGAGAATCAGGGAAGTGCTGCTTCCTATTTTGATTTTCCCGATCATCGTGCCTATAATTCTAGCCGCCGTAAACGCTACCCGTGAGGTCCTGATCCATAACGATTTTTCGGCGCTGAGCCGCTGGTTGCAGCTCCTCGTCGCCTTCGACGTCATCTTCCTCGCGGCTGGCTTCTTGGTCTTTGATTATGTGGTTGGAGAGTAGCAGACGTTTACAACTTACGGCTGACCGGCACCTGAAACTTGCCATGTGGCTTCTGGTCCCGCTGTACGTCCTCGGGGTCGTTGCGCTCTGGGCGGCTTTTATCCACGCCCCCACCGAGCGGCAGATGGGCGAAGTCCAGCGGATCTTCTACTTTCACGTCGGTGCGGCGTGGACCGCGTTCTTCGCCTTTTTCATCGTCTTCGTCGCCGGGATTCTCTATTTGTGGCGTCGCAGCCCTTTCTGGGACGAGTTCGGAGCGGCATCGGCGGAAATCGGGGTCGTTTTCACGACGATCGTACTCACGACCGGTCCCATCTGGGCGCGCCCGATCTGGAACACCTGGTGGCCTTGGGGTGACCCGCGGGTGACCACGACGCTGGTCCTGTGGCTCATCTATGTCGCTTATTTCATCTTGCGCTCGAGTCTTCCTGAAGGCGAGAAGCGCGCCCGGTTCTCTGCTGTTTTCGGCATTATCGGATTCATTGATGTCCCGATTGTTTTCCTCTCCATCCGGTGGTGGCGCACGATCCACCCGATTGTCATTACACGCACAGGCAACCGGCTGGAGCCGGAAATGTTCCAAGCGATGATAATTGCCGTGGTCGCCTTCACCTTTTTGTATTTTGCCTTGCTTTTCCTGCGCACTGGTATGCGCCTGCAACACACCGTTGCCGAAGAGATGGCACACACGCTGCGCGAAAGGAGCGAATAGGAATGAACGGTTATCTGTTTGCCGGATATGCTGTCATCTGGACAATCCTGCTCGTCTACCTGCTGTACCTTAATAAGAAGCAGCGCCAGATCTCGAGGAGGCTACGAAGCCTTTCGGACAGCATCCGGCATGAGGACCTGGAAGAGTAAGGCAGGTCTAAGTCGCCTGGCCTGTTGCCGACGTATCCGACCGATCGGACCGAGCCGCCGATCCGACCCAACTTCTGAAACGCCCAGAAGCCTCTATAATACGTTTGATGAAACGTGCCTTAGTCCTGCTGCCTGCTTTTCTGCTGGCTGGTCTCATCTATGCGGATTCCCGCGAGCCACGATTTATAACCTTTGCCGCGAAGGAGAAGAGCGGTATTTACCTCCGCAACCTGAAGATCTCCGAGGTCAGCCTTCTCGTCGATGGTCAACCGGTCAAAGTCTCCTACCTGGGTTATAAGAACGTGGAAACTGCAATCGCCTTCATCCTGGAAAACAGCCCGCGCACAGCCCCGCACTCCGTCAGCATGCCCCAGTGGGGCAAGGTCAACCCGATTGACCAAATTCGATACCAGCTTGTTTCGGACTATTTTGACCAGCTGGTCAAAAATGGCACCGTCATGATTGCCGAGTTTTCAAAGGAAACAAAACTTCTCCAGGACTTCACAAACGATGAGTTTCAGCTGGAAGACGCGGTCGGCCGGATGCAGCCCAACTCGCTCGAGTTGATGGCCGAGAACATCGAGGTCGGGCGGGCGTTTGCCTTCGGTCTGGAGCGGTTGAAAAGACGATCCGAGAAGCGAAAAGTCTTGGCCCTGGTCACGACGACCGTCGACCGGGAGTCGTACAAGAACATGGAGGAGTACCAGGAAACCCTGCGCCGAAACGATGTCGACCTGTACATCGTTTCCTTTGCGCCTCGCTTCCCGGCGGGCTCGGCGACGACTTTCGAAGAGAAGATGAACCGTTTCTTCTTTCTCAACCTGGTTGAGGAGACGGGCGGGAAGCTCTACCTGTCGGGCGAATACGCCTTCATAGACGAGTTTACTGGCGACCTGAAAACCCGGCTGGAAAATTCGTATACATTGGGATTCTACCCCCCCAGCGGCGGTGCCGAGCCGTCCGATCATGAGATCAAAATCATCGCCCGCAACGACAAAATCAACGTCACCCACCGCAAGAAGATGATCTGGTAAAAGGCAGGGGCGAAGGGGTGAAGGGGTGAAGGGG
>Ga0105104_10003986_pt1 | contig 10349 bp, 9 predicted proteins | sample PPLLaktember2015_3_FD_87034 | JGI IMG/M metagenome (GOLD analysis project Ga0105104, IMG submission 87034) | Freshwater sediment microbial communities from Prairie Pothole Lake near Jamestown, North Dakota, USA - PPLs Lake P7 Core (6) Depth... | ecosystem: Environmental > Aquatic > Freshwater >... | reverse complement strand
CCTCCGCAACCCCCTCCGCATCCGCATCCCTTCGCTCCTGAAGGAATGACTTCTTCGCCGGCCGTATTTACAGTTGCTCCCTTTATATCGGAAGCGTCCACCACTTCTATAGTGCCCGAAACCATGCCCATCCAACAGCTGAATTTATACTTCCCGGCTTTTGCGGGAGTAAATTCCTTGACGCTTGTCTGCCCGGGAGTCAAAGAAATCTGACCGGAAAACAGCCCTTTGGAGATTATCGCGTTAGTGCATCCTGATGTGCCATTGTCCGTTATTTCCCATCTGACAGGAATATTCGCCCGAACCTTGATATGGTTTGGCTTATACCCGTAAGAATACGCCCCCATTTTTACAATCTGTTTTCCATCCACGATTTCCGGCAGCCCGCTCTCATTCGGAATAGACTTTGCGTTTGCTTGAAACAACCGTATATCCCCTAGGTTCTTGTATCCTAAAACATTCAGTTGATTGTTGATGTTAAAAAGGGCGAAAAGAAGAACCAGCATTCCGGCTATCCTTGAAAAGTACCAGGACAAATTCGGCCGGGATAAAAGCTTAATGCTGGAAAGGCCCATAACTAAAAGCGAAGGAGCCGTGCCCAGGGCAAATGCAAACATTATTAGAGCGCTTTGGATGGGATTTCCCGTAAGCAAGGCAATCCCTTGGGCGGATATAGTGAACCCGCAGGGCAGGAAAAATGTCAAAGCTCCCATTGCAAATGGCATATGCTTCCCTTTAAAATTGCCTTCATCTGCGATATATCTTGAGATGAATTTGGGAGTGGAAAATTGGAACATCTTCAAGCCAAGCATTTGCATTCCGAGAAAAATCATAAAGGCGGAAACGGCTATGACAATCAAAGATGTGAACGACGGCGAGATTTTCAACTGGCCCCCGATCACCCCCAGCAATGCCCCCAAAACAGCATACGAAACAAGCCTTCCTGCATTAAACATTAAATGAGGCTTCAATTTTTGCCCCACGGATTCGTTTTCCGAATATATGGACAACCATTGCTTGGACATTGAAAGAACTATCCCTCCCACCAAAGCCGCGCAGCTGGAAGCGCCGGCTAAAAGTCCGAAGATGAAGAAAGTAATTAATGAAGATGAAGAATTGATGTTCACGAGGCTGGAAATCCCAAGCCTGTTGAGCAGCAAAAACCCCGCGAATAAACCTATGGCTGCAATAATCGCCGTCAAAAACCTATTTTTCTCCCCAACGCTGGCAGAAAAAGGTTTCTCGGAAAAAGCATATCCCTCGTCTTTAAATATATTATTCAATTTATTGGCAGAGGGTTCCTTTCCTTCAAATTCAATTAAGACTTCCCCTTTCCCCATTTTGGCGTCAGCTGACTTCACGCTTTCAAATTCAAGAAGTTTTTTCTCTATCAGGACTTCGCAGGAAGCGCAATGCATTCCTTTTACAAAATACGTTTTTTCTTTAAACATAGAGTAAAAATTATTTTATCAAACCAAAAACAATTCAAGGCAACGAGTAAAATAATTCTATTCTTTTTTGAATACAGAGAAGAGGACGTCAGGTTCCGGCGGAGAATTATTGCTAAAATAACAAAGAGTTATTTGAGAATTTTCAAATAAGGGAAGGGATTTGGCGCTTTCATGCAGAACAGCAACATGGATTAAACTATCCAAATCATGTTTGACGGTTTCGGTTTTTGCAGCCCGATAGGAAAAACAACAGGAATCAAGGCTTGACGAATCGCCGTCCTTTACCGGGACAGGCTTTTCAGCTTCACTGTTTTGAGCGCACGAATCGGAATTATGCAAGTCCAAATTCTGAATTTGGTTTTCAGTTTCGGCAAAGGCTTGCATGGGATGTAGGAAGCAAAAATTAAAACTCCCGCTCCCTATAGCGATAAACATCAGAAAAGCTGCGAGTTTTTTGTTAAAATCCAGCTTCATCACTTGTATTATACTCCCCTGTCTTAAGCGGTCAATGCTATAAAATAAAAGCCCTGTATATATTAGCAGATTCTACTTGGATTATGTCCCAAGTGGGATGCTTATTGAGCTCGCCACGGCGGGCCCAAACTCAGCTTCCCTATGAATGAATATAGTCCAGAATCTGCTAAATGCCTGCAGGGCAATTTTATTCTACCTCCTTTAAAATTAGAGTTCAAGAGCGGCCACCAATTGCTTTATTAAAGAAACAACTACGGGAGGAGGCATCAAGCTGTAAGATTCCACCCCTTTGTCATCCTCCACCTTCCACGGCTTTTCGGTTACTTTCACTTTGCCGTTTTTGTATTCATAAACAAATTCAGGGGTGATTTCGTAGTCATTCAAATATTCATCCGCCTTGTCCGCCGGAACCGTATTCCTTAATAAAACTTTGGGTATTCCATACAGGTTAAAGGCTTGCTTCATTAAAATTCCGTCTTTATCCAGCCTTGCCTTAATCGGAGCGATTCCCAGCTCATCCCCTTCCTTTTGAATCATTCTGGGACCCGAGCATTCGGGATTATCGCATTTCAAATAGAATTTCCCATCCTCATATTCAATATCCTTTGTGGGAAGAAGCTTTAAACTTCTGGAAGTCTGGCATAAGGGGCAGATACGCCTGTATTTTATCCTTTCATCAATGACTTTCTCCGCCACATCAATCAAAACCAAAACATCCGGATCGTCTCTATACTCCACCAAGTCCCTGAAGAATAAAGAATAGGAAACCTGATCCAGCTCCCTGGGAAAGCCATCAATGAATAGGGCTTTCCTTCCCCTTTTCTGGATCTCTCTTTTCGCCAGAGTCAAAATCAACTCGGAGGGCAAAAGCTTGGAAGTGCTTCTTCCCTCCAAGGCCGCAACCACATCCTCCAAAGACATAAATCCCCGATAATTATTCTTTAGAAAATCAATCAATTCAGCTTTTTGGGCAGGATCCTGCAATTCCTTATCTATATCCCTTATCATGTCACCGATTGAAAAATGCTCAATTTTATCTTTATCAACTATTTCTTTTAGCATTTTGGCATAGGTCCCCTTTCCCGAATTCTTTTTTCCCAACAAATAAACAATAAAAGTATTTTCCCTTAAATACTCCCTTAATTTCTTTATCTCCGGCCCCGCTTTCAATTCAAAATACTTCTGCCTGTCTTCCGCAGAAGTAAGATCAAACTTGGGCGACTTTTCAATTCTTGTTTTGAACAACGGAAAATCTAAATCTTTCATATTTAAAAACTTTGAGGGAATGCATTTTGCAGGACCCTGCGAGCGCGACTGGCGCGAGCACGAGGAATTTTTCAGCAGAAAAATATCCGTGTCCAGCAAAATGCGTTCCGAAAAGTTAAAAGGAGAATTTTAGGTCTCCTAATTCTTTAGTAATAAGTATTTTTATACCAGAATCTTCCAACCTTTGCAATGTTTCAAGAGCAGGATGGCCCCATGTATTTTTGCCTGCCGAGATAACCGCTGTTTCGGGAGAGACTGCTTTTAAGAACTCTTCCGAAGTTGAATATTTGCTTCCGTGATGCGCGACTTTTAAAACATCCGCATCCAAATCGGCGTTTTGTTCAATTAACCTTTTTTCTATATTGGAAGAGATATCCCCGCAAAAAAGGATTGATGCATTCTCAAACACAAGTTTTCCCACAATTGAATAATCATTTGTATTTTCAATTTCTTTTCCTTTAACGCTTTCAAACGGATAAAGGACCGAGATGTAAATCCCGGGATCCTCTTGAAGGATAATCTTTTCCCCGGCTTTTGCTATTATTATGTCCGCTCCCTCTTCTTCAATCAGCCACGCCCATTCTTTTGATTCTTCCGTTCCATTTAAAATTCCTGTCCAAAGGATATTTTTGATTCTATACCTTTTTAGCGCGTCAATCAGCCCCGTTAAATGATCGCTATCCGGGTGCGAGAGGACAATCAAATCTATTGTTTTATCATAAAAAGGCATTTCTTTTCCCAATTTTTCCAGAATTGCCGGGGTGGGGCCTCCGTCAATCAGAACTTGGAAATGCTTTGAAGTTTCAATAAAAGCGCTATCCCCTTGCCCCACATCGAAGAAAGCCACCTCCGCCCTTCCTTCTTTTTCTTGCGCTATCAATCCCAAGCATGCCCCCGCAACAACTATGCTTAAAAATAAAAGGATTTTCTTTTTCATTCCATAATTATATCATTAAAACAAAAGCCCCTTGAATAATCTTCAAGGGGCAATTGTATTCTAATGCATTAGGCCTTCTGCAATTCGGCTGCCTTGTCTTTCCCCAGCACCTTCCAACATTCATGGGGACCTACTTCCGATTTAGCTACCGCAAAGAATCTTTCTCTTCCCTTTGCAGTTTTCTTTACGATCCTATAATTATCAGATTTAAACTTCTTCTTGCTTTTCACGTCGTAAAACTCCATTACTTCTTTTGCCATATATTAGATTGGTTAAAAAGTCTTATCGACCTTTTAGTTTATATTGAATTCCGATATTATTATAGCTTAATTTACGCAAGAAAGATAGTCAAGAGGCGATAACCCCTCCTCCAACTAATTCTTCCCCTTTGTAAAAAACGGCTGACTGGCCGGGAGTGACGGCCGTTTGCGCTTTTTCAAAAACCAAATGGCCTGGTTTATCAATAACCGCTTTGGCAGGCGCATGCGCTGATCTTATCTTAGCCTCGACTTTAATCGGGAACTTCGGCTCTTTCCCTGAAATCCAGTTTGCATCTTTAAAAATCAATTCCTTTTGGAGAAGATCTTTTTTGTTTCTGCTTACAAACAATATATTGTCTTTGGGATCTTTTCTTACCACATAATAAGGCCCTCCTGAAAATCCGAGGCCCTTTCTCTGCCCTATAGTGTAAAACCAGAGCCCTTCATGCTCCCCCAGGATATTTCCTCTTGTATCCATTATTTGCCCTTTTTTGATCCCGATATTCCTCTTTAGAAAATCATTCAATTCGGAGGAAATAAAGCATATTTCCTGGGATTCGGGAGTTTCTGCTGACGGAAGATTGTATTCTTTGGCAATCTTCCTTGTTTGAGCCTTTTTGAAATCAGCCAGGGGAAACACGACTTTCTCCAAAGCATTTTTATCCAGTTTCCAAAGAAAATAGGTTTGATCTTTATCTTTGTCTTTGGCTTTGAACAATCTTCCATTCCGGACTTTTGCATAGTGCCCGGTAGCGAACAACTCATTCCCTCCCGCGAATTTATTCAAAAGCAGATTGAATTTTATTTCCTTATTGCAAACAACGCAAGGATTGGGAGTCCTGCCATTTTTCAATTCTTTCAAGAAAAACTCAACTATTTTTTCTTTGAATTCTTTTTCAAGATTTAAGGTATAGAAAGGAATGCCAAGCCTGCCTGCCGTTAGCAGAGCCCGTCTTTCGCTTTCGGATGAGCAGCATTTGTTTTCCGCGCAGCTTTTTCCCTCGGACCAGAATTTCATGAATACTCCCGCAGGGCTATATCCTTTTTTCTTGAGCAAGGCTGCGGCAGCGGATGAATCCACTCCTCCAGACATACCTACAAAAATCTTTCGCCGCGGCTCAAGACCTTCGGCTTTTCTTTTAATCATCTTATTTAATTTAGCATCCAAATCGCGCAGTTCAAATAGGCGGCAAAACTTACCCAGAGAATATACGGCACAAGAAGCCAAGCGGCTAGTTTAGATATTTTTGCAAATGCGATGATTGTGGCGGATATAGCAATCCAAAGAAAGATGATTTCAATAAACGCGACGCCCGGGCTATGCAGACCAAAAAAGATAATTGACCAGAGCGTGTTTAAGACCAGCTGGCCGATAAAAATGGCCAAAGCTATTTTTACATCTTTTCTCTCCAGACCTTTTTTCCATACCAGAAATGCAGCAATCCCCATGAGCGCAAACAGCGTCGTCCAAACCGGGCCAAACACCCATGCCGGCGGATTGAAGGCCGGTTTAACAATCCCTGCATACCAACTGGCAATGGACGGCATGGTAAACACCGAGCCGATAATACCGGCCAGCTCGGAGACTGCGATAGCGATGATAAGTTTGAGTGTGTTATTGATTTTCATTTTTTGGTTTATTGGGATGTTCTAATAATTTCTCAGCCGGGGAGATGCCGCCAAGGACTTTATGCGGAAAGTAATTCCATGCATCGGTTACCAATTCAAGGATATTCTCCAGCTCCGAAGCATCTCCGCCACGATCAAACATTGCTATAATCTTAGTCATATCGTCTGTTTCTTCTTCGTTATAAATAGCATCCCGAACGTGATCCAAAGTAAAATCACTTTCGGTTTCTTTGAGCATATCCACGAGCTCCTGCTCAATCTCCCTCCGCCGTTCCAGAATTTGTTGTTTTGATTCAATTTCCATAATTAAAATGGGATATCGTCAGAATCAATGACTTCCTCTACAACCTGTTTTTTGGGCTCTTGTTTTTTCTCGTTTGCCTCTACGATCTCGTCCTGCTCATCCTCTTCAATCAAATCGTATCCGGCTTCTAGTGCGGCTATTGGCTGTATAGCCGTACCAAGCAATCCCTGCACATCTCCGTACATTCCTGCCGTATTATTAACGACCTGCTCAATTTGTTTTTCCCTTTTTGCCCAAATTCTGGTCATCGCTCGTCGTTCCTTATCTAGATCGTGCTTCATACCAACAAAAGCTTCTACAATTGCCTCAACCTTATGCCTAAATTCAGTACCAGATAAGTATCCATAAAGCACTTCCATTTTTTCATTTTTTCCAACACTTGCGAGCTTTATTGTAGTCGCTTGAATAAGTTGCATTCTTAATGCTGTACCTAAACCAAAGATAGAATTCTGATCGGTGATCCAGACACCATCACGATAGGCAAAGTTCTTAATATCTTTTGGCAAGACTTCCGTGACAAGGACAGCCACATCGGCGTTCACTTTTCTCTGATCTTCTTTCAGCTTTGCAACCCATGGCTCACTCCAAGCTTTAGTGTGCTTGGACTCCCAAGCTATAGAGCCGCACTGCTGGCCGGAATTACTGATAACTTTTTGTATTACATCGGCACCGTTTATGCCTTTAGGGACCGGCTCAATGGTATCGTGAGCAAACCAATTACCAAGCAACCCTTCCAGTTCAAGCTCTAAAACCTCTCCTTGAGTTTGTTGTGACCCTTGCTGGAGTTTTCTCTGCAATTCCATATTTGCTTTCATGGCGTCCTGAAGTTGCTTTTCTTTCTCAAGAATTTTTAAATGCATATCCTCCTCAGCTTTTTTCTGGGCATCTTCTCGAATTTTACCTCTCTCAGTATCAAGTTGGCGTTGTTTCTCCAACTCAAATGCCTGCTTTTCATCCTCAAATTTTGTTTTTTCTCGACGTAAATTAAGTTCAGCTTGTCGAGCCTCGGCAAGACTTTTTTCTTTCAATTTTAGTTCCTCAGACAGAGCATTAATTTCACCATCTTTTTCCTTCGATAGTTTTTCTCTTATTTCTTTTTCGAGTCCAACTTTTGCTTTTTCTGTTTGTTCGGCAACTTCTTTCTCTAGCGATTTTTTTGATTCAGCAATCGCTCTTTCTTTATCAGCGATCTCCTTTTCGCGCTTTGCAAATTCAGCTTGCTTTGCTTGTTGTTCTTCAGTAATCTGCTTTTTTATTGATTCCTCAAATTGATGCGTAATTGCCTCATCGAGTGAAATCTCAACCTTACAATGCGGACATATTATTTTTTGAAAATCTTTTGTCATAAATTTATTCAAATTTTACCCCGACTAACCCGGTGGCTTGCTTGACAATATTTTCTAGGTCGGAGTTAATATTTGAATGGTCGGAAAAATAAGACAATGCTTCGTACTGATCTTTTAAGTGATCCTTTTCAAGCCCAAGAATGTTTTCAAGTTTTATAGGAAATGTAACGACCTTCGAAGGCGCGAGACTGGCTATTGCTTTGTTCCTTGCCTCCTCTGTATTCTTTGCATCTATTGACATTCCAGTCTCAATATCTAAGTCATGTAAAATCCCATAATTAATCTTGAACGCATTCAATACGCGAATAAAAAATGGAATGGACTGTTTCCCACCAGTTGAAATAATCGTCACATCCATTTCCTCGGTTCGCATTTTTATCTTACCGAGTTTTTTTGCTGTCTCTGTGATTGCGATTTTATCTTCGGGACCCTCAACGAGAAGTACATTTTTCGCAAAAAATAGCTCGTTAACATCAGAGTTAAGTTGAGTTAGCCCTTGAAAAACTTTTCTATCTACTAACCCCTCAAAAGCTTTTTGATCACAATTAATGAATTTTGTTCCGTCTGGCTTTGCTTTCTTAATCAATGCTATAGAATCATATTTATAAACATCGATAAAACGTGGTGAATGTGTTGTATAGATAACCTGATCTTTTTCCGCAAAAGAATTTAAAACATCGTAGAATAGTTTTCCCAGTTGAGGATGAATGTATAGTTCGGGTTCTTCGATACCTAAAATAATTGGATGATTTAATTCTTCTGTCCCCTCAGTAGATACGAGCTGATTTCTTTCGTTTAGAATCAGGGCTTGCAAGAGTGAAAAAATAATACATCTCTGCAAACCATGTCCTTTTAATAGGACATCAGTCTCTACCCCATCATCTACGGTTATTTCAACACCCTTAGAGAATATTGTTGTAACATCTTCGGTTACAACTTTTAGTTTTACTTTCTCTACGGAAGGCATTAAATTGCATAGTATCTTTTTAATCCCATTCTCAATTGTAGAGAGACTATCTAAGCGTACATTGGCGTTCTCTGATTTCGTCTTCGTCTCGTTTAATAGATCATTCACTGTCTTAAGCGCGTCCTCAATTTGCTTATATTTTGGATCATTTTTAATAATGCGATCAGTGAGATCAGCCATTAATTTTCTAAAGGTTGAGGTTGATGATCTTTTATCTGTTTCGTCGGAATAACTTGTCTCAGCTCTTAGTAGGTAGAATTTAGGCAGATTAGAAATTGCCTTACTCTGAAAACCGAGGGCTTGCGTTACACTTAAATCTGGATCATCGTATTCAATATCGTTTTCTTGGAAATATCTCTCCAACCCCTTGCCGTAGTCATCTTTTGTACAGTTGCCATTATTCAAAAAGTAATCTGGCAAGCTATTCTCCGAAACGATGTCTTTCCATTTTGGCCTATCTCCCTTTTGTTCCTTAATTTTTTTAATAGACAAAAACCACGGCTTAGGTTCAGCTTGGTATCCATGAAATTCGTTTTTGATTGTTTCCTTAGTAGTCCGTGTATCTTCTTCGATCCAAATGTGTTTTTCGAGAATCAGCTCATCATTTATCATATATGGCCGCCAGATTTTCTTTAGGTTTGGCGATGCCAACGAAAATTTAGCCCCGATAATGATTGGCTTTGTCTTGTCTTGAAAATCATTCTCGCTGATTCCACCCGATCCAGCCGATAAGTAGGCATCGATTGCATATAAAACATTTGATTTTCCGGCGTTATTTTCACCAAGAAGTGCTTGGCTAGGAAAAATCTTCACATCCTTAATAGATGTAATTGATCTAAAATTTTCAATTGTTAGCTCTTTTAATTTCATATATCCATCTTCATTATCATTTTGCAGATATACTTCCGTGGATCAGAATTTCAGTTCATCTCATCTACTCCAGTCACTATGCTCGCATTTCTCCCAGTTCAGGTATCTTGTTTGTATTATCGATTACCTTTTGCCCGATTGTGGGTCTTGCACAACATCTCACAATTTTTGGAAGTTGTTTTGCCGCCCTTGCTCCAAGCTGATACATGATCGGCTTCCATTTCACCAAAACTCCAAATCTTTCCCTTGTTTGCATCATGGCCGACGGCACAGAGAGGACAATTTGATTCTTCTTTTTTCTTTGCTTTAGCGGTTTGTAATTCGTAAGTAGATCTTTTAGTCACTTCATCAAAAACTCGAACCTCAAGTAATTTTGTGTCAGTTGAACCGCCTAGAATATACTCAAAAACGCCTTTACGCTTTTTGATGTACGGATCGACATAGAGCTTACGCATCTCGGCTGATACTTCGGCTGGTTTGAATTTCTTTGTGTGGTACTCCTCATAAAGTCGTCCCCACTCAAGCCCGCGCATTTCGCTTTCTACGTCAGTAAATACGCTCGATACCCAATCAATAACGGTGTTGAAATATTTTTTCAGCTCATCAATATTTTTGTCTTTGCGATGCTTGCTCATATAGTCCCCAACATTACCCTTACTTACCCAATCAAGAGCACATTCCAAAAATTCCTGCCGGTTAGCACTACCGAATACATACGCGCTCCATTTTTGAATATTGGCATTTTGGCTATTGCTAAATTCTTCTTTCGCCTTAGTTACGAATGGGCCGGAATACACAGCGTTGAGTAATTCCTGATTATTGAGCGGAACACCAGCAATATTTAT
>Ga0105104_10003985_pt1 | contig 10352 bp, 5 predicted proteins | sample PPLLaktember2015_3_FD_87034 | JGI IMG/M metagenome (GOLD analysis project Ga0105104, IMG submission 87034) | Freshwater sediment microbial communities from Prairie Pothole Lake near Jamestown, North Dakota, USA - PPLs Lake P7 Core (6) Depth... | ecosystem: Environmental > Aquatic > Freshwater >... | reverse complement strand
CTGCGTAATTATTGTAGGGGCGAAGCATTCGGAGAACAAATTGGTTTACCTAAGCCTCGGCCCCTTCCGAATGCTTCGCCCCTACGTCAGCATGTAGACCCCCACGCTGGCCATCAGACCCCTACACTGGCCTTCAGACCCCTCCGTCTGCTGGCATTCTATCGGTGATATACTGGGGGTCGGATGTCGATCCGGTCTTCCACGAAAAAACAATGAGAAACTTTCGATCTGGTGTCTCTCTCAAAGAGGTAGAAAGGCCATGCTGAGATTTCGCAAGGAAGCGCTGCTGGTTTTTATCCTTCTGGCGGTGACGTTCGCATATTTTCACCAGGACCCGGGCTGGAATGGGAACAGCCGGCTGGGTCTGACGGCGGCTCTGGTGCGGGAAGGACGCCTGACGATCGACTCTTTTCACGACAGTGAGGCCGAAGGACTGAAGACGGGGGACAAATCGTTTTACGACGGCCACTATTACACGGATAAAGCCATCGGTTCGTCGCTGATCGCGGCGATCTTCTACCTGCCGATGTACTGGCTCCCGCGCCTGGCGGGTCTGCAGTTGAGCATCTGGGCGATGAAATACTGGCTGACCCTGCTGGCCATGGGGCTGCCGTCCGCGCTGGCGGGCAGCCTGATCTACCTGGTATGCGAGCAGATCTCGGGCAGCAAGTTCCGCGCCTTTGTAGTTACCCTGGCAGTCTCGCTGGGCACTATGTCTTTTCCTTTCAGCGTCACCTTTATCGGCCACCAATTGGCGGCTTCCCTGCTCTTTATAGGGTTCTTTCTCATCTACCGGATGAAAGTCCAGCCAACGCCGGCCGGGACTGTCCATCTATTCCTCAGCGGGGTGATCCTGGGGCTGGCGCTGATCACCGAGCTGACGACCTTGATCGTGGTGCTACCGCTGGTCCTGTATTATTTCTACGTGCAGTGGAAAAAAGGCGGGCTGCGGCGGGTCACGACCTGGGCGCTCCCGGCGTTGGGCGGGATGATCCCCATGGGGATGATGGTGGGATATAACCTGCTGGCCTATGACCAGGCCCTGGTCAACGGCTACCAGTATCTAAACAACCCATTTTTCCGCGAGGCGATGTCCGCCGGGTTTATGGGGATCGGCCGGCCGAGCCTCAGAGTCCTTTTCTACGAGACGCTGCACCCGGCGCAGGGGCTTTTATGGCAGTCGCCGGTTCTGGTCCTGGCGCTGGTGGGCGGGTTCTTTATGCTGCGCGCCCGTGAGTATTGGGCGGAGCTGCTGATCGCGGCGGCGGCCGCCGGCGGTTACCTGCTGATGAATTCAGGCTACTTTATGTGGTGGGGTGGTTTTTCTTTCGCGCCGCGGCATCTCACGCCGATGCTGCCGTTCCTGGCGCTGCCGCTGATTTTCGTCCCCCGGCGTCTTTTTGTGGGGGTGGCGGCGCTGACGGCCGTTTCTGTCTTTCAGATGCTGGTCGTGGCAGCCAGCACCATCCAGGTACCCCAGGACTATTTCGTGACGCTGGATAACAACCCATATTTCCGGTTTTCGGCGATCTACAACTACTGCTTGCGGGAGCTGCGTGACGGCCGTTTTGCCTGGAACCTGGGGCAGGCGCTGCTCGGGCTGAAAGGGTGGGCCAGTCTGCTGCCGGTGGCGGCGGTGATCGTGGGTGCGACGGTCTATATGGGGGTATCCGACAAGAGTGAAAGGCTTTTCACGCAGAGACACGGAGATGCAGAGATATAAAGTCGCAGATTCACAAACCTGCCCCTACGTGAATCTCGTTGTTTTCAGTTTAGGAATAGTAAATGAGACACCGGGTGTTTTGTAAAGACGCAAAATTTTGCGTCTCCACAGAAAACACCCGGTGTCTGTCTTAGGGCAGAGATCCCTTTATTCGTAGGCGAGGACTTCGCGGACGGTGAGGCGGATGGCGTTGGCGGCAGGCAGCGCGGCCGCCAGAATGGAGATCACCAGGACGATCCCCAACCAGTAAACCAAGCCGGCCGGGCCGATCTGGAAGTCGAGGGGCATGGTCATGATGGCCCGGCCCACCTGGGTGTCCAGCAGATAGGTGACGGGGATGGAAAAGACCAGCCCCAGGACCCAACTGATAAAGCCAATCAGCAGGACCTCGACCAGCACCAGGCGCAGGATGGCGCCGTTGGAGGCGCCCACCGCGCGCAGGACGCCGATCTCGCGGCTGCGCTCCAGGACGTTCATGCTCATGGTGCCCATCAGCCCCAGGCCACCCACCAGCGCGATCAAGGTGGACATGACCAGCAAAAAGATAATCAGGATATTGATGGTGCTGCCCTGCTGCTTGCGCCAGATATTTCCCTGGCGGATGTCGCTGACCTGGATCCCGTTCTCTTTGAAGATCGTCTCCAGGCTTTTGGCAATGCGCGTCTCGGTTGCGGCATCCTTTTGGGCGGTGATGATGCGGATGCTGCTGACCTGGCCGGTGCGGTGGAGCAGGCCGGAAATATAGCCGCGGTTGACATACACCACGGGCGGGTTGGAATTCCCCACCAGGCGGTAAATGCCCACGATGCGCCAGGTGTGCTCGATGTCATTCGTCTTGATCACCAGGTCGTCGCCAACCTTGAGATCGGGGAACTGGCGGGTAACATGGTTACCAATTACGATGGCATTCTCGTCGCCGGGCAGCAGCCAGCGCCCGGAGGTGATGACCGGATCGATCAAGGTGGAATCGTTCGGGGGGGCGAAAATCGTGATGTTGAGCGAGCTCTGCCCGCCCGGGGCAAGCAGCTCACCCGACTGGAGATCCCAGCCTTCCACACTGGAAACGCCCGGGACGTTTTCGACCAGGGCGCTGATCCGGTTGAAGCGGTAGAACTGGCCGAAGTTCACGGTAACATTGGCCATAAAGTATTTCTGAGCGTCGGTCAGGCTGGTATCAAAAGCCGCCGCAAGGTTGCAGACCGCGATAAAGATGGCGCCGCCCAGGGTGAGGGTAAAGAGGGTGAGGACCAGGCGTGTCTTGCGGCGGAAGGTGTTGCGGAGCGAGATCAAGGTGGGACGCGAAAGGAAGGCCAGTTTTTCCAACAGTATCGTGATGCGGCCCTGGTGAAAGCTGCCTTGCGCCAATCCATATCCCCCGATCGCCTCGCGGACGGTGATCCGCGTGCCGTTCAGGATGGTCGGCAGGGCGGCCAGCAGCGGGACAAACAGGGCGATTGCCGCCTGGAAGACCAGGGCCAGCGTGGAAACGCGGAAGGGGCGCACCGTGAAGTTGAGCATGTTCCCCAGGAAGCTGGAAACCTGATAGCCGGCCAGGGCGGCCGACCATGAAGTAAGCAGGAAGGCCAGGATGCCAAAACAAAGGACGAGAGACAGGTACATGGCCACGATCTGGCCGCGGCGCCCACCGCAGGCTTTCATGACACCGATAAAACGGATATGCTGGCTGAGCAGGGCATTGATGATATTGATGACCAGGAAGGTGCTGAGGAAGACGGAGAGGACACCCAGGATGGAGAGGATAGCGGTGACGGCCGTGAAGATATCTTTGGCAAAGTGCCGGCCAGGGTTATAGATAAAGGTAAAACCCACAACCCGGCCGCCTTCCTCGACCTTATCGGCGACAGCCCGCGCCACAGCGGTGACGTGCACATTGTCGGTCCGCTTTTCGCTGACGGTCAGGTAAACCTGGTTAAACTCGCGCGAACCGCCCAGCCACTCGACAGTAGCGGGGTTGACATAGCCGATTGCCGAACCACCAAAAGTGGGAGGGATGGCATACACATCGTGGACAAAGCCGATCACGGTGAGGTCGCGGCGCTGTCCGCCGGTCAGTTCGAGGGTGATCCGGTCGCCGGTCTTGACCGGGATGACGGAGCGGGCTGAATCGGCGAGCAAGATCTGGCGGTTCTGGAGAGCGGGCATGCTGGGTGGATCCACAGGGCTCAGCTTATCGATCAACAGCTCGTCGACGGGCGGGATGGCCTCTACCTGGATAGACTGCATGCGGTCGGGGTTGACCACTACCCGGGCATCCAGGCTGCTGCGCCCTTCCACCTCAGCCACGCCGGGCACGCGGCGGAGGGTTGGCAGCAGGTCTTCCGTAAAGGAAGAGGTGTAGAGGATAGCGGAATGGGCGTTGGCGCCCATAAAATCCGCATCCATGTCGGTCATGGAGATGTGGCCAATATAAGCGATAAACCCGACCGCAAAAATACCGACGGCGATGGTCATGATGGCCAGGGCCGAACGGATCTTATTACCACCCAGGTCCGCGAGGACCTTGCGGACCGCGGCCGGGATCATGAACGGCCTCCGCGCGCAGCGATATTCTCGGCCAGACGGGTCTTGGCCATTTGAACCACCGCCTCGCGGGTGGAGACGGAGCCTTCCATGAGCCGGGTGAAGGCCTCACGGTCGAGGACAGCCAGATCGACCGGGCTGTTCTCGGTGGCGCGTACAGTGGCCCGGCTGAGACCGCCGTGGAGGAGCTGGATCTCGCCAAAATACTGGCCCTCGCGCATATGGGCAACGACCACATCGGCGGCATCCGGGCGGCGCAGGCTGACGGCGACTTTGCCACGCGTGATGATATAAAAATCGTCGCAGCTGGTGCCCTCACGAATGATGGGCGCGCCCGGCGGAAAGGTCTGCTGGCTCAGCTCGCGGGTAGCATAGATCATCTGGTCGTCGGTGAGGGTGGGCAGGGCGCGGGCAACGTACTCGTTGACGATCTCGCCATCGGCGATCAGGACGGTGCGGTTGACCCGCTGGGCCAGGCTGCTGTCGTGGGTGACCATGATGATCGTCTTGCCCTCAGCGACCAGCTTCTGGAACATAGCAAAGACGGCCGCGGCGGTCTTCGAATCGAGGTTGCCGGTAGGCTCATCGGCCAGGATGACCGGCGGGTCGTTGGCCAGGGCGCGGGCGATGGCAGCGCGCTGCTGCTGGCCGCCAGAAACTGCAGAGGGGAGCTTGTGGGCATGGTCAGTAAGCTCGACCATTTCGAGCAGCTGCATGGCACGCTCGCGCTTCTGGCGCAGCGTGAGGGTGCTGCAGAAATCCATGGGGAGCATGATATTGTCGACCAGCGAGAGCATTGGCAGAAGCTGGAAGAACTGGAAGACGATCCCTAGGTTCTTGCCGCGCCAGACAGCCATCTGGCCTTCGCTGAGACGGTGGACCGGGGTGCCGCCAACCCACACCTCACCCGTGGTGGGCCGGTCGATACCGGTAATCATATTGACCAGGGTAGATTTGCCGCTGCCAGATTTGCCAATAATCCCGACAAACTCACCGGCCTTGAACTCGAGGTCCAGTCCTTTGAGGACCTGGAAGTCGCCGACGCCGGTCTTGTAAGATTTGTGGATACCGCACAGCCGGATCATGGCCTCATCTTCACCCGGCTGACAGGTGTCCACGGGCGCGCCAATTTTACGCTGGAACCAAGGGATAGTCATGGTCGAATCCTCATTTCATCGTTAAGACGCAGCAGATGCAACATTTTCGGCTCCTGTCAGTCCACCTGCCAATGACTGCGGCCTTCGATGGCGCAGGTACAGGTGGGCGGACCCCAGTCCAGGAAGACCCCCTTTGAGCATTCGGACCCGCCAGGAGCAGTAAAATCGAAACTCAATACTATTTGCCCGGCTCGATGCGGACTTCGGCAGTCATCCCCCAGCGCGCGCCGGCAGGTAGGGCAGGCAGGCTGATGGTAGCGGTATAGGTGATGTCGCCCTGGCGAGGTTCGTAGACCTGGGCGATGCTCTCGATCTTGCCCTGGAACGGTTTCTCAGGGAGGGCATCCAGCGTGATCGCGGCTGCCTGGCCGACTTTGACCTCGACTACATCCGTCTCGTTGAGATCCTCGGTCTCGATCACCCAGCTGGAGACATCTGCCAGGGTGACGACAGGGTTACCGGCAACGGCAAACTCACCGGCCTCCAGCTCGAGGCGAGCAACCAGGCCTGCAAAGGGGGCGCGCAGCTCCAGGCCGGCGAGATCGTACTCGGCGCTGGCTAGAGCGGCCTGGGCGGTGGCGATGCGAGCCTGGGCAGCGGCCAAAAGGTCGGCGTCCGGGCCGGATTTCAGGCGCTCAACGTCCTGGTTGGCAAGCTCAAGTTCGGCTTCCGCGACGGCCAGGTTGGCGTCGGCTTCGGTGTATTCCTTTTCTCCAGCGTGGCCCTTGTACCAGTTGAGGTTGACCAGGGCTTTGTCGCGGGCTTTCTTGGCGTTGGCCAGGTTGGCCAGGGCGTTGGCGCGGGCCACATCGGTTTCGAGCGCGCCGCTGACCCGGTTGAATGCGCCTTCGGCATCGTCCACGGCGGCCTGGGCCAGGTAGTAGTTGGCCTCGGCGGACTGGATGGTCTCCGTGCTGGCCCGCGGGCGGTCCAGCCGGTCGCGCGCTTTCTGCGCGTCTTCGAAAGCTTTCTGGGCGGTGTTCTGATCCTGGAGGGCCTGGGCATAGGCCAGCCCGCTCTGGCGTTGGAAGTCATCGAGGGCCTGCTGGGCGAGGAGAGCTTCCTGTTTGGCGCGGGCAACCTCGGCCTGGCGCGGCTGGCTGCCGGACAGCAGGGCGATGGGCTGACCTTCCGTGACCTTCTCTCCCTCGGCGACGAGCACCTCGGCCACCTGGCCGTTGGTGGTAAAGCCGAGCTCGACGGAGCGGACGGGGACCAGGCGGCCTTTGACGATTACAGCCGGGTCGGCGATGACGGCGGGTTGAACGGCAGTGGGTGTCTCTGCTTGAGCGGAGGCGCAGGCGGAGAGGAGCAGGCATCCGAATAAGGATATGAATGCAAGCTTGCGCAAAATCATGGCGACAACTCCTTCTTTTACTGGCGAGACTGGTTTCTATGTTCTATACGAAGGAGGGAGCATTTTGGTTGCAGGGAAGTTATATACTTAATGTCTATGGAACCTCTTTTCCAAACGAATTTCTCACGCGCCGGGCAGGGGCGGATGAACCATCGAGATCTGCTGGCGCGATATCTGCGGCCGCAGTGGCCGCGCGTGATCTGGATGGCGGGGCTGCTGCTGGTGGGGACCGCGCTGCAGCTCGCCAGCCCCCAGGTGATCCGATACTTCCTGGATACGGCCAGCTCGGGCGGCGCGGCGCGCACGCTGTACCTGGCGGCTGCTGTGTACATATTGTTCGCGGTGGCGCTGCAGGTCACGAGACTGGCGGCGAGCTACGCCAGCCAGATGGTGAGCTGGGCGGCGACCAACCGCCTGCGAGCCGACCTGACCCGCCACTGCCTGCGGCTGGACATGACCTTCCACAAGCGCCGCACGCCCGGGGAGATGATCGAGCGCATCGAAGGAGATGTCACCCGGCTGTCCAATTTCTTCTCCAGCTTTGTGGTGCAGGTGGCGGGGAACGCCCTGCTGGTGGCGGGAATTCTGGTCCTTCTGTTCCGCGAGAACGCGCTGGTGGGGCTGGGGATGACGGCATACGCCGGGGTGGTGTTCTTTGCGCTGAGCCGGATCCAGAAGCTGGCCGTGCCGCGCTACACGGCTTCGCGCCAGGCAAGCGCCGAGCTGTCGGGCTACCTGGAGGAGCGCATCGCGGGGGTCGAAGATATCCGCGCGGTGGGAGCCGAAGACCACGCGATACAGCGCCTGTGGGGGCTGCTGCAAGCGTATGCGAAGAAAACGCGCTCGGCATACGTGGTAGGCAGCCTGGCCTATCACCTGACCAACCTGCTCTATGTGAGCGGCTACGCAGCAGGGCTGGCGCTGGGAGTGTATCTGTACACCCGGGGAGAGGCGACCCTGGGCGCGGCCTACCTGATCGTGCACTACGTGGGGATGCTCTCCGACCCGCTGCAAAAGATCCGCGAACAGGTGGAAGACTTCCAGCAAGCGGCGGCCAGCACCGGACGCATCCAGGAGCTGCTGAGCCTGCGCCCGGACGTGGAGGATGCCAGTCCGGCCGGCGAGCTGTCCTCTGAAGGCCGCGCGCCGGAAACGCAGCCGGCGGGACGTCTGCCTGAGGGAGCGCTGACAGTGGTCTTCGAGGGGGTTTCATTCCATTACGAGGATCACGACAACGTTTTAGAGGAAATCTCCTTCCACCTGGGAGCGGGCCAGAAACTGGGCATCCTCGGGCGGACGGGGAGCGGGAAATCTACGCTGACGCGCCTGCTGTTCCGCCTGTACGACCCCAACCTGGGTCGAATCTGCCTGGGCAGCGCGGAGGGTTTGATCGACCTGCGCCGGGCGCCGCTGGGGGAGCTGCGCGAGCGAGTGGGGCTGGTGACGCAGGACGTGCAGCTTTTCCAGGCCTCGGTGCGCGACAACCTGACCTTCTTCGATCCCGCCGTCCCAGACACACGGCTGGAGTCGATTCTCAAAGAGCTGGGGCTGTGGGAGTGGATCCAGGGAATGCCGGCAGGTCTGGATACGCGGTTGGGCACGGGCGGGCAGGGACTTTCGGCAGGCGAGGCGCAGCTGCTGGCCTTTGGACGGGTGTTCCTCAAAGACCCGGGGTTGGTGGTGCTGGACGAGGCCTCTTCGCGGCTGGACCCCGCCACGGAGACGCGCATGGAACGGGCCATCGACCGGCTGTTCGCGGGACGGACGGGGATGATCATCGCCCACCGGCTGCGCACCGTCCAGCGCGCCGACCACATCCTCATCCTGGAAGGTGGGCGGGTGGTTGAATCTGGCGCGCGCCGGGAGCTGGCGGCCGACCCTGGTTCGCATTTCGCCGGGCTGCTGCGCGCCGGGCTGGAGGAGGCGCTGGTATGAGCAGCGTGCATCCTTCCAAAGCCGAAACGATCGGTACGCTGGATTTCAACAGGCGCATGATCCGCCTGCGGCCGGCGGCGTTTGGTATCCACACCTTCTTTACCCTGCTGGTGTTTGGCATGCAGTTGGTGCCCGGGCTGATCGTCAAGGCGGTCTTCGATGCCATCAGCGGGGCAGCCCCGGCGCCGCTGGCGCCCATCCTGGGGCCGAATGCCCTGGGCTGGCTGATCGGGTTGTACGTGCTGGCCGAAGTGGCCAGGCTGGGGCTGAGCTTTGGCTCCGAGTGGTACGGGTGGACCTTCCGGCTGGCGGTGAGCAACCTGCTGCGGCGCAACCTGTTTGCCAGCATCCTGCACCGGCCGGGAGACCGGCCGCTGCCGGTCTCGCCGGGTGAAGCGGTCAACCGCTTCCAGACCGACGTAGAAGAAGTGGCTGACTTCCCCACCTGGCTGCCGGATCAGCTGGGCAAGTGGATCGCCGCGGGGATCGCGATCGCGATCATGGCGCGCATCAACCTGCCGATCACGCTGGTCATCTTCATCCCGCTGGTGTTTATCATGCTGCTGACGCGGCTGGCATGGGGCCGGATCATCTACTATGACCGGGTCAGCGCGGAGAAGACCGACCGGGTATCCGGGTTCCTGGGAGAGACCTTTGGCGCGGTACAGTCGGTCAAGGTGGCCAACGCCGAGGAGCGCGCCGCGGGGTATTTCCAGCAGCTAAGTGAAGAGCGCGCGCGGGCCGCCATCCGCAAAAAGTTGTTCTGGGACCTGTTGAACACGCTCAACGAGAGCGTGGTCTCCTTTGGGGTCGGGGTGGTGCTGCTGCTGGCGGGCACAGCCATCTCGGCAGGCAGTTTTACCGTGGGCGATTTTGCCTTGTTCGTCAGCTACCTGTGGTTTACCACGCAGGTGCCTTCCGAGCTGGGCACCTTCTACGGCGATTTCAAGACCCAGGAGGTCTCGATCGAACGCATGCTGGAAATGGTGCGCCCCGAACCGGCCGGGCGGCTGGTCGAGCAGCAGCCGCCCGGCGCGGCAGTCGTCCCGACAGCCCCAGCCGGGCCCTTCGAGAGCCTGGAAGCGCGCGGGCTGACCTTCCGCTTCCCGGATTGGAACGGCAGCCCCGCGAACGGCGCCGGACGGAGGGAGGGGATCGAAGGCATCGACCTGACCGTGCGGCGCGGTGAATTCGTAGTGATCACCGGGCGAGTAGGTGCGGGGAAATCGACCCTCGTGCGCGTGCTGCTGGGTCTGCTTCCCAAACAGAGCGGCGAAATCCGCTGGAACGGGACGCTGGTGGAGAACCCGGCGGAATTTATGCGCCCGCCGCGCTGCGCGTACACCCCGCAGGTCCCGCGGCTGTTTAGCGATACGCTGCGCGAGAACCTGTTGATGGGCCTGCCCGCAGAACGGGTCGACCTGGCAGGCGCGATCGCGCAGAGCGTGCTGGAAGAGGACGCGGCCGGGCTGGAAAACGGTCTGGATACGCTGGTCGGCCCGCGCGGGATGCGCCTATCCGGCGGACAGGTGCAGCGCGCCGCGGCGGCGCGCATGTTCGCGCGCAGACCGGAGCTGCTGGTCTTCGACGACCTGTCGTCCGCGTTGGACGCCCACACCGAGCAGGCACTGTGGGAGCG
>Ga0105104_10003984_pt1 | contig 10353 bp, 9 predicted proteins | sample PPLLaktember2015_3_FD_87034 | JGI IMG/M metagenome (GOLD analysis project Ga0105104, IMG submission 87034) | Freshwater sediment microbial communities from Prairie Pothole Lake near Jamestown, North Dakota, USA - PPLs Lake P7 Core (6) Depth... | ecosystem: Environmental > Aquatic > Freshwater >... | reverse complement strand
TTCCAGATCGAACCAGGTCAGATAACCGGTGGAAGGTACCATGTAACCATGGTGATAATCCATGCGTTCGCCCAGGCGGTATAGAGTCAAATAACTCTTCCTGCGATAACTCAGCAGGCGAACCTTGTCTTCATAGCCGCGCGAATGGAAATACTCGATGGCTTCCTGGAGGGGAACCTCCTTGCGTTCAAACGCAAGATCGGCATCGATCAATTCCTGCATGTGGGCTTTGAGGGACTCGATCTCGGGCTGGGACAGAGGCTGCCGTCCCGTGACCTGACAGTAGTAGCCGCCCGAGGCGACCGCGTGATCGACGAAAAGAACCCCGTCAGGGAACAGGTCGTTGAAGGCCATCTCGAGCAGAAACGTCAGGGAACGGCGGTAGATGCGCGCCCCGTCCGGGTCGGACATGGTCACAGGGATCACGCGCGCTTCGATATTGATCGGATAGGTCAGCTCGCGCAGATCACCGTTGACAACGGCCGCCACCACCTGCGACTCCGATTCCACCGCCGCCAGGAAATCCCCCACCTGCGCGCCGCGCGGACCGGACAGCACGCGCCCATCGGGGAGGTGAATCTCCACCGACGAGCGCGGGGAAACAAAGTTGATCTGTTCGTTCATTATTTATTCCAATCATGTCGTTGCGAGGCGTGGCGCCTCGCGCTGAGCGGAGGGCAAAGCCCGGAGACGAAGCGGCGCCACGAAGCAATCTCAAGTAACATACCAGCAGCCATTTCAATAAAAGAAAAGATGAGATTGCTTCGTCGTGACGCTTTCGGCGTCACTCCTCGCAATGACGTCAAATTTTTTTAACCTTTGATAATAATTTCCCAGGCTGATGCGCAAACTCTTCCAGCGGGATTTCCTTATTCGTCAATGCCACCAGCGTTTCGGTCAGGGCTTTATTCACGGGCGTCGGCACGCTGGACTTTTCTCCGGCCTGTACGACCGCGCCATGCAAAAATTCCACTTCGCTTTTGCCGCGCCCGGAGTGCAGGTCGATGTGAAAGGACGGCATCTTCCTGCCGCGTCCCGCGCCGGCCGCTTTTGAAAGAAAAGGCCTCGATAACCAGAACGGAAGTGAAGTTGCGAATGCCAGCACGCTGACGGGAGTGCCCGGCAGGTCCACGACCTCGAACCCCTGGGCATCCATCACGGCCAGGCATTCACGCAGCATCTCGATCTCGAGCCGGTATAGATCCTTATTGGCGAAGACCTCGCTGGCTGTCATATCCAGGATCGCGGAAGTCGGATTGGCGATCAGGTTCGTCAACATCTTCGACCATTTCATGCTGTTGGCATCTTCGAACAACTGCGAGCTGAGAAAAGCCTTGTTGAAGTCGTTATTCAGTTTTTCAGACAGCGGATGTCCCTTGCCGATACCAATCCCGCGCAAACGCTCGAGGACAATGTCGCCGGCAGCCCGGCGGCCGATGGCTGACGTCACCGTGCCATAGATGACTTTGTCCTGTCCCAACACGCCTGCAATGGCCGGCTCATTCGATACGCCGTTCGACAGGCACAGGACCGGCGGGATTTTGTCCGCAAAGGGCTTCATTCCTTCCAGGGCCGCTTCCGTGTCGAACGATTTCAGGGCAAACAGGGCCAGGTCAAAGGGTCCGTAGCGCAGCGCCTCTTCCAGGCTGGGGACGATGACAAACGAGGCCGGGTCGAGGCGGGCGGCATTCTTCATCTTCCGCCGCCTGTCGAGGCTGAGGTCGAGGCGCAGCCCGCGCTGACGCAGCTCCTCCACCACGTTCGGGCGTTCGACAAAGACAAGTTGATGTCCCGCCAGTGCCAGGCTCCCGCCGACATAGGTACCGATCGCGCCCGCCCCAAAGCTCAATACCTTCAGCTTGCCATTCAGATGACCTGCCGATTCAGATAATGCCATGTTTACTCTAACCCAGGGGATTTGAGGTGCGCCCGGTCGTTGACCGCCTCGATCACCCAGCGATGCCGGGGCGGATGATAGATGACGCGCGCAAAAGCCGTGTTCTCGAACCGAAACCGCACACCCGACGGATCGACATGCGGCGCGACCCCGGCAACTGCATTCATCAATTGGTTGAGCAGCCCGCCGTGCGAAACGATCAGATAGCTGCCCGGGGGCCGGCGCAGCAGATCATGCAAGGCCTGGCCGGCGCGCAGGAACAGGGCCCAATCCCCCTCCCCGCCGCCGCCGATGGGATCATAGGGAGTAATGTAGGGCGGCTGAGGGATCCTGCGCACCTCCTCCGCAGTCAGCCCTTCCATCTCTCCAATATTGCGTTCCATCAGGATCGGGTCCAGCTCCACTTGCGCACCCACAAAGGAAGCCACGATTTCAGCAGTCTCCCTGGCGCGCACGAGCGGGCTGGCGACCACCCGATCGAACCTTACGCCCTCCGATTTCCAGCGCTGTCCCAGGGCCCGGGCCTGGGCCCGGCCCTTCTCGGTCAGGGTATAGTCTGACTGCCCCTGCCAGCGCGACTCGGCGTTGCCAACGGATTCTCCATGGCGCAGAAACACAAAATGATAGACAGGCTTGTCGTTTAAACTCACTTCTCTCTCTTCTTCAGCAAATAAACCGGGCGGCGTTTGACTTCCTGGAAGATATAACCGACATAGACGCCGATAAAACCGAGCAGGATCATCAACATGCCGCCGATCACCAGCATGACCGACATCAGGGAACTCCAGCCGGGCACCAGCTCCGAGGAGCGGCCCGTCAGCCAGAACGACAGGACATAGAGGATCTGCCCGGCCGCCAGACAGAGCAGGATGCCGCCCAGAGTCATTCCCACGTAGAGCGGCATCAGCGAGAAGGAAAAGATGGCATCCATCGCCAGGCGGACCATTTTACCGAAGGAATACTTCGACTTGCCGGCCAGCCGGCGCGTCTCATGATACGGCAGGATCACACTGCGGTAACCCATCCAGGAGACCATGCCGCGCAAAAAGCGGTGATATTCAGGCATGCTCTTCAACGCATCGACAACCTGGCGGCTCAGACCGCGGAAATCCGCTGCGCCGGGCAGCATGCGCGTCCCGCTGATCGCATTGATCAAAGCATAAAAGCCGTGAGACGTGACCTGTTTGAAGGAAAAACCCTCTTCGTCGATGCGCTGGGCCTGAACGATGTCGTAGCCCTGTTCGAAAAGCGCGATCATCTGGGGAATCATCTCCGGCGGATGCTGTCCGTCCCCGTCCATGGAGATCACAAAATCGCCCTGGGAAGCGTCCAGTCCGGCCGTCAGCGCGGCCTGGTGCCCAAAGTTACGGGTCAGCTCCAGCACGACGATCCGCTCGTCCTTGTCGGCCAGGGCGCGCAGGGACGCGACCGTATCGTCGGCGGAGCCATCATCGGCGTAATAGAGGGTGAATTTGGAGGGTAAAGCGTCAATGACTTTACAAATACTGGCATAGGTCTGCTCGACGACCCCCGCCTCGTTGAAAACCGGAATCACGATGTCGATTTTTGATGGGTGTTCTGGAGACATTGGAGAGATTCTACCACGCCCATTCCGGAACGTTTTGGGACAAAGTTCCGAGGAGTGGCTAAAAGAACGGGCTGAACATTTTCTCACCACAGAGAACACGGAGTTCACGGAGAATTTTCTAAAGATTTTCTCAGTGTTCTCAGTGCGCTCCGTGGTGAGAAAAGACGCAGACCGCTTCCTACCTTAGAAAGGAAATCCGTGCAGCAAGTCGATGACCAGCTCCTGCTCGCTGCTGGTGAGGGCGTTATGGAACGGCAGGCGGATCAGCTGGTCGCTGACCCGTTCGGTAACCGGGCAATCGCCGGTTTTTCCGCCAAAACTCCGACCCATATCCGAAAGGTGGAGCGGCAGATAGTGGAATACGCTGTAAATTCCGCGTTCGCGCAGGTACGCAATCAATTTCTGGCGCAGTTCAAGGTTCGGCAGGAGCATGTAGAACATGTGATAGGACTGCTCGCAGCCCTCGGGAACACAGGGCAGCTGCACCTCGTGAGCTGCCGCCCAATCCCTGAGTCCGGCATGGTACAACTCCCAGACCTGCCTGCGGTGCAGCTGGATCTTCTCATGCTGTTCGAATTGAGCAAACAGGAACGCGGCCAGAATGTCGGATGGCAGGTAGGATGAGCCGATATCCACCCAGGTATATTTATCGACCTGGCCGCGGAAGAAACGCGAGCGATTCGTACCTTTTTCACGGATGATCTCGGCCCGCTCGACCAGGACCGGGTCGTTGATCAGCAGGGCGCCCCCTTCCCCGCTCGTAAAGTTCTTCGTCTCGTGAAACGATTGCGCGGCCAGGCAGCCAAACGTGCCAAGATATTTTCCCTGGTATTTGCCGAACAAACCGTGGGCGTTATCTTCGACCACCGCGAGGTGATGAGCTGCGGCAATGCCCATGATGGAATCCATCTCGCAGGCGACGCCGGCATAGTGGACGGGCACGACGGCCTTCGTCCGGGGCGTGAGCGCGGCTTCCAGCCTGGATTCGTCCAGGTTGAGGGTGTCCGGCCGAACGTCGAGAAAGACCGGTCTCGCGCCGCGCAGGACAAAGGCGTTCACGGTCGAGACGAACGTGAACGCCGGGATGATGACTTCGTCACCGGGCTGGATATCCAGCAGGATGGCGGACATTTCCAGGGCGTGCGTGCAGGAGGTGGTGAGCAGGGCACGCCGAACCCCGAATTTTTCCTCCAGGAAGGCGTGACACTTCTTCGTGAAGGCTCCATCCCCCGAAATATGGCCGCTCTCGATGGCCTGCTTCATATATTCGAGCTCATTGCCCAGGATGACCGGACGGTTGAAATCCACTTTGAGCTTGTTCAAGCGAGATTCTCCAGAATGATTTTACAGGCCTGCTCCGCCTGGTCGGCTGTGAAGTGATGATCGTTGAAAAGATTTATGACAGCGGCCGCCAGGGCTGCGGCCTGCGGCGCGCGATGGCGATCCAGAATGCCAGCCAGCGAGGCATAATGTGAGCTTGCAAACAGACCTGCTGAAAAAATCCTATCCAGGACGGATTGCTTATTTTTCACCCGGATATTAAACCGCCAGGTCTGAAACCCGCCCGGCAGCTGGATCTCGACCGGGATGTTTTTTGCATAGATCTCGTTGAGGCGGGCGCGCCGTTCCAGGGATTTCGCCAGCCCTGTTTCGATCTGGCGGGTATATGCCTGCCAGGAGACGGCTGGCGGACGGGTGTCCAGCCAATCGCAGTCCTGATAAACAAATTCTGTCTGGTGGGCGATGGCCTGTTTGTAGGATCTTTCGATTTCTTCATGGGCCTGTGGATCAAAAGCCAGCCGGGCAGCCTGGTAATCCATATCATCACGCATAAAAGCATATCCGCCAAAGCCCAGATCGACGATCTTTGCATACCCTGTGCTGTACAGCTGCACATCCGCCTGGTTGGCAGGCTCAGCCTGCAAATCCGGGACACAAAGACAGCGGTCATCGATGATCAGCGTTTCAGGAGAAATCTGCCGGATGGACTCAAAGAATTCGTTGGGAGTGGAGGGCTCACCGTACGTATGTGCATAGAGTAGTCCGCCGAACCTGCGCTTCCGGATCAACGCCTCGGCCCGCTCGAGATCCATGTGCAGAGTCCTCGCTGAGATATCCACCAGCTCGAAAGGGGTGCGCGCCTTCAGAAAGGTGATCGGGACGATGGGACAGATATTAGCAGGCAAAAGCCAGGGATAATTTTCCCGGCGGGCAGTCAGAATTCCATAAAGGATAGCAGAAGCACGGGGAGCCTGAACGATTTGCATAACAAGCCAATCTGAAAAGCTTTCCTGAACCCCTAAATATCCTTTCTCACCAGGATTGTAAAATCATACAGGTCATAGTCGTGGAGCAGAGCCACATTGCGGGAGAACGTACGCTTGCAGAGGTCGAAGAAAAAGAGCGGGTCCCCGTAAAAGAGATCCGGGCGCTGCGCCATGCGGTCGGCATCGGAATATTTTGTGAGCATGTTGAAGGAGAAGCCCTTTGAGCACAGGCCGTTCATGCGCTCGAGCGTTGACACAACCATGGCCTGCCAGTCCTCGTAACTGGCTTCAAGCTTGATATTGAAGATCGCGCCGGCCAGCAGGTAATCGACCGTCGGAACCTCGCTCTCGCGGGTCGTGAAGTGCGCATTGGGAAAATCCCTGTGCGTCTCCCGGCCGGCAATGACCATCTTCTCGATCAGGTCGATGCCATAATACTCGAACTGCCAGCCTTTCTTCTGCAGGAAATCGAACAGCGCGCCATACCCGCTGCCATAGTCGATGACGGTAAAAGGCCGGGAAGAGTCGATGACTTTCACCAGCTGCTCGAAGCGACGCTCCTGGGATTCGGCTCCGTTATAGTCCACGCCTTTGGGGGTAGCCCCAAATTCCGTAAGCTTTTCGGAGAAATATTCGTTGAGTTTTTTCTGGGTCTCGTCCATCGTCATATTTCCTCGAGGTTACATGAAGTTGAGCGCATCCCGGCCGGTCATAAACAACAGATCCAGGATCGTTACGTGGGGGTCGAAGGGCGGATAGAGCTGCGGGTATTCCGGATAATTATAGATCATGTATTCCAGGGAAATGCCCGCCTCCGCGAACTTTTCCTGTTCAATGTAATCCCGCGCCGAAGGCCCACTAATGTAATGTTTCGCGCCCACCCGGGTCAGGATCTGGATCAGACGGTCGGTTTTGAGGCCGTCGATGCCGGGCAATTCCGAGGCGCGCCGGAAACGCGTCGAAGTGAGGCCCAGGGCCCGGCTGAGGGCGATGGTCGTCTCGATCGTAAAATCGGCCAGACAATTGTCGCGGCGCCCGTAGAACGATTCCAGCAGGGGCAGGTACTCCGCAAAGTGGGGAGCCCTGTTGTAGGCAGAGGTCAGGGCTTTGAGATGGTTCTCGGCCCACGGCCGGGACCAGTCGATGCGCACATCCTTGATGGCGATTCCCTGGGTCACGCCCCGGCTATGCACAGGGATTGTCAGCCACTGCCTGCCCTGTGCTGTTTTGATCTGGTTGCGGTTGCGCCAGCCATGCTTGTCATATTGCACGTCGTCGTAGAAAATGAACAGATCCGCCTTCCGGATCTGATCGAAGTAACCCCGCCATGGAATGTAGGATGGCTGCAGGATGACAACGTTCACTTGCCCACCGTTTTCTGAATCACATAGGGCGGGCGGTCCATGCTTCGGTCAAACATGCGCGCCAGATATTCGCCGAAAATACCCAGGCCAAATAATTGCGCGCCTCCAAATAAGACGATGATGGACGCCAGGAACGGGAAACCCGGCAGGCTGCCGGCCGTAAAATAGATCGTCAGCACATACATGAAAACACCCAATCCAAACAGGGTCATGGCAAAGCCAAGCCAGCTGGCAAAACGCAGCGGCAGTGTGCTATATCCGATCAGGATCAGCAGCGCGGCTCTGGCCAGCATTCTGAAATTGTAGTTGGTGCGTTCTGCAGGCGGGATGTCCACCTGCACAGATGCGAAACGGGTTGTTCCCCAGGAAAGTAAGACATCCAGAATCAGGGAGGGACTCTGGAAATTGGCAAAGGCCTCCCGCAAATCCGTACGGAACGCTCGAAAGGCGGACACATTCTGGACGGAGGACAAACCGATTACCTTTGCCAGAATCCACTTGATACTGGCCGTCATCAGGTTGCGCCAGAGGGCTTGCGGCAGCCTGCGCGGCGATCCATACACCACGTCATAACCTTCCTCCAGCTTCGCCAGCAGCAGGGGGATGGACTCCGGCGGGTGCTGCAGATCCTGGTCCATGGTGACGATCACTTCGTACTGCGCGGCCCGGACTCCGCACAAGGTTGCGTTGTGCTGTCCATAGTTACGCATCATGCAAATCCCCCTCACCCATTTATATTCGCGAGCCAGGCGTTCAATTAATGGCCAACTGTTATCCGGACTGCCATCATTGACCAGAATGACTTCGTATTTTTTTGCAGATGTCGGGAGTATTTTGCTGAGCTGCTTTACGAGCGGCTCGAGAAGAGTTTCCCCTTTGTACACGGGGACGATGACGGAAAGGTTCATACGGGGCACAATTTTACCACCCGCTTACAACCGGGCCGCATGCCTGTCCGCCAGCAGGGCCAGGGTGCGGCGCACCTCGGCCGCCTTCTGCTCTTCCGTCCAGCCGAGGGCATTGCCAATGATTCTGGCCAATTCTTCGATCACTTCGCGCGTGACCCGTCCCAGCATGGCGAGCATCGTGCGCCGCAGCAGGAAGTCGTCCAGATGGCAGACCTTTTCATGCTGGGCCAGGAAGACGATCTCGCGCAGCGAGAAATCCGGCAGTCCCTTGACAACGAAGTCCGTCCCGCCGTTCATATAGGTGGCGATGGTCTCGGCCCGCGTGCCGTAACGTTCGAATAATAGTTTCAAGCGTTCGCGCGCCACGCCGGTCCAGGCTGAAAGGCTTTCGACCTGACGCCTCAGCTCTTCGGGGTCGCGCGGGTAGCCACGCCCACCGCCGATCGGCAGGGAGCGCGTATCTTTTTGGCGCTTCGAGCCGAGATGGGCCAGGGCCTTGTCCGTGACCTGTTCCGAGAAGGCCCGGAAGGAGGTCCACTTGCCCCCCACCAGCGAATAGACCGGGAAGCGCAGATTCGTCCAGTCGCCGCTCAGGACCTCGATGCTGTGATCGCGCGAGACCTGCGAGGCTGCCTTGACCGTGGAGCGGGGCAGCGGGCGAACGCCCGAGAACTGAAAAACGATATCGTCGCGCCGCACGCTCAGGCCGGGAAAGATGCGGCGGGTCAGCTTCAGGAAATAATCGATCTCTTCATCCGTGCACTGCGCCTCGTCCGGGTGCTCCACAGGGATATCGGACGTGCCGATCAAGACGTGGTCATACAACGGGAAGATCAGCACGATGCGTCCATCTTCATTTTCAAAGAAGAATTCATTTTCCCCGATGGCTTTGCGCAGCTCAGGATGCCTGACCACAATATGGGAACCCTTCGTGCCGCCAATGAAACGGGTGGACAGGCCCAGTTTGTGATTGGTGAAATCGATCCAGGGGCCGGCCGCATTGATGACCAGCTTCGGATGCACATCGTAGGTGTTATCCGTCAGCTCGTCGCGCAGGATGAGGGTATCGCCGCTTCCGCCCACCATGCTGACATAATTGAGGGCCCGCGCCCGCGGGTTTTCCGCTTCGGCATCCAGGATCAATTCAACCGCCAGACGTTCCGGCTGCAGGATCGCGCCGTCGTAATAAACAGCCGTGTTGATGACCTGCGGGTTGAGCTGATCCCACCGGGCCCGTGACTTCTTCCGTGAGAAGAAGCGGTGCTTTGGAACCGTGCGCTGCCGGCCCGTGTAGGCATCGTACATCATCAGGCCAAGCTTGATGACGATGGAACCGCGTTCGGAAGGCTTGTCCAGCATGCCAAAGAACTTGAGCGGCGCATTGAGCAGACCGGAAAAGCGTTTGAAGATGGGGATGGCCGTGGGAAGCGGCTTGACGACGTGCGGCGCATTCTGCAGTAAAAGGTTGCGTTCCCGCACAGCTTCGCGCACCAGTCGAAACTCCCCGTTTTCCAGATAGCGAATGCCCCCGTGGGCCATGTGCGAGGAGGCTGCGCTGGCGCCGGAGCAAAAATCGCCCTTTTCGACCAGCAGAATGTCGACGCCGTTCAAGGCCAGATCACGGAATGTACCGATGCCATTGATGCCGCCTCCAACGATCAATACGGAAACGGCCGGCTTATTCTTCAGAGCAGAAAGGGTTTCGTTGCGGTTCATTGATCAGATTCCACCTTCCAGATCCCCTGCTCCATATGCTGCCTGGAACTTGACACCTGGAATGAGCACCTCTGGCGCCATGACGCTCTGCGCCACATGACACTATATACGTGACAGTCTTCTTGCAGCCTGAGTATAACTTCTTTCCTGCTTCCGCGTCCATTGTGTAACCCTGAAACGCCGGCTGCCGCGCTGAACTCTGCTCCAGCGTATGACCGGATCCCGCCCGGGTCTGAGGAAGTTCAACCGTCCAAAATGTGACAAATGTTATATTCGTTTTTTTGAATATGACATACAATATATTCAGGTTTATGAATATGAAAAAGCAGCCTATCCTTCTGGTCTCCCGAAAAATCGCCGGGCCGCTGCAGGCCATCGCAGCGGCCCCGCGCATCGCCCTCCTGCTGGCCATCGGGCAGGGCGAAGCCTGCGTCTGCCATCTGGAAACCGCCCTCGGGTGGCGGCAGGCCTATATCTCACAGCACCTGATGGCACTTCGCAAAGCCGACATCCTGCAGGACCGCCGTGCCGGCCGCTTCGTCTTTTATCGATTGAAGGATGCCGCTCTGCTCGACCTGATCGCGGCCGCCGCCGGCCTGAGCGGACTCTCCGC